>Ga0136643_10013722_pt1 | contig 12139 bp, 4 predicted proteins | sample TergutLab28metaG_FD_96883 | JGI IMG/M metagenome (GOLD analysis project Ga0136643, IMG submission 96883) | Labiotermes labralis P1 segment gut microbial communities from Petit-Saut dam, French Guiana - Lab288 P1 (version 3) (version 3) | ecosystem: Host-associated > Arthropoda: Insects >...
CTGTCAAGCTTGCTACTAAAAGCAATGCTAAAGTTGTTGTGAATAATTTTTTCATGATGTTTTGTTTTTGGTTTTTAGTTTTGTTTTTGGCAGTAAAAGCCTCTACAAAGTTACGTAAAAAAAACGATTTTTCCAAGGAAAAAATCGTTTTTTTTTTTTTTGAAAATCAATGAATTACAAATCTGTTAAATTTGGCACATCGAATTTCTAGCAATTTTAACGCTTTTAAACAAAAATGAGTGTTCGCAATGTTTTACATCTAAAACCAATGCCGTTAGGCATTGCATATTGGTAGAAAAATGTGTTCCCCACATCCATATTCGACCCCGTACGGGGTCGCACAGCATAGAATGGCATTTCTTTCTACCAATATCTGCTCCCTAACGGGAGCTATAAAAAACAAAAATGAGCGAGTGTTAGTAATCAACGCATGGAATCGCCGCCGAACGCCCTCGTAGCAACCTGCACCGAACGGGACGCATAGCCCATTGCTATTTTTTCCCATCCTCAATATCGAATTCCATCCGCACTCGCTTTTCTATATCCTCAGCATTTGGTAGCGTGCTTGCTAATTCTGTCGAAACAAAATCAGATAACTTATATTCACTCACGCCTATAGGTTTGTTTATATCTTTCAAAGCATATTCTGCAGTTAAGTAACAGCGTGTTATGCGACCAACTCAAAAGTGCAGACAGTGTCTGCACTTTCTCTTCGTCGTTCATGATTTCGGCAAATTTTCGCATATATTTCAAGTTGCGAACAGAATAGCCTTTAGCACCCGGAAATTCCATTTTTATTAACAATTACCGGAAGTTTTCAACATTTTAACACTTTTTAAGGTTTTTTTTATACGAAAAACGGTTTTTTTGCGTTTATATATGTGGACGAGATTCGTTCGAAACAAAATTATTCACATAAACCAAAAAATCATGAAAAAAACACCAACAACTAGTCCGAAGATTGAAGACCAAAGGCACGTTCAAAAATTAGGCAGATTATCACAATCTATTGCCAAAGCAATTCGCAAAAAGTCTGCCGACATCTATATTACAGAAAACTACATTAAGCATATTTTCAACAACCACATCGAACAACTACGTGCCATTGGGTATACACCTTTTGATTTTGTTAAAGAGGTTGTGAACGGATTTAATCGAATTTATCAAGGTAGCGGCGATTCTATTTTGTTGGTAAAGTGGAACGGTGCAGCAAAAGTAGCAGCAATTCAACTAAATTTGGCGTTTCGACAAGAATTTTACGAAGTAAAAACAGCACAAATCAGAGCAAAAGGAGGTCTCAAAGATGAAAAATTACTATGGAAGAAACAATGAAAGAAACTTGTTTTACAAAAAGCCCACCCTCACCTTTTGTAGCCAATTTTCGACGCTTTGGCTGTTCTTTTCTTCGCTCAATGATTATCGTCGTTCGAGTAATTCAGTGGAAAACCTAAAACAAGTTCCTTTCACACTGCAAAATTACAATTTTTTTCTCAATTTTGCAAATTTATTTCCGCTTAACAAAAAAAATATGGGCAACAAACCTGTCACCCATACCTAAATTTGCAAAACTTATAGGCAAGACTATTTCACACAACGCAGGTGCAAACCGTCGTTCTTGCCATCAAAGTTGCGTGGGCCTACAGAACCAAACTTGCTGAAAAACAAATAGTATCCATAGTATGTATCTTCCTTAGTTGACTGAGACCAGTAGTCGCCCCAAGAGTTTTGATGCCAAAGATTACCGGTAGGACCACTGCCGCCACCAAAAGCACCGCCCCAACGATTGATAAAATTTTCTTCAACGAACTCACGGGTATCACCTCTGTTGTGACCGGTACCGCCAAGAGCAACATCTAAATCTATGAAATCCTGAATTGTTGGAACTCGCCATGGATAAGGACAAAGTTCGTCGCTCAACTTCTGAACGGCAAGCCAAGAAAACAAGTCTCCCGGAAAGCCCGGATTAGAACGACAGTCAACATTCAAAACCCATACATCGTCTACCAAGGAACCTCCATAAAATGTGGTCTTTTGACAGGCTGTAGCAGTTACGGCATCAGACCAAATCTGGGTAATTCTACCTTTGGAAATCCGCCAAGTGTTATCACTGGCAAAACTGGTAACACCAAGGCTTGTAAGCCAGCGTCCATCAATAATATTGAGGGAAGGGCGGTGATTAACCGTGTCGGTAAATAAAACAGTGTCGATGCGGGTAAGAACTATAATCTTTGGAATCGTTTCATCATGGTAGCGATAAAAAACAAGGCTATCTACATCTGCAATGGAAAACTCATGAACCGTTTGCCCTTGATGGATAGAAAGCGTGCCCGACTGTGCAAAAACGCCAAAACAAAAGGCGATTGCGAAAATTAAAGGTAATGTCTTTTTTGTCATTTTTTTTTTTGATTTTATGTTATTTATTTTTTTCGTGCTCTTTACAAGGCATCATTTCCGCTCCCATCGATAAGCTCTCAGGGAGCGGAAAGTTCCCAAACAAATCTACCTGACACAGCGCAGCGCAAAGCCGTTACTTTTCATGCTCACCAACGTTGGCCACACAGCGTCTTCAGTAATATCTCCCATCTCTGCGTCCCACCACGTCACAGTACCGATACTCAAGGCGCGTGCACCGCTAAAGTCATAAGAATCAGACGACCAGTAGGCCGAAATATTACCGGTGCCGAGAACATTATTATTGGCTACAAAACCGGTAAACCTTGCTCCATTCCAGATTCCGCCGAATTGAGGTGCTGCAAGTGTACCGCTTGCACCTACATAGGTATTCGGGAGACGAGTTGCAAAACTAGAACTACTCGGAAGAGAACTATGACCTAAATTTAGATGTAGGTTCTCAAAATCCGCTTGTGTAGGCACACGCCAAGGTGCCGGACAAAGCACAGCCGCAAAGCGCACCACTGCACACCATGAGAATAAATGTCCGGTAAGCTCGGTTGTGGCACGACGGCAATCCGCATTGGAAGGACCTGCGTCAACAACCGCCGGTGGGCCACCATTGAACGTAGTTTTGTTAGCACAAACCGAAGCAAATACAGCGCCGGACCAAGTTTGCGTAGATCTTCCACCGGTACCCGGAACGGTTGTTGCTCCGCTTTCGATGTTGGTGTTAGACGTACTACCCCATGTGATTGTACCTAAACCACCTGCACCCCAACCGGGTGTATCATTGTTACATCCCGTCGGAAGTATCGTATCACGAACACACCGGAGGGCAGCGCCGGAACTCTTATTCAACCCTTCCGCAGGGTTCACGTTGTTTGCGTTGAAGTGCAGGATGCGCCCCCCAACCGCACTGCTCTCGTTAGAAGACCAGTAGTACGACCAAATAGCTGTTTGATCGCCCGACCAACCGGTAACGCGAGCGCCTCCCCAAATACCGCCGTTCGGCGAATTCGTATTAGCGGTATAACCACGAACACCTATGATATTATTACCCGTCTGATAATTCAAGCCTGTTCCACCCAAATTCAAATCCAAATTAATAAAGTCTTGTTGAGTTGGCACTCGCCAAGGCGCAGGACAAAGTTCATCCGCAAAACGCATCACAGCACACCAAGAGAAGTAATGACCGCTAAAGTTATCATTTCCTACGGAATTTCTGCAATCTGCATTGAAGTTGCCGGTTGTTCCACCGTCAAACGCTGTTCTACCCGCACAAGCGGAGGCAATTACAGCATCAGACCAAGCTTGTGCAACTCTGCCGCCTGTTCCGGGAACAGTCCAAGTTTGATTAGTAGCAAAAGAAGCACCTAAAGACCCTGAACCCCAACCCGGTGTGCTACCGTTGCAACCCGGCGGCAATGGAATTACCGTATCTCGGACACAACGGACTGCAAAGCCGCCACCCTTAGAGCTAATACTCCCCACCCACACGTTTGTCGCGCTGAAGGCCAGAAGGAAACTATTTCCCGCATTGGACTCGTCAGAAGACCAGTAACGCGACTCATTCATCATGAGATTGCCCGACCAACCGGTAAAGCGAGAACCGCCCCAACGGCTTGCCGGTGAATCAGCTGCAGTATTACCTACATAACCCAAATTAATTATACCTCCTACCGCATTTTCCGCAGCACCACGAGTTGACCCGTTTCCACCCAAATTCAAATCCAAATTGATAATATCTTGTTGCGTTGGAACACGCCAAGGTGCAGGACAAAGTTGATCCGCAAAGCGCGCCACTGCACACCACGAGAAGTAGTGACCGGCAAAGTTAGGGTTGTCAACAGAGTTTCTACAATCGGCATTGAAACCCGGATGCGCTCCGCCGTCAAACGCTGTTGTTCTACCCGCACAAGCAGTAGCTATTACAGCATCAGACCAAGTTTGTGCTGCTCTGTCGCCTGTTCCGGGAATAGTCCAAGTTTGATTAGTTGCGAAAGAAGCACCTAAAGCGCCTGCTCCCCAACCCGGTGTGTTTTGGTTGCAATTATTCGGGAGAATAGGGATTACGGTATCACGGACACAGCGAAGACCAAAACCATAATTCATAGTGAGGGTGCGTTGAGGAAACACAGAGTTATTCGCAGCAGTGATGCTCAGATATCTGGCATGGGTAGGAGAAGTCTCCGAAGAAGCCCAGTAGTTTGAACTTGCTCCCTGGAGAGTTGCGGAATTACCCGTAAAGCGGGTACCACCCCAAAGACCGCCGTGATTTACAGCACTAACTCCCGAACCGGTAAGACCTACATAGGATTCCGCTGCACCGGTCGTACTAAAATTCGGGTTAGGCAACGTAAAACCTAAGTTTTGATGCAATATGGCAAAATCTTCCGTAGAAGGCACTCGCCAAGGCGCAGGGCAAAGCACATGGCCAAACCTATGAACCATACACCATGAGAAAAAATGACCATTAAACCCATTGGTTGCATTTCTACAATCGGCATTGAAATTGCCGGGTACTCCGCCATTAAATGTGCCTTTGTTGCATCCGGGTGCTGTTACGGCATCCGACCACGTTTGGGCAGGTCTGCCTTCGGAGCCCGGAATAGTCCACGTTTGAGTAGTTGCAAAAGCAGGCGTACCAAGTGTAAATCCAAGAGGATTGTTGTTGCAATCCAGCGGCACACTGTCACTGACACAGCGGAGCGCCATGCCGAAGCCCATACTGCTTCCGAACTCAGGCCACACATTCGCCCCGGTAAGAGACAGGTGACGGGCAGTCGTTGCAGAGGCCGCAGTAGACGACCAGTAGCGTGATTCCGCTGCTCCGAGAGTCTGTGTAGAGCCGGTAAACCGAGTACCACCCCAAGCACCGCCTATCATCGGAGAAACGGCTGAGCCGCCAGTACCCATATAGGTGTTTGCAACGAGTGCTACACTATTGCCTGCCGTAGGAGGCGTTTGACCGGTGAGAATCCAGTGCAAATGTCTAAAGTCGTCGGCAGTTGGCACACGCCAAGGATAAGGACAAAGTTGATCACCAAAACGTGCCACAGCACACCACGAAAAGAGGTGACCAGCGGCGTTGGATTGTGCAGAACGGCAATCAGCATTATAGTTTCCTGCACTTCCGCCGGCAAAAGTAGTTTTTGTACAAGCAGAAGCGAATACCGCACCCGACCAAGTTTGTACACGAGGACCCGGAGCCGTTGCCGGCGGTGCGCCTACGTTTAGACGAGAAACAACCGTGGCGTCGGTTCCAATATTTGTATTGGTTGTATTACCCCAAGTGATGATGCCAAGGCTTGCGCCCCAACCGGGTATGTTGTTGTTGCAACCCGGAACTATGCTATCACGGACACAGCGGAGTGCTAAGCCCGTATTCTTATTGGCGTTGAGCTCAGGTCCTACAGTCGTCGAAGTGACACTCATGCGACGGGCATTCGTCGCAGAGGTCTCGGTAGACATCCAGTAGTACGAATTCGCATTTGTGAGACCCGTAGCGTTGCCGGTAAATCGAGCACCACCCCAAGCTCCCCCGATAGTCGGGGCAGAAGCCGTGCCTGTAGCACCTATATAAGTGTTTGCAACGAGTCCTGCATTATTGCCTGCCACAGGAGGCGTTTGATTGGTCAAAATCCAATGCAAATGTCTAAAGTCGTCAGCAGTTGGCACACGCCAAGGTGCAGGACAAAGTACATCCGCAAAGCGCATCACAGCACACCACGAGAAGAAGTCTCCGGTGATGTGAGCTGCAGGATTGGCATTATTTGCACTATGCAACGAACGGCGGCAATCGGCATTGAAGTTGCCGTCGACTCCTCCATTAAATGCATCTCCATTGGTCGTATTTCCTTTATTACAACCTTGTGCAAATACGTGACCCGACCAAATTTGTCGGCCGGAACCCTGCGCCGTTGCAGGCGGTGTGCCTCCACGAGAAACAAAGGTGGATTGGCTTTCAATATTGGTGTTGGAACGGTTGCCCCAGGTAACGGTGCCCAATTGTCCGACAGGTGCACCTGTGGTGCCTCCGCCGAAGCCCGGCGTGTTTTGGTTGCAATTATTCGGGAGAATAGGGATTACGGTATCACGGACACAGCGGAGGGCATGGCCTCTATTCTTTTGGTTCGCATCCTGCGGGTGCACGCCGGTCGCACTGAAGCGCAGGTTGGAAGCACCCGTCGGAGAGAACTCGGAAAAAGACCAGTAGTACGACACAACAAACGTAGGATTACCAGACCAACCGGCAAAGCGAGAACCGCCCCAACGACTTTGCGGAGAATTAGCCGCAGCGTCACCTATATAACCTAACGTAACAGCGCCGGTGGCAGTGTTTTCTCCAATAGCACGATTTAACCCTGTTCCGCCTAAATTCAAATCCAGGTTAATAAAATCCTGTTGTGTCGGCACACGCCAAGGCGCAGGGCAAAGTGAATCCGCAAAGCGCACCACTGCACACCACGAGAAGTAGTGACCGCCAAAATTAACATTTCCGGCAGAGTTTCGGCAGTCTGCATTGAAGTTGGGCGGAGTGACTGTTCCGCCGTCAAACACTGTTGTTCTATCCGCACAAGCGGTAGCAATTACAGCATCAGACCAAGTTTGAGCAGGTCTTACACCATCACCCGGAATAGTCCAGGTATTGGTAGTTGCAAAAGAAGCACCTAAAGCGCCTGCTCCCCAGCCCGGTATATTTTGGTTACAACCATTCGGTAGAATAGGAATTACGGTATCACGGACGCAGCGGACTGCGAAGCCGTCACCCTTATTGCCCGCAGTCTGCGGGCCCACGCCGCTCGCATCGAAGAACAGGACGGAAGCATTCGTCACATCGCGCTCGGTAGAAGACCAGTAGCTCGACCAAGTAGTCGTGGGATTACCAGACCAACCGGTAAAGCGAGAACCGCCCCAAATACCACCATTCGGCGAATTAGTATTAGCAGTATAACCACGAATACCAATGATATTAGTTCCCGTTTGATTATTCAGACCTGTTCCACCCAAATTCAAATCCAAATTAATAAAATCCTGTTGAGTTGGAACACGCCAAGGCGCAGGACAAAGTTGATCCGCAAAACGCATCACAGCACACCAAGAGAAGTAGTGACCGCTAAAGTTATTATTTGTGGCAGAGTTTCGACAATCTGCATTGAAATTGCCGACTGTTCCGCCTGCAAATGTCGTTCTACCTGCACAAGCGGTGGCAATTACAGCATCAGACCAAGTTTGTGCAGGTCTGTCGGCTGTTCCGGGAATAGTCCAGGTGTTGGTAGTTGCAAAAGAAGCACCTAAAGCACCTGAACCCCAACCCGGTGTGTTGCTGTTGCAACCCGGGATTATGCTATCACGGACACAGCGAAGGGCTAGCCCCATGCCTTTACCGCCAGTGGCTTCAGGGATCACCACCGTAAGACTGATACCTAAGAAACGCGCATTGGTAGAATTGATCTCTGTGGAAGACCAGTAGTCCGAAGACCCAGCCATGAGATTGCCTGACCAGCCGGTAAATCGGGCACCACCCCAAATACCGCCATTAGGCGAGAATCCCGCACCTATATAAGTGTTCGGCTGAAACGCTATAGCTTCTCCCGGCAAAGTAAATGGATAACCCAAATTTTGATGCAAAATAGAAAAATCCGTAGCAGTTGGCACACGCCAAGGCGCAGGGCAAAGTGAATCTGCAAAACGCACCACTGCACACCAAGAGAAGTAGTGACCGCTAAAGTTATTATTCGTCGCTGAATTGCGACAATCTGCATTGAAGCTCGGTGAAGTTCCGCCGCTAAACGTAATTTTATCCGCACAAGCCGTAGCTATTACAGCATCCGACCAAATTTGTGGTGGTCTGTTACCGGTACCGGCAATGTACCAAGTTTGAGAAGTGGCAAAAGAAGCGCCTAAAGGACCTGCACCCCAACCAGGCATGTTTTGGTTACATTCATTCGGTAAAATAGGCAATACGGTATCACGCACACAACGGAGGGCAACGCCTAAATTCTTATTGAGGGTGATCTGTGCTACAGTCGTCGCAGTGAAGTCGAGAATGCGTACAGTTGTTGAAGAGGCCTCGGTAGAAGACCAGTAGCGTGAATGGCTCGGATTAACCGTACTTCCTGTCCATCCGGTAAATCGAGCTCCACCCCAGATACCGCCACTAGGTGACCCAGCCGAAGCGTGCATATACAAGCCGGAAGGATTGCCCGGAGAACCCAAATTCAAATGCAGATTAGCAAAATCTGCCGAATCCGGCACACGCCAAGGCGCAGGACAAAGTTCATCCGCAAAACGCATCACAGCACACCAAGAGAAGTAATGACCACCAAAGTTAGCGTTATCATCAGAGTTTCTACAATCGGCATTGAAATTGCCGGTTGTTCCACCGTCAAACGTTGTTTTACCCGCACAAGCGGTAGCAATTACAGCATCAGACCAAGTTTGAGCAGGTCTTACACCATCACCCGGAATAGTCCAGGTATTGGTAGTTGCAAAAGAAGCTCCTAAAGCACCTGAACCCCAACCCGGTGTGTTGCCGTTGCAACCCGGTGGCAGTGGAATTATCGAATCACGGACACAACGGAGTGCACGACCGATATTTTTATTATCACCGCCTTGAGGGTTAACACAGGATGTACTGGTACTTTGACCCCATGCCTGCGTGGCATTGTATTCCGTAGACGACCAATAGGGCGAGCCCGCAAACGTGAGATTATTTGCCTGCCCAATCCACCGTGAGCCACCCCAGATACCACCAACCTGAGGATTATTAGCATCACCTCCGGCTCCAACATACCATACAGAAACCTGAGTCGTTACAACTGTTCCACATCTGTTAATACCTGTTCCACCCAAACTCATATCTAAGTTAATGAAATCCTGTTGTGTCGGAACTCGCCAAGGATAAGGACAAAGTTGATCCGCAAAACGAATAACAGCACACCAAGAGAAAAAATCTCCGGTTTGACTCGCAGCACGGTTATTAACACTACCCAACGTTTGACGACAATCGGCATTGAAATTACCGCTTATTCCGCCGTTAAATTCATTGCTATTGGTAGCATCGCCTTTGGCACAAGCCGAAGCGAATACAGCCCCCGACCAAATCTGATTAGGTCTGCCACCAGTACCGAGAACAGTAGAAGTGCCGCTCTCAATGTTGGTGTTTGTGATACTTCCCCAAGCTACGGTGCCTAAATCTGCACCCCAACCGGGTGTGTTTTGGTTGCAATTATTCGGTAAAATAGGCAATACGGTATCACGCACGCAACGTAGTGCGTAGCCGTTATTTTTAGGAATGAGGTGCTGAGGCCACACATTGAGCTGGTTGAAGCCCATAGGGCGTGCACTGGTCTCGGAGCCGGACGTAGACGACCAGTAGGTCGAACTCGTCTCTGTGAGACCTCCCGAGTGACCGAGAAAGCGAGCTCCACCCCAAACACCGCCGATATGGGCAGGGTTGGTTAGGTTATTACCTCCATTGGCATCATTAGGTGCATAAATTCCCGAAGTAGTTATCGTTACCGGGGTGTTGCCTCCTAAAACAGGAAGAGCAAAGCCTAAATTTTGATGCAACGTGGCAAAATCTTCCGTAGTCGGCACTCGCCAAGGCGCAGGGCAAAGCTCTTCCGCAAAGCGCATCACGGCACACCACGAGAAGAAATCGCCCGTTTGGCTAGCGCCACGATTGTTGAAGCTATGCAAAGATTGACGACAGTCGGCATTGAAATTACCTACTACACCGCCATCGAACGCATCATTATTGGTAGCATTTCCTTTGGCACAAGCCGAAGCAAATACGTGACCCGACCATGTTTGTGCAGGTCTTACACCGTTACCGGGAACTGTAGTTGTTCCGGTTTCGATGTTGGTGTTGGTGCTACTACCCCAAGTTACGGTGCCTAAAGTGCCTCCAAAACCGGGTATATCGTTGTTACAACCTACAGGTTGTACGATGTCTCGCACACAGCGAACTGCGTAGCCGCCACTCTTAATGGAGTTGTGCGTCGGAACCACAGTCGTGCTGAAAGCCAAAAATCTCGCAGTGTTTGCAGTATTTTCTGTCTGAGACCAATAGTGCGAAGTTTGAAGCCCCGTATTCGTAGCGTGACCTGTGAAGCGAGAACCGCCCCAAGCTCCGCCCCTTTGGCTCGGAGTTAGACCCATATAGGTACCGGGTATCATCGGTGCATTTTGTCCAACAGCCGGAAGTGTATCATACCCCAATCCAAGATGTAACGCAGCAAAATCTTCAGTTGTCGGCACACGCCATGGATATGGACAAAGTTGAGCAGCATGACGCATCACAAAGCACCATGAGAAATAATGTCCATGGAAATTAGCATTACCATCGCTATTTCTACAATCTGTTAGGAATGGGCCCGCACTTGGTCCGCCATCAAACGATGTTTTATTGCAATTAGAAGCAGTTACGGCATCCGACCAAACTTGTCCGGCACCCGGAATTTCCCAAGTTTGTGCTTCGATATCTGTGCTTCCACCCCAGTTTACTGTTCCGAGGTTTCCGGAGTTTGGAGTACCTGTATAGCAGTTGATTGGGCCAAGCGTATCGGTGATATTCCAAGCTCTTACGCAGCGGACACGATGAGGTCTGTTTTTATCCTCCTCCCACCTCGGGGCAATTGTCGTCGCAATATGATCCCACGAATATTCTATCCAAAGTCGGTTTGCAACTCCTGCGTCTACATTGGTCGTCGACCAATAGCTTGCCTCTTCATTATTCGAACTGCTTTCGACTTCGCATAGGACAGCACCCCAAATTGACTTAAATCTCAAAAATACCGGGTTATTATCAGGTCCGCTGATGAAACGGTTTTGACCTGTTCCGCCGAGCGCAATATCCAAATCAGCAAAATCTTGCACCGTTGGCACACGCCATGGATACGGACAAAGCGTATCCCCAAAGCGTATTACGGCACACCAAGAAAAACCACTGACCCCTGGCTGGCAATCACCGATTCTGCAATCTGCGTTGAAACCGGATGCAAGCGTACCTCCGTTAAAGGTATTTTTGTTACAATTTGAAGCCCTAACCGGAGCCGACCAAACTGAACCCGGCGCACCATGAGCCGCTGGAATTCGCCATACCGTGGCTTCGATATTGGTTTGGGTTGTATTTCCGTAAGTAATTGTACCTAAGCCATTAGGCCCCCAACCCGGCATATCGTTGTTACAGCCAAGCGCTAAGAAACCGCAGTCTTCTGCTGATAATCTTGCAATACGACCGCTTGCTGTTAGACAAGTGGTGGCCGTTCTTGCATAGATTTCGAAGAGGAATATCGCAGGCATTGTGTCTGTAAGTGTTCCGGTTATCGTTAGCGTTGCAGGGTTAAAGATGATTCCTGCAGGTTGAGCAACTTGCGTTGTGTCTGTGCCTGCAACTCTAAACCAACTGATTGCGGCAGATGTAACGCCTGCTGCGTTGAACACGATAGGTGTTAGCGTATTGGCCTCGCAGAAGTTTTGGTTGACGTTTCCGCTGATCAATGCCAATGTATCGCAAAGGCTTAACGTGTCTGCTGTGATATCACGAACGCAGCGGAGGGCAAAGCCGTTACTCTTACCGTCCCAAGTCTGTGGCCACACGGCGCTCGCATGGAAGGTCAGGGTGTAAGCAGTCGTCGCACCATGCTCGGCAGAAGACCAGTAGTACGACCAAGTACTCGTGAGACTGTTTGGCCAGCCGGTAAACCGAGACCCACCCCAAATACCACCATTTGGCGAA
>Ga0136643_10013725_pt1 | contig 12138 bp, 4 predicted proteins | sample TergutLab28metaG_FD_96883 | JGI IMG/M metagenome (GOLD analysis project Ga0136643, IMG submission 96883) | Labiotermes labralis P1 segment gut microbial communities from Petit-Saut dam, French Guiana - Lab288 P1 (version 3) (version 3) | ecosystem: Host-associated > Arthropoda: Insects >...
GCTAGATCCTCTTCGCTGTTCCGTGGCCACATTTGGCTTCTTTGCAGGGAAGTAGCTCTTAGTCTTCGATCCGCTTTTTTTTTTTTGGTTATAGTTTTATTTGTTTGAAAACAGAAATCCATAATTTTCTTCTAAATTTATAAACTGAATGGACATTGCCTAAAATTGGATTTCTTTATTCAAACAGCTGGTGTGTGGAAAGACTTTAGAGCGGAGGAACAGACGGACGGTGTATTCGAAATACAGCCTATGTATGCTATCCTGTAATCTGTTTTCAGCCGTATGTATGGGCCACTCGAACGGAGTTGAAAACACTGTCAGCTCTTTTTCACCTGCTAGTGGGTCTTATATTGTCCGATATTCCCAATTTGTGGAGAAAACAATGAAAAATACACAAAAAGTGTAATTGAAATAAATGAAGCAACAATCAAATTAGAGAAAAAAAACACGATGAAATTACTTTCTTGGCATTGAAAGGCTGTAAATACATCAATTAGATACACTCTAACGTAAATACTGCTTTTCGTTACAACAGGAAATTTTTCGTATTTAGCAATTTAAAATAATCTGAAAAACTTAACTTTTGATAGACTGTTTGTTAGGAAAGGTAATTAATTCGAATGCACGTTGTAAAAGGTAGACATATTGCAGTTATTTCTATGGACGAAAATTTCTATAACGCATTATCATGAACCAATTGCGTTGCATATTAAATCTCAATATTTTCAACAACTACAGTACTTATGCTAGCCTACTCTTAATTGTTTAAAAAATGTCGAGAAATATCATGAATGGTCACTTGAGATTCTCATGGAGGTGATGATGAAGAATGATATCTTCTGGTATGTCACACAATACCGACTTGTAAGTTGTTACCGGTCTTCTTCAGGTTTCATTTAACTCCTTACCATATTACTCAAAAAATTTTTTAATGTGACTTTAATTTATTTCAGTAATGTGGTCCAATTTATGAAATATAGTGCTCGTGCTGCAATTTCAGTCGCCGGCTTCTTGCCACGGGGCTCCAAGTTTTACCCTCAATCTCTTTATTCTGAATATTGAATAGAGTTGGGAAAAGTGGAACTGAAGTTTGAAAACGCCACATACACTTCGGTTTCCTCGACCACTTCTCAACCTACGAACACTCAGTCACCTAGCTGTTATAAAAAGAAGGCTGTATATAAAACAGCCCCAGTTCAGTGTTTAGTATCAAGGGAATTTCTGTCAATAAACTTGCACTAATAACTGACAAACAGCAATTTGTATACAAAACACATAAAATTCAAATCCCTTTTGTTTACTTCTAAGACTGGGTTTTGTGTAACTGTTGGTTTGGACATGAATAAACATGTCTGATTGGCATCCCCGTAGCTATAGGTTAGACTACTCGTACCGACAACCCAAGAGATGGGGAAACATTATATGCGACAATCTGACAGTCACGTTTCAAGGCACCACTAGGGACAAATACTTACAGAAGCAGGTGAACTTAATCCCAAAGCAATAACTAAATGTCAACCTGGCCTTATTACGAGCTTCAAAACTAATGTCAACATGTCGAATTATAACTAGTCTTGTGTGTGTCGAGGTGGGAATATGGCTTTGTACAGTCATTTGGAATTATATTGCGACCACAATTTGTGACTTACAGGGTTGAAGCGGTGTGTGTGCACGGCTTAATTTCGCTTTATTTCATCGAAAAAAACAATGTAATTTGCGATTAGGAAAAATTAAAATTTTTTCAGGTAAATATGAGAAAGTTATTGTCGATGCTTTATTTGTGTAAAGATTCATTATAAAATACAATTTTATGTACTTCAGATGACAAAGTGGTACATGCTGAGGATTCTTCTACGTCTAAAATAAAATATGTCTCAACACATGTAATTTGGAATAGTAAAATGTTTAAGCATGTCTGGCGTGTTCACAATATTCGTATACACAAACGTGTATACATGCAGACGCGATGAAGTTGTATAGGTAACTGGTTTAAACACTTACCTACCATAAAACTAAACTGCTCAATCGACTTAACGTTTTACAGAATTAATATGAAAATATTAAAATATTTTCTTATCAAGTGACGTTCATATAATATACTAGTGTCATTTAAACGAATATGAATTTGAATATAATTGTGAAGTTACCGGTAAGAATTTCCAATGTGACATAAATATTCTCTATGTGGCCTTTTGAGTGCAATCGATTATTTTCAAGATAATCCATCAATTAAGTCACGACAATGTGCTTTCGCATCCTGGAAGTCTGTTACTCTCTAATCATCCGAACATCCCAGGCTCTATATTCTGAGATTCTAACAACGTCATTAAACAGAGCATAAATAAAGAAATATAAAGCCCTTCTATAATCAGAATGTTTGTTTTACACTGCCCATCATTAGTGCGAATCTATCTTAGAGTGTAAATTCTGCCATATTATGTTCTCCACTGTTCATAAATTGTGACTAAGGAATTCCGAAAGAAAATTAATTTCTTCAGGGCTTCCTGCGAAGAAGGGAAAACAAATCAGAGAGGCTGAGTAGCCCACTTTATTCCCAGATTATGACCTAAACTTGAACCTAATCCTTCAAGAGGAGTGACAGTAACTGTTGTCCTCTAAAATGTAACAGGCGAAATTATCAGAAAACCTCTAAAGACGTATAGAATTATGACGGCAGTTTACCACAAGAAACAAAAATTCTGTTAGGACTGCGGTGAACATTCAAATTCAAACTCCACCTGAATTTTCAAGGAAGATATTTATTTAGTATCAATTTTGTTGGAGTTAATTGGGCCCCAAAATCAGGCTTGTGTAATGGCAATAATGCAAAGCCTTATTTATTGTGTGGGTCCGGTAGCTCAGTCGGTATAGCGACTGATTATGGGCTGGACGGTCGGGGATCGAATCCCGGTGAGGACGAGTTTTTCCGTCCGTCCAGACCGGCCCTGGAGCCCACCCAGCCTCCTGTAAAATGGGTGACGAGTCTTTCCCGTGGGTAAAGTGCGGCCAGGGCGTGCTGCTGACCACTCACCCCTTCAATTGCCGCGGTCATGGAAGACTAGAGCTATACCTCTACCCACCCTCTGGGCCACACTGGGCCTGTAAAGGGATCACTTTACCTTTACCTTTTACCATGTTTCTTGCACATATAAAATCCTGATTTTCAGAACTGTAGACATAACCTTTCTGACTGGGTTGTTCAGAAATATAACATTCTGTTTTTAAATATGCTTGAGATTTAAAACATTATGTTCTTTAGGTCTTTTGGTAAAGGACCAGAAATGTTTTACTTTATGCTTACTAATATGTGTAAATTTCATAACGAGGAGCTAAATGATTTTTACTCCTCACCCAATATTGTGCGGGTGATAAAATCGAGAAGAATGAGATGGGCTGGGCATGTGGCGCGTATGGGTGAGGAAAAGGTGGTGTATAAGGTCTTGGTGGGGAAACCGGAGGGAAAGAGACTACTGGGGAGACCTAGGTGTAGACGGGTGGATAATATTAGGATGGATCTCCAGGAGATGGGATGTGGGTATATGAACTTGATTGGGCTGACCCAGGATAGAGACTGGTGGCGGACGCTTGTGAGTGCGGTAATGAACCTTCAGGTTCCGTGAAATGCGGGGAATTTCTTGACTAGCTGCAAACCAGTTAGTTTCTCAAGAAGGACTCTGCACCATGGAGTGAGTAAGTAAGAGTAATATGTGTAAATAGATACTTTCTAACAGTGTCCGAAATAAAAAAATTTTCTCGCGTCTACGGTAATATCACTTTGGTGGTAAATACACCTGACTTTGGAAAGTCATACTTTACGCTAGTGTGAGGGGACAAGTTCAGGTCATTTTGCAGTAAGTCATGTACAAAAAATGGAAAATCATTATTGGAATTTATAAAGCTAGCGACACCACAAGTCGCCTATCAACTGTTGAGCTGGTAAATGTTGCTACCACTCGATTGTGATATCTCTTGGGACTTTCGTATTTCGAATACCGAAATGTATTATTGAAATATTTTGTCCCATTAGTAATGATTTGTGTTGGAAGAATGCTCTATATTTTGGTCCACAACGAACATCAAGGTTCATTTCAATTATAGTATTGAAAAAAGGCTATTGCAATACTTGTAATAATTAATATTTCTGTCGGATTGAACAATATTGTTTCCTGAAATATGTCACAGAATGACGTCGTGCTAGTCCATGTAGTTATTCGCTTTGACCCAAGCAGGTAGTCGCAAGGCTCTCACCACAGGTGTCCGGTTTCTATTGCATGCCCGTGTATGTGGTATTTTTGGTGTACGAAACTTCGCTGGGACACTTTTTGCTCTCAGAACTTCCTATTTCTCCTGTTAGAGTCACTCATAAAATTCATCTACCATTGACTCTATAATATAATTTTCATAGTTGATAGCGTAGTTTCTGAAGAGTCTTAGAAATACCGTCAGTCTGTATGTTGCAGTGGTGGTAGCTGTATGTCTAATCTGTGTGAATAATATCAATTGATTTAGTTAGGTTTGTAAGGCAAAAGTAATGACTCAACAGGACATAGAGAAGGAGGATGCCCGCGCACACCACATTTTTTGGACGGTAAGTCTAATGTGGAATTAGTGCTTCAGCCTTGTACTGTGAAGGAGCCTGTTCTAACACTTAAAGTCAAATGGTTATTACATGTACCACCACGTTTGACATTAAAAAAATTTACGCTACATCTACTGAGTGTCTTTACGTGTTTTATAAGACTCTCATAACGAACAGCGATTATTTGTCTATACAGTGTTCATTAGATTGGTTGTTAGAATTGAGAGAGAGTGTGTTTACTGCGCGGTATGTTTTAAATCTTGATTTATAATTAAAATTAGTCTCATTCTTGAAATGGTTAATGTCGTTTAATCACCAGCTACCGTAACTGAACTTTATGTAACTCTGGTTTAACAACCGAGTTCCTTGAGACAGACGACTACCACTTCCATCAAATTCTTTCCCTCATCACAATGAACGTCGATGATTCCATCACAGACATCTACACTCAAAGTACAATAATGTAGGGATGGGTAAATAGCAATTTTCGGTTATATAACTGACTGAAATATGAAGACAAGCTAAAAGTGAAGACGACAGTGTTGTTGGTTATAACTTTGAAGGATTTTGATAATATTTGTGATGATAAAATTAATAACAATTCGATTCGTTTATTAAACTGATTCACAAAATAAAAAAAGCAAACACCTGCGAAAGCTGAAAGTAAAAGAAGGAAGTGCACTGCTCCCCCCTAAGAATAGATGTAACACATTCCCCTAAAGTTTGGATAAATTTTTATGAGGCCACATCTTCACATCACTAACGGTAGGAGTGTTAATAAAATATAGGCGATTACTGAAAATTGCACACGTATTAAGAGTAATAATAATAAGCAAAAATTATTGTTTTTAGATTAAAAAGAACGGGATGAAATCTTAATTCTTTCGACCTTCGGGCGAAATTTTGTATTATACTTGTAGCTTTTCATTGCCATTAAGAATCTCTACACAGGACACACATCAGTTTCATAAATGTCAGAAGCAGAAATGTCACTACAAACTTGATTCGAATAAGATATTTTGCAGAAATAACACGTAAGTTCTAGATTAAACTGCGAGTTTATACGGAGCACTGTCAGTCTTTGACGAGATGATAAATGTCAAAAGCATCAGTCGCCTCTGTTGACACAATTTTTCACGTAAGTTCAGATTATTTCTTTTCTTATTTCTCTGTCCAAAGAACGTCAAAGACATTGAACAACTATGCGTGTGCATTTCAGATGACATTTTACGAAAATATAGTTTAAGAAATTAATAAGGTTTTGTCATTGCCTTATGTAGATAACAAACAAAGACTTAAGCAACACAGTCGTGTGTGCGGTGCGGATGGTGCAGTGCGACGCACGGCACCATCCGTACCGCACACACGACATAAACAGCGGCTCTCAAGACCACCACACATCCAGAAACTCGGTGCAGAAAACCATATGCTGCAACTCAACATCTAATGCCCCAGATGATGGGTGTATGTACCCGACACATGTCGAGCTAAGAATACATTAATAAAATTACCTTGTTGCATCAAGTTGGCATTTCACTTTATTTCATGTGGAAGATGCACGGCCAAACAACCCACAGTTATTAAAATTCTTTAAATAAACCAAAAGACAGTTTTTGTGAAACGTAATCTAAAAATAGAGTAATTTTGCTTTTTTAAAATTCTATGCAAAATTTTCCTCTAGAAATTGAAAGTGTTTTTAAACTCATACTCAAGAATAGGTCAGTCAAAAAAAACAGTTTATTAATTTTACTACTTAGACGTGGCGACTAGTTTCGACTTAAAAAGTTATTTTCAGGCCATGTTTGAACCACGTTAGTATAGGTAAATTAAGTAGCAGTGCACAAATTTGGGATCCCAAAAATGTTTACGTGAATGAAATATTACAGAATAAATGGAGTTGTATAATAAAACACGGTATAAACAGCGAGTTAAGATAAAAAAAAGGTAACTGTGGTATTGTAAGTAATAAAACGGGTATCTCAACAAATAGGTGGGTAGTGGGAGATCGATTGTAGGAGTAAAAGTAGGCATCTACCTACGGTCAAGTTAAAGTTCAAACAATATATTGCGTATTTTGACGTTTTGCTGACCGTGCATCTTAGTATATTTATCTCAGTATTTAACCAACTTGATGCATAAAATTTGTTTCACAATAAGTTTTATTACATGCCTCTACATGTTTCGAGCATATGTGCTCATCATCAGGAAGTCAAAATTGCATTACACAGCCCCTGGTATCGTCACACCTATAGGTGTGATGATACCATAGGCTGTTTAATGGAATTTTGACCACCTGATGATGAACACATGTGCTCGAAACATGTAGAGGCATGAAATAAAACTTGTTGTGAAAAGTTTTGTGCATCAAGTTGGTTAAATATTGAGATAAATTATGTTGTGTAGTTTTCCTATGCTCCTTTGGTGGTTGTGCACTGCTACTTAATACTAATGTGGTTCATAAACGGACTGAAGATAACTTTTTAAGTCGAAACTAGTCGCCACATCTAAGTAGTAAAATTAATATACTCTTGTGTTTGACTGACCTACTCTTGAGTATCAATCGAAACACTTCGGAATGGCTCATGTTTTTTGAATGCTGAACAAAATCACAATCTCTCTTAGGTACAAAAATGGTTCTTTCTGGTTATTTTAAAACATGTGCGAACTTTTGCCTTTTCGAATAATCTTTCCTCAGTAACATAAGTGTAATATCTCTATGCATTCTACATTTTTATCATTCCTTTATTATCATCTCATATATTATTTTTGTCAGAATATATATATATATGCTCCGAGATTTTAGCAACTTCATCGAAGGCGCTTAATAATATATATATATATATATATTATTAAGCGCCTTCGATGAAGTTGCTAAAATCTCGGAGCATTTTTGCATAGAATTTTTAGGAAATCAATTTTAAAATTGAAATATAAAAGTCCACAATCTGTGCAGTAATAATACTGTAGCGATTTACATGCACAAACATCCCCTTTATACTTGCCGTAGGGTTCTAAACCCGTATAAGATGTGTCGCTGGGAATTGTGACGCAACCAACCGTATATTACATGCAAACATCATTAGTCGATTCACAAGGAAAAATCCACACAGCCTTGTGTTTTTAGTGCTAATACACCTTATTCAACTCCGTTCTCCACACGATAATTCCGGAACAATTGCTACCGTCTATTATTTTAATTTTTCCTCCAGCTGGACGTTGTTGAATTATGCCAGTGATCTCTCAGTGTTTCGCGAAAGCCAGTCGACTGTTTTGTCATTGTGGCTGAGAAAGTACACAGGTTGCGTTGAAACTCATATATCGATTCTCTGTTCAGTAGATACCAAATCAAATCAAATCAATATTTCTTTCTTATTTTTTCACTTCTCTGAGATTCAGCACATACACTTGCTGCTGGGCAGTAAATCGGTGTCCAAAATGACGGTATTTTGAAGCAGTGACGTTATCTTTCGTTTTCTGGACCCATTATTTTTATCTTTTTTTTACTGCTGTTGATGTCTATTTCCAGATGTTGTCAGTGAATTTTTCATTGACATAATATCCTACCGATCTCACTATGGCCCTGGGGTCGAATCAGCCTCTAACAGAAATGAGTACCAGGAGCATTTCCTGAGGTGCCGGTGCGTAAGGCTGACAACCTACCACCATTCTGTGCCGTTGTCACGAAATCTGGGAACCTTAACTTTCTTGAACCCCTTGGGCTCCTCCGGGCCTGTAACGGGACTGATTTACCTTTACCTGTACCTTTACCTTGATGTCTATTTATTGCTCATATAGATGATGATTTGGGACGAACTGAATATAATTCAGGGAGCATATTCTAGTTCTAATTTGGAACGAAATATTTCTCGTAAACCCCTTCGTGTTAAAAGCTAACTGTAACCTTGCTTCACTTTAGTGTTAACGTCGAAAATTGTGCTAACGGGACTGTTGAATTTTAAGGCAGCGAGTTGTCACCACTTAAACGCCTATTCGTAGCCTTCGTATATGTCTCTGTCAGTGTAGTTATGCTGTATTGCGCAGAAGTGTTATTTGATATGTCTGTGCAACATATACAAAGAATAAGTATTGTGCATACGCTTTCTGCGATAGGAACTATAGGGTTACTACAATGAAATACCACGACTGTATCCATGTCGTCGAGTTTCACATCAAAATACGTTTCAGAATGAAGCTAGAATTTTGAGCGATATTGTCCTTTTTTTGCCGCGAGTGAATGCTGTATGTGGCAAACAACTGTTGTGGATGAAAATTCACTGGATGCAGTGCAACAAACTGTAAAGTTAAATTAGTCCCATTACAGGCCCGAGGTACCAAGAGGGTTCCAGGAAATTAAATTTCCCAGATTACGTGACATTGTCCCAAGATGTCGGTAAGGTTGTTAGCCTTACGCACCGGCCGCTTTAACCCCAGGAAATACTCCTGTTACTGTACTAATTTCTCTTGAAGGCTGAGTCTACCACAGGGTCATAGTGCGATCGGAAGGATTATATCAATGAAAAATTCCAATGACACCATCTGGAATTGAACCAGCGTCCTTCCGATTTGTAGCACAGCACCTTAACCACTGTGCTACCGCGGTCCCCGCAGCAAATTGTAGGTACTGGTATTAAGTGGCATTTATGTGAAGTCCATCCACTGGGTACACCATGCCAACCATATACAGGACTGTGATGGTCTATAACCACTGTTATAAATTCTGCCTTATGTTCTGCTAATGGTTGAGGCTCAAATTACTCTTGAAGGTATTACAGTCACAAAGAATTCCCTCTACTGGATGAAGCAAAATCGGCTTAAAGCATTACAAAGTAATTTTTAACAGACGCTTTCTGTAAAAGCGTGGAGTCGAAACTGGGGAAGTACTTACTTGAGTCACGTTTTACGACGGGACTTATAATAGTACCAGTCTACAGAGAGTTCCTAGAAAACGAATTATCCCTTTATTCAGGGGATATGCCTCTTGCAACAGGGGACGGATGTTGACACACCATGATGGAGCACCAAACCTTTTTGGGAAAGAGATTACTCTGTACATGTAGGAATATTATCAACGAAGATGGATAAGAAGGAATGTACTGGTGACATTGTCCGAAAGGTCAATAGAATTTAAAAAAACAGATTTCTTTCTCTAAAATTGAATGAAGTCTAGAATGTATCTTGCCAATAGCCGGACACAAAGCAGCTGCTGATTGAGTGCAAAAATAAAGTCGTTGCTGGTGTAAGAATAAAAACCGTTGAACAATGTCAGTAGGAACGTTCAATGAATTGAAGCCTGGCTTTGTACCTGCCGTCAGAAGGTGGTTATTTAAAAAAAAAAAAGGGATTTAGTTGTTTTTAATCTGATAGAAATCAGATTTTATTGAAAATTACTCCATGTATCCATTGATGCACAGCAGCTTTTATTCTGACTGTCCAAATGACTGGTCAATCGCGCTTCCATAGTGCAATTAATTAATCTTAAAATAACCTGTATAAAGAGTAAAAATGTGCAGTAATGAGGAACGTGAGACAGACAACCTGTATAAAGAGTAAAAAATGTAGTAATTAGAAACGTGAGACAAATAACCTGTATAAAGAGGAAACGTGTGTAGTAATGAGGAACATGAGATAGACAACCTGTATAAAGAGTAAAAAATGTGTGGTAATGAGGAACGTGAGACAAACAACATGTATAAAGAGAAAAAAAATGTGTAGTAATGAGGAACGTGAGACAAACAACCTGTATAATGAGGAAACATGTGTAGTAATGAGGAACAAGCGATAGACAACCTGTATAAAGAGTAAAAATATATAGTAATGAGAAACGTGAGACAAACAACCTGTATAATGAGGAAACATGTTTAGTAATGAGGAACATGCGATAGACAACCTGTATAAAGAGTAAAGATGTGTGGTAATGAGGAACGTGAGATAAACAACCTGTATAAAGAGTAAAAAATTTAGTAATGAGGAATGTGAGACAACCTGTATAAAGAGTAAGAAAGGTGTAGTAATGAGGAACGTGAGAAAGAAAGCTGTACGAAGGGTAAAAGGCATTACCGTGAGACAAAAACCTTTATAAAGCTTAAAAGAGTGCAGTAATGAGGAAGGTGAGACATTTAAGGTCGTTTTACCAACAAAATAAAGTAAGGATACCCTGTACATGCCTTTAAGGGAAGCAGACATACAGTTCCAGTCATTCTGAATCTCGAATCTAGCCGCACGTAAGCTTCACTCACCAGCCGCTTTACGCCCTTGTAATTGACTCCATATCAATTGCGTATTAAGCTGTGTGGCTGCAACGGATGACATTGGCGCTTTAGTGAAGACATAATTCTCTTCCTCTACCGGGAATATGGCCTCATTCACACTGTAAATCGAGCCGATCCGAGCCGAGCCGAGCCGAGCCGCTCTGAACTGAACTTGACCGGACCGAGACGAACCGGGCCGAGCGAGTGACTATTCACACTGCAAGCCGAGCCGACCCGAACTGAGAGCAGTGCGGCTGACATTTCTGAACTGCAAGCATGTCAAACCAAGTGCACGTATTTTCATTAATGGACAATATTTGGTGGAGAAATCTCTTATTTGCCAGAAAGAGACTTTCTGGGTGCACAATATAAGCTCTAGGCGTGAAAGTTTCGGCGAGTTTCATAGTCTTCTAGATGACTTACTTAAAGACGAGGGAAGGTTTTGGAGGTACTTCAGAATGAGCTCAGACACATTTAAGTATATTTTAGAGTTAATTCACACATCAATTACGTAGCAAAATACAAATTTTCGAAGGTCCATTAGCCCAGAGGAGCGACTCATGGTGACACTGAGGTAAGAGAACTACAGAACAGGACAATAATTGCGTAATATATTTATCATAATATATGATATTATATGTAACAATCTGTTACGCGAGGTAAGAAATTATAATAACAGTATGTTTATTTGCCAGTTCGGTTAAATGTTCTTTAATCATGATAAGGAACTCACAGCAAGTGTGGGATGTTGGATAATGGAAAAACAAGTAACTTCGAATATAACAGAGTTGTCACTCTAGTATAATATATTACGCATCGTCAATACACAACGCACATCAAACAAGATGCAATAATTACAAAATTAAGTGATATTTGGCTACATGTTTCGGCCGTGACCGGCCATCTTCAGGTCAACTAAGAAAAACGATGAAGGTACAGTAAAATTGTACTTAATTGTCACTCGCTGAAAGTTTGGAAAAATGATTGGGTCGTCAAGTGTTGATTTGATCTTCCATCCTCGTAATGAGAGAGCTGCATTTGAAATGAACTGGTGCTACTTTGTGTCCCTTTTTGTTTTTGGGTCCACTGAAATATCACCTCTTGAATTTTCACGCGGAGGAACATTTGCCTATCCTCTGGAAGTCTGTTTATAGGTTCCCAGAGACTCATCAAGAAGTGGTAGGTCGTGTCCCAGTCCTCACGTCCGTTGCCCATTGACTGCATCAGATCAAGTTTCTTCCTTTCAATCTCTATCATCGCTTCCTCCAATGGGCGCTTTCCACTCCTAGGCCTCGACCTTCGCTGAGCAGA
>Ga0136643_10013726_pt1 | contig 12138 bp, 7 predicted proteins | sample TergutLab28metaG_FD_96883 | JGI IMG/M metagenome (GOLD analysis project Ga0136643, IMG submission 96883) | Labiotermes labralis P1 segment gut microbial communities from Petit-Saut dam, French Guiana - Lab288 P1 (version 3) (version 3) | ecosystem: Host-associated > Arthropoda: Insects >...
AGTAAGGAGGGGAACACACTTGCACTTTTTTTTGTTAATCAACGGTTAGGGGTTTCAAGTTAATGAAATTTTTTTTTTTTTTTTTTTTTTTTTTTTTGTCTCATTAAGCATGTTCATACATACAAAAGAATCTTGACCATATTTTCATTGCTCCTCCTCATGCCATTTCTGGTTTGGCGTGGGCTGGGTGGAAGATCATTGCATCTTGTAACCATTTAGTGCTTCTAATTTCATGACTATATCATTGAAAAGAAATAAATGCAAAGTTAGAGCAGATCTGATAGGTGATTGTTAGAAGAGTGCGATGGTTTCTGTTGGCTCTCATTCTTAAGGTTCTTCTTTTCCTGCTCTATAGCCAGTATGGAGGCCATCTTGTAGTTAATAGGCCCATATGAGCGATAATCCACATCAGCGTAGTCCAGGTCAGAGAATTCCGGCCGGAATGGCTGTAAATGATAAGTTACAAGATAGGAAACTATTCTCTCAAATGGGTAAGAAAATTTGTGTTACTTCTTATTTTCTGAAGTGTCTAAAAGTTCTTTATTGAAATCCAACATTCAAAATACAACATGCAATTGTAATGGATAAGTGTACTTTTATCCACAAAGGATTAATGCTTTTCAATAACTGATTTGGAGGCACATTGTTATTAAATGTATTGAAAAACATGACATTGTTATGATGACTAAATATGTTTAAGGTGGTAAAATGATAGCTATCAGTAAAATAAATTAATTTTAAGTAGTATTGATTTGCTCTTTAAAGTTAGTGCATTCATCAACTTCAGAACTGGAGCTGGCAATATTAGGAAGATGGGGGGAGTAAGTTGTGCTTGTAACATGCTGATGAATGGGAACAACTTTAAGGCTATTGTCTGTTAATGTGTTGGAAATTGGATGCTACTATTTTACTTTAATTTCCTAACCTGAACACACTATACCATACTGATTTACCATTGAACATTGCAGACAGACAACAAAATTGAGAAAACTGAAGTTCTGACTGAGAAATATTGCGTTATTTAACAGCACCAGGAACACTAAATCCAAGCATTTGTTTTGTATACTGCTAAGTAAAACTCCGTTCATTTACTTGTGCATGACTGCAATGAATAATAATTATAATGAACCACATCACACAACAGACATGCAATAACAGAGATACTTCACATCAAACAGTAATGATCTGTTCCAACTTTCTTCAAAACAATTACTCTACTCTCCAAAACACATTTATCATTGGCACGGAGAAACAAATACTCATGCATCAACAAGGTGGTAGTTGGAGTGCCCTCAGACAACTGATAACATACAGGTGCTCAAAAGATGTGTAAAAGGAGTAAATACTGCTGCCTCACTTGAAGTTAATCACCATGTAATAGTTCCAACCTAACCAACCAAGGTAGAGTACAGGAAGTTATACCTACAACTTCTCTCTATGCCAGTTTGCTTCTTCTAATAAATGTATGTAACGCTGGCTTTGGGGCGTTCCTGTTGAGAAAATAGACATGTTAAATGGTTGTAATGTACGTCACAACAAGAATCTTGTTAATAAATAATGTTAATGGTTTTGAACTAATCTGTACATCGTTTGAGCACCTCCATGTATCATACATACATTGTTCGGGTTAAGGGGAAATGGGTATTAGATGATGGGTGTGCCTTTATTGATGACTGTGTATAATAAAATCAACATTAAAAGGAAATGGATATTCAAAGTATCAACTTGTTATAAGACAGGTAATTTGAATACTTATATTTCCAAATCTTTACAGAATAATCTACTTCTTGCACTAGTGATTTAAAAGTTGCCATTAATTAAAAATTTACAAAAATCAATTGTACAGCTTCTAATACAAGAAACTGGATACAAATATAGATATATTATAAATGTGAATCTTGTGCTGGCGTTCATGTGTGCCAAATATTTAGAAATGAGAAAAGGAGAACATCAATTATGAGATACTGGAGGGAGTTTAAGGCACTTGCAAAAGACGCTGTATGAAACAAGATAGGCAATGTACGTATAATGTAACATTGAGGCGCATTTGTGTAACCATTTTTGCCATGGAAGAAAAATAATTATTAAACATTATTAGTGTTTGTCTGTATTCTTGCATATTTTCTGCAAAGCATTATATTGCCGTCTGTAGACAAGCTCTATCATATTTTTCCACATTATCTCATAAACGGCATGATTTTTGGAAGAAGGTATTGAACATAAAATGTATGTTTTGATATTCTCTACAAATTTTATCCAAAACATTTCTCATTCTAAGAATTAATGAGCAAGATATTATCATAAATGTACATAGGTTTTCATTTAAAGTACTGGTTATTATTATTATTATTATTATTATTATTATTATTATTATTATTATTATTAGACTTGAGTGAAACTTGAACCTCCTTGATAGATTTTTGAAAATACTCAAGTATCAAATTCTGTGAAAATCCATCCTGTGGGAGCCAAGTTGTTCCATGTGGACAGACAGACATGACAAAGCTACCAGTCACTTTTTTAAATTTTTCAAAAGCACCTAAAAGTATAACATATTTTGTCTGTCTTCTGTCCACCTTCATATATTTTCAGTTCAGTAACCAATTGCCTAATGACCTGATACAAACAAAAAATGTTCCTTGAGATTTAGAATAAAATGGCTCATATGCAATGGAATCAAGTATAGTCAGTAACGTACAGCTCCAACTTTCTCACACACAATTCGAAAATTTAGTTTGATAATTCTACAGATGGCCTGGAATAATATTTATTTTACATCTGTTATCTGTTCTTAATACATATGAAAGAGGGTCATTTTTCTTCTGTTACGTGTTCTTAACACATAAAGAAGGTCAGATAGGAAGTGTAACAACCTGCTTTCTATTGCATGCTATCTACAAACTGGGTACGTGATGCTTCAAACAATTATACCACAACATTGCTGAAGGCATAGTTAGGCCCATTTTCCAAAGTCTTTTCCATCATCAACAGTCTTCTTCCACTTTTGAACAATAGCATGTATTTCCATTTAGTATATGTTACTCTTCTTCATTTGCAGCCTCTGGCTCACGGCATTATGCAGTGCCTCTTTATCTGTGTAGTTTTTTCCTCTTGGGCAACCTTTCCAAGGACCAAACAGGTGAAAAATCTGATGGTGCAAGTTTGCAGCTGTAGGGTTGTTGTGGCAATACTCCCAATCCACATTTCATGATGGTCTCTGTGATATGTACACTTATGTGTGGCCTAGGCTTGTCACAGGGAAGCAGCAATGCTGACACATTTCATGTAGGATACAAATGAAAAGGTGAGTTTTCAGACTTTGTATTTTCAATAAAAAAGTCAGAGTTTACTTTTGTCCTCCAGGTAGGAAGCTCACATGCATAACACCTTTCTCATACCAAAAGCATGTAGCCACAACTTTTCCCACTCATGGCACTCTTGAATATATTCTTTCTTTGGATTTCACGTAGCACAATTACAACAAATGTTATTGAATTCAGGTAAAAATGGTGGCCCCAGGTTTCAATCCAAATGATTATTTGCAACTGGAAGCCCTCACATTCTGTATCATTTCAGTGCAAACAATCAGTACCAGTTGGTTTCCTTGCATATTTACTTGCATCTACCTTCAAGCAGACGGTGGAAAAGACAGACTCTTCATCAATTTCCACTACACAGCCTTTACCACTGGATAGGGTGTACCACAATTCATTTGTTATGCAATGGTCACTGTTTATCAGTTCATGAATCTGGTAGCTATCACCAGGCATTCCTGCAGTGCAAGGACGAGCGTTTTTGTTTTGTCATGAGATTATTCTCCTCCTACTTCAGCTTCTTTAATTCATTTTACCCATCCCTGAACAGTACTCACGTTCACAGTTACTGAATCACACATTTTGAGAAAATGTTTATCAACACAAAACAGTTTCTCACTCTCAACATCAAAGTACTCAGTCTTTGCTCATTCATCGAAAATGCACAATGTCTGCCATTTTAGAATCAATAGGGGTACTGCAATCTGTCCAGTAAATGACTGACAATATTTGACTTCACAGATGTAGTGGTTATTAACATGAAATAAAAATGTAAAGAGATAAAAAATAGGAGGAATTTCTTTCTGATTGCCCCTCATATTTGTGACCAAATATTTAAATATTACTGTGACAACAGAGGAAGAAAAAAATTAAAGTTAACTATAACTGATTTTATTGCAATACTCTCAAATCTGGTAATAGGAGAATCTGTAGACTGTTGAAACAGAGCATTACTAGTTCTATACTAAATAATTTTCATACACAATAATTCATATTGCAACGGTTAAGTAACTTGCAAGACCAAGTTTTAGGTGCCAATTCGCAAGCAGGATTATTTAGAATAAGACATTTGTGTACTTTGTTCTTATGCAAGTCAATCTTGAATGTCCTGGTTACTTCAAACAGAGAGAGCATTAGAAGGAAAAGAGTGGGACACTGCTCACTATTCTTAGTTATCTTTATTGTAGCTAGAGACATGCAAAAAATTATGTTAATATTCTCATGTATATCAGATTTACAGATAAGGTGTGCAGATATGTTATGATTACCATCAGTAAAGGTTACATTAAAAAATCACTAGCAAAGCAATGTTTCTCTGGGACTAAACATGGCTCAAGAATGGAACCATTAAAACATTTTTAGATGAACTTGAAGTCACCTCCATATGTTAGTTTTCTTCGCAGGTATTGAAGTTTTCACAGCAATGTATTCACATTCTGTATCATTCCATTTGGCTGCAATTTAATGCTGTGTCACTCTATAAGTGGTTCTTATTGTTCTGAAGTAACTACACGCCTTCATTTTCAAGAGTTCAAGGTCCATGAACCTTAAACCTTTGAAGATGAACCATTTACCAATCAACTAATTTTATGTATTTAAATTTTTAGAGTTTATATTTGAATCTAGGATTATTTTTACTAATGATGACAAAGTGAATAATATTTAATGTCAATTTTGGGGTGCATGAAAGTAGAAAGGGTTTCCTGAACTCAGGACATGGGCACAGCCAAGCCACCACCATACTGCACTACAGTACCTACATCCCTGTTGGGTACTACTATTTAGGTCCTCTGTTTTAATGTTAATATATGTGGTTATTACACACACATACGTACATACACACTATTAATACCAGCATTTATGCTTTCGGCTGAAGGAGGATACTAATTTTTTTACAAAAATAGTATTGACACAAGAATGGTAACCAAGAAAAACAGGCATGACACAAGTGATTTTATTGTGGCCAATGTAAAGTTTTATTATAAAAATGGACATAGGGATTGAACATAACTTGTGTTAGATTATGTTCAATGTGACATATTTATATTGTTTGAAATACTACTTTCATTTTAAATTCTTAGTTATTCAATGACCTAGTGAGATGGCCTAAAATTCAATCTGTATCGCATGTATTGATTAAAAGGGTGTTATCAAAAAAAGAATTCATATTCTTGGACACAGTTGGTAAACCTATCAGAATACATTACGTATTCAATACTACACTGAATAGAAATATGCCTGTACCAACCTTTTCACACGTCAATCTCCTGTCCAACATCATGAAACTTCAAGATGGCATATTCTGTAGAGTTTTGTGGTGCTCTATAGTGTGGGAGGAGATGGGGTTCACGCCTGCCATTTGCTGCCAGGGCTAAGTCTGCATACACTATGCTATCTGTGACATAGGGTTCTGCGACATAATAAGGCTGCTGGTATTCCAAACGCATGGGTGGGAGATATGTCCTATTGCTGATGCTGCTGTTGGTCTTGCTGTTTTGCCTTGTGCTCCCACACAATGGCTGAGACTGTTCTTTCCCCCCCATTGCAATTGATGTTTGCTGGAGGTTCAGACTGGTAGTTTTGGTGTTGGGAGGTGTCAGTAGTAGATGATGTTGTGATGATGTTAGATTGTAGTGGTGGTGGTGATGGTGGTGGTGGTGCTGATGCTGCTGTCGGTTCTGTGGAGAAGTTTCCAAGCCATGCATGTTAGTGAGTGTTATTATAGCAGTTATACATATAATTAATTAGCATTAGTTTTTTGGAAAGCGTGTGCAGAAAGATGATTTAAAGGGTTAGTTGTCATGGGAGAAACGTAACATTTAACTGTTAAAACAAATCTCTATTAAACATTGCCACATCTGTGAATGTGAGGTTTAATAAAGGGAAATGCAAGAGGGCAACACTAGATACTTCAAAAGTATGTAAATGACTCCTTAGTTTAGCTTTCAATGAAAGAATTTTAATAAAACCTACCAAATACTCTATAAACAGAAAGTCAGTGAGTCAACCTGAACATAAAACTTTCAACTCCTTAATACAGGGCAACTGCAAATACCATTCACAACCATTTTTAAATTTGTAATTCCATCATTATGATAAAATTCCCCACAGTAATCATAATCATGGTGATCATAATGTAGGCATAGAAAGAATCTATTCTTTAGTTCAAAAGTAGAGTGTAACAATGAAATCTTCTCAACTGTACAGAAACCCTACACAAATATTTGTTTTCCTCACTGTGAATAACATCTCTACAACTAAGCAATTCAAAACGTGACTGCAGTTACAGTAATGCAGGTGTGGACAATATCACAAAGGATATCATACACAGAAATATTGATCTCCACACAATCCAGAATCTTAGATTCCTTGACACAACTCATGTGTAAGATATGCTGTGCTGCACACACACACACACTACATTCTAACAGTCTGAATGTAGAAGCAAAGTAACAAAACCAGAGACTGTTGAAATATAGTCTTACATTCTCAACAAGCTTCTGACACTTACCAGATCTTAATACCAGGCATATTTACTAAAATGATATTAGCCAGTACTCTGTTGCCACATCTGAATCATAAAAATACTCTGGTGGTGGTAATGGAATGTTTCAGAATAAGTATGCCAAAAAATGGTTCTCTCTCTCTTACAGTAACTGATCAACTTAACAGCGACTGATTACTTGCTTTTTCACTTACAACGTGAGATACAATAGTTATGTTCTATTTATTAACCCAGTAATTATTAAATACTTGATCGAATATTAGCAGCCATGTCTTTGAGATGGTGAAAATAATTCTTAATTCAGAAATTTATATTCACATGACAGGAAAATCTGAAAATTTGAAGTAATAATGGAGTTACCATGTACCAATTCGAGACCTGTGCATGTTCTCTGTGCATGATAAGAGTGAGATAATTTATAACCTAAATGGTGGAAACACACAGTTACTGTTACATTGCTGTGAATTATTCTTTGATTCTTTATAGAAAGACTGCAACAAGAGAACTCCTATTGTAAGAGCCTGTGAGTTTAATTTTTTGTTTTGTAATATCTTCACAATAGTACGAATGAAGCCTAAAATCCTCCAGTTTTATTGTTATGCCTTTCTTGTAATTTTCATTGTATTTTCAAACAGAAAAGTGTGTGCAGTACAGAAATGTTGTAGAGTTCGTTGCTAGGTTATTTATGGCATATAACCAGTGTCCTTCTCTCTCTCTCTCTCTCTCTCTCTCAAAAGGGGTGGTGATAACCATGAAGGAAAAGCAGATGATGTGCAACACATTTTTAGACGGCTTTCCTTTCTTAAAAGAAAGAAAGGGTTCAATATGACATACTGCCACAGTAAAAGCTCTGCATATATCATAATGCTCATTATAACATATGGTAATCATGAACACTTACTAATATCATATAACATTAGAGGAGCAATTGGATATGAGCTTTAAGTGAAATGACTGAGTTGAAGTATATATTGAAACTGCTACATACACTGACTTAAAGAATCCAACTACTACGAACTATAGAATTACTAGTTTTCTACATATTTAAACATCAAAAGTGCAGACTAATATGGGAAATCAAATATTTAATGATAATATAATGCAACTCACGTGGCACATAAACAAGCACGGTTGCAACATATATGCCTGTGTCCAGCTTAATAAATGAAAAGTTGAAAACACCATGTTAGAACATCTGTTTCTATAGCGTATAGAAATAAATATATATCACAACTTGCTCTTGTGTGTTGAATTGCAAGGTTCTTTCAAACAGACCTCCATGACATGTGCATTTTTGCAGTCATTTAACAGTACTGTCAGTACAAAAGTATAAAACATGATGCATTATTTATTTAGAACCACAAATTTATGCAGTCATAGACTGTATGTGGGGGTCTCATCTTCCATAAAATTGTTTTATAATATCACAAAAACGGTGTTTTTGATGAAACTAAAAATTTGACAAAACAAATATAATTAAAAGTAAACAAACTGTCTTAAAGCAGTGGTTCTCAAAAGGTGTGCTGCGGCACACTAGTGTCTTGTGAGTGTTACTAGGTGTTCCATGAGGTTTTGAATGTTATATCATTGCAGATAAAAGGAAATTTTAAAAAATTTTGTTTAAAATAAATTCTACTATATATATATACAGTATGGGTTAAATACAGTATTAGCAATATAATCATCCTCCATTTTTCAGTAGATCTACATGTTCAGGACCCCAGGAAATAAAAAAAAACCCTTGCTTAGTTACACACCAGGAATGTTTTTTGAGCTTTATTTGCAACTTTCGGGTAATTATCCTGTAGTGTTACCAACCTAGACAGTTCATGTGCCACGATTCCTCGTGGCAAGGAATAATGTGCCATGAGCACACAAAAAAAGTTCGAGAACTGCCCTCCTAAACATGCAACCAATTTTAAACATAACACCTAGAATAGATATAATAAATTACTGTATTATGTTCTTATATTCCTAGTTACCCTCTACTTTTGTTTTTATCCTGGTGGTGGTCTTTTCTTTTGGATACCAGTTGTGCATGCATGACAATGATGATTCACTTTTAAGAGTTTCCCACAGGTTATGTATAAAAGAAAGGAAAAATAAGGCAGTTGTGTCTGGCAGGTTTTATATTCCAACTACAAAACTTCTCAAGAATTTAAACAAACTATGGTATTTGAGAAGGTTGCATTAAAAACTGTAAAATTTAATTTGACTGGGTACAGCCACATCTTAATAAAAAACTAGAAATGAACTCATCATCATCATCATCATCATCATCGTCGTCGTCGTCATCGTCATCGTCATCATCATCAATTTCATATTTTTTGTTCAAAAATGTAAAAAGTTAGTTGTATCATAATTTAACAATAATAAATTTGCAAAGAACCATTTATTTAATTTTGAAAATATCTCTCTGCTGTTACTCATAAAATTTGTACTACTAGTAACAGTTATGACAACACTAGTAACATCTGTATAAAGAACAGGGAAGGAATACTTTGCTAGTATTAATGGAAGATCATTGATATACAGAAGAAACAACAAAGGCCCTAGAACTGAACCTGTGGAACCCCACAAGAAACTCTTCTCCATTCTGTAGATGTTATGATGAGTTGGTTTTTTACATTTATTTGTATTCTCTGATACCTGCCCTCCAAGTACGTTTTAATTAGACTGAAGAAATGACCTCTTTTGGCATAGAATTTAAGTTTGGATAATAAAATTCCATGATCTACACAATCAAAGGCCTTTGTTAGGTCGCAAAATATTCCCCCTACAATTATTCTTTTATTTAAGGCATCATAGGTTTCATTTAATAGATTAGATGTGGCCTTGCTTTTGAGGAATTTAACCTAAAACTTTATCATTGTTTTGACAGAAACTACATATTATATCCCCATATTATATGGCAGTAAAAAAAGAGGCCAATAAATTTCATTATGACATATAAATGTATTTTAGATGCACCGGATGTTTAACAAAATTCATGCAAAAATAATTTTTGTTCTTGAAAATGTATTGAATTGAGTTGTATCCCCCCTAGTTGTAACATGTTTTATTAAATATGCTATCACAAAAGTTCTGTGACTACAAATTTTGAAGGCTAGTAATGTACTTTAATTCATGAACAGCATTCCTTTTGTTTTTAGTCCACTACTCATAAGTAAACGTGGGCCGGGTAGCTCAGTCAGTTTAGTGACTGACTACAGGCTAGACGGTCCAGGATCAAATCTCGGTGGGGACGAGATTTTCTCCACTTCCAGACCAGCCCTGGGGCCCACCCAGCCTCCTGTAAAATGGGTACTGGGTCTTTCCCGGGTGTAAAGTGTGGCTGGGCGTACTGCTGACCACTCACCCCCTTCTAGTGCTGTGGTCATGGAAGAGTAGAGCCATTCCTCTACCCACCCTCTGGGCCACACCGGGCCTATAACGGGATCACTTTACCTTTTTTATCTTTACTAATAAATAAACAGTTCTTATTTTTGCAAAATTTAAATTAAATATGTGCAGAAACATGTCAGAGATGAATCAGTAACTACTGTCCAAACTATTCAAGTGAGATGACATTCTAAGTTAGAAACATAAAAATAAAAAACATTGCTTACAGTGCTGAGAGATTACCAGTTATGGAAATATTATTTCTAATGAAGGAATAGAATGAAAAATTCAAGAACCAGTTCAGGTAGTGACTAAGGTACAGAAGTCTGGTGTTATAATTTTTGCAAAAGTACAAGACCCTCTAACATTCTGCATAGGTGTCAGATTCAGTACTCTGAATATAACATTTTAATCTTCCCATTTATGTTTTGTAGTCACTGTTGTCAGTGATAGTTCCTACTGGATATACATGGAAGCAGATGCTCATGTAAAAACCCCATTTCTTTTGGTGTTTGAACATTCATTATACACAGTAAATTATTGCTTGTTTTATGAATACATTGTTACCAGCTAGCACACAAGAGCAAGCATAGATAGCAACAAAACAGAGCATTATGTCCTATAGAAAAATATTACAACTAACCTGTTGAGGACTACACTCCTGAGTGTTGGGTATGATTGGAATAGGCACATTCTGATATGTGTGTTTAACAGACTTATTAGCAAGATGTTTTCTTGGAGCTGGCACTGGAGGGACTATACTCTCTAGCCTCTTACTATCATACTTATTATTATTAACTTCATTTGTGTTTCCAGATGTTGCTTCTTGCACACTTGACTTTGATTCTGTTAAATTCTCCTTCATTGGCATACTGTGCAGCTGAACAATTTGTGTTGGATAACAGTTCCTATCCAGCTGCGAAGATAAACTGTCACTCTGGTCTCTCTTTTGTAGCCTCATTGAGTAGAACTGAAGGTATTCCTGTCCTATGTTGGAGCTGTGTTTACTTGTATGTGTTTGTAGAGTACTAAATTTGTGTTTTGGCAACAAGGCTACAGAATGATTTCGGTTATTTAAATGAGGACCGACATGACTTCGAGTGGATCCATAGCCAGATGATCCATAGTGACTGAGTTGGCTTGATGGCCTACTAGTGGCATTCACATTACAACTGGTAGGAGCAGGCTGCAAGCAGACAATTCACATGCAAGCACACAAATTCATCACAGGCTAAACAAGTGAAGTGCACAAACATCATGCAACAAAGTGTTACACTTCAAAACTAAAAGTATGATAAAAACATGAACATAAAACACAAAATTATATTACATCCAGGGATGAAATGTTACACATGATCTGCTACAAAATAACACTATGTTTCATAGTCCCTTTCATGAAAATTCTTATCCAATAATCCTACCCTGAGACTTTAAAAACAAAAATATGTGTGTTTAGAAAAATCATAAAAGTATATATTTAGAACGATCATGCTCAGAAAGGGTGGAGAATGTGTACCTTCCAGATATTTTGTGAGTTGTGTAAAATGTATCATTGACGAATTATACTGTATTGATGACAAGTATGAAATATTAGTTGATATAATATTCCTTCTGAAAGAAAGATTTTGTTCTTAACCGATCATCTATATAGATACAATGTTCTTTTCAGTGAAGTCCAGTTCTTCCAGGTTTAATTCCAGCAAAACTGACACAATTTTCTTGTTGTTCTTACTGACAGGAGCCTTTTATTCTTCACAGGGCCCACATCAAAACTATTTTTCTGGATATATTTAATTGCCACAAACATGCAACAATATACCAGCATTTCCAAAATTTGAATTTTCATAGCAATAAAATACACAGCCCCCAAGGAACAACGAGGTGTGGGGCGGAGGGCGGGGGGGGGGGGCGTGGGAGGGAGGGGGGGGTATGGGGGTG
>Ga0136643_10013727_pt1 | contig 12138 bp, 10 predicted proteins | sample TergutLab28metaG_FD_96883 | JGI IMG/M metagenome (GOLD analysis project Ga0136643, IMG submission 96883) | Labiotermes labralis P1 segment gut microbial communities from Petit-Saut dam, French Guiana - Lab288 P1 (version 3) (version 3) | ecosystem: Host-associated > Arthropoda: Insects >...
GAGGGATGGCTGCCCCGTGGGGGCAGTGGGGGTAGTGGAGCTATAGCTGTACTCTACAGGCACGGAGGGGAGGGGCGGTTTAGCCCCCCCCCCCCGCCCCTGTCAGCCTGTCTGTGCGGTGGCAGACATAATTGGCAAGCCGGAAGGTTTGACCAGGGTTAAGGAATGTCTCACTTAAGGGACAAAATTTGACACCGTGCTGGTTGAGAAAATGCTCCAGTTCATCAGGAGAGGTGCAGGGCTTTACCGTGCCGCGTCTTCCTGGGGTGTGCTGCCGTATTCAGCCACGAACAGGACAACAGTCTTCAGGACAGACCGTGGGCGGGCTGCCTCTGTGGGGAGGGAGAAGATTGGCCTGAGGAGTCGACCAGTCAGCTCCACACAAGCTTGCAGGAGGTGATCGAGGAGATCAGAGATTTCCTCAAGTGGGGAGCTGGAGCTTTGGGTTGGGACTACCAGGTTTGGTGTTGTGGGTTTGGCGGCTGCGGTTTTGACACTTGCGGCTGCTTTTGTCTTGGGCTTCCCAATAGCCTGCTTAAGGGGCTGCTGTAGGTAGTATCAGTACGTGCAAGTAAACAGATCACAATACTAACAATCTGATTTACTATACAATAATATATGAAATAGTAAATTTATGAAATCTCTTATTTACAAAATAATTCCCAATCCTCGAGCTGGCTTCGTGTTACAAAATAATACAATGTACAGATCCTTAAACAACACATGGACTACCAGTAACACAACTTAACTCACATGGAGCCAGCATAGAACCCTTTGGCCGCGCCTGAGACTATGCCAAAACCAAATTTTGCAGGCAGACCTAAACGTAATTTTTACCAAGTGAACTGCTCAGACGACCAAACTACAGTGTTGGCTGGAAGAACATTTTCAGGCCCCAGGAAGGGGAGAACCGACTTTGCGAAAGTCTCTGCCTCATATCTTTGGTTGGCTGGTTGGAGCAGACTGTAGCTGTTGCAATTAAGCCAACGCTTCATGCCGAAACATGTAAACTACAAACATACAACTTAGACCCTTAATAAATATCCAGTGTGTTTACTGTAGTTATTAATAACCTATCCTGTAGTAACACACACCTCCATAATCCAGCCAGCAGACACTGGTGGCCTATGGACTGAGCTAAGCAGGAAATATGAATAGATCCGACTGCATGACATTGAGACCGAGAATTTAAGTCTCACAAACTGAATTACCATCGCCTCATGTGTAAATACTTGTAAAAAATTATTTTGTACATAGTGCTTAGAAATGTTATAATTTACCTCTGGATCAAATTTCACTAGCCAACATCCAGTGGTTCATTATCATCAGAAGCAGAAATCTCAACCAAACAGTTCTACTGCTGCCATCTTGTTCCTTGTTGTTCCATAAATATAGCACCTTTACAAAAGTTTCAATTTCCTCACTATCTATTATAACTCAGAATTCCAGTATCTCAAGTGAGTACAGCTCACAAATCACAAGTTCGTGTGTCTTCCACATTGTTATTACTGAGTGTAGAAAATTACTGCTTAGGGCATCGGGGCGGTCTCTTAGGATATTGTAATGAATGATCACGGTAGAAGAATTTTGTTTCGTTGTGTTTTTTGTGATTGTTATTTTTTTGGTTAAATTGTTGTATTTGGTTTCGAAAAATTTTGATGCGTACCGTACGTGCATTAGCCTCCTTTGTTCTCATGGCAGAGCGTGTGAAAGTTTGTCAGCATTTTGGATTGAGTTATGCCACATGAAATTCTCTCCAGGCCTAGAGGGCATGGAAGCTTTTGAAGGTTGCTGTTAGGTCTGGTGTCTTGCAAAGTGATAACAGAACTTAGGTTATACAGTTAGGGCGCTCTGCTGTTCTGGATTTGTTCTAAATAACACATTTGAGCTATTCACACTAGACATTTTTATTACAAGTGACAAGTAACTTTCGTTTGTTCAGTGATGTGGTTATTTTGTATTGCAACAGGTAGGTGTTGCAGCGAATTTGGAAACTTATGAGATGTGGGGACTAATTTTTTTTTTGTTATAACGGTATTTGAGCGGACTTTTGGCTTGGGTACGACTGCTGAGAATGGTTGTATAATTGCAAGGGTGATACAAATGTTTTTTTGAAGGGGACATGAGAAATTGTAGTGTATGGAATTTATGAATCTGTAATTGGGAGAATTGGTAATTAAATTGAAGTAGTGTTGTGAAGACAGTAGGGGTTATTAAGTAAATTTGATATTACTAAATTGAGTAGTTGCGTTGAATTTTGCATTGTGATTAGGGTAAAAAATTTTAAGTAGTTGCTATTGCCCTCTTTTTACTGTCGATTTTGGATAGTCTCTGCACACGACCTAAAAGGGATATATATAATTTTGGTGGAAGCGAACATTCACAATCTACCACCTGATTTCAGGAAGCTACCCCTAAAATTTAAGTGGCCAGCCTCTACGGACCACTAAAATATCCTAATGGTCATACAGGGACTTGTGAAAACCGGTCAGATGGTATAAATGTATGAATGCAAGAGGGAGACAGAAAAGGACACATAATATTAAATTTTGTATTTAAGAGTGCTTTTTCTCTCAAGATAGCCAATCGTTAGGCTCCTTATATTTCCATGCTGTCTCTGTGTCCTCTCACTTCTTCTATTGAAACAGTTCACTGATTTTCATGATATAAGAATCTCACATATTGAAGGTCTCACCTACACTGCATTTTCGGTTTTATTTCCCACCAATCAGTAATAACAAAATGGTGGACATCCATATTTTTGAGGCAGTAGCAACACTAGTGCTACTTACATTTAGGCCCCAAAATGATAGGTTGAGACTCAGAATACTGTGTGTGTGTTTCTGTAATGTTTTGCTGCAGTGCATAATTCCTGTCGACCGGTAGGAAGTGGAATTGTATGTGGAAGTGTCAGTGAATGAATGTACAGCAGTGCGTGTGTGTGTAAGTTCAGAGTGTCTGACCGAAATCACGTATGCCAACTGAACGGTTTGGTTTGTGGGTCTTCCCTACTTCCAGGACAGTGCAGCATATTTCTTGCACAAATGCACAGGACTTTTGGCTTCCCCTATATACAAATCCTAGCTAAAGTAGCCATTTTGGTTTATAGTGCTGTAATGAATGCTGACTGTATGTGTAAATTGTTAAAAATTGTATAATTTAGCATGTGTTAATGTTAAATTTGTATGATACATTAAGTAGAAATTAACAGACAGGAAATGAGCAGTTGCACCACAATTGCAAACGCTGCAGCGTTAGGCAGTTCGTTACACTTAGAAGTATGCCTAAGCCTGCAGTTACGTTAACACAGAGTTTACTAGAGTCTGAAGAATGTCTGAGTTGCAAAGCCGCCTCTATAAATTTTAGCGTTCAGAGGTAACTCCTCATTCATTGCTTACTTGCTGAATTGCTACTGGTTATTGGTTTGATTACTGGCTGTTTGGTGTCTACATTGGTGAAGACTTATTATATGTGAAAAAGAATACATTTATTAATGTAGTAAAGTGACTATGATGTTTCTAAAGTACAGGTGTTTACTTCTGGTAATAGGTAAGTCGTGTTGACTGTATAAAAAATTACATTTTGATTATACATTCCTTTTTGAGTTGGGCAACTTTGGCTACTTATATCTGTTGTGCGATTTAACTCAAAATTCTAAATTCAGTGCTAATTTGCTTATGACTATTTGAAGAGGCGAGATAATTATTTTGACATTAGAATATTAAATTGCAACTAATTTAGTAATTTACTAAGTTTGTAACATTGGGAATTTGATGCTGCTTTTTCACTTTGGTTGACTAGAATATAGATATATTTATTTGGTAAAATTAGATAATTATTGAGCTTGCACTACAATATCCCTGAGTCCTGATTTCAGATCTCAGTTGACAGAATCGAGAGTAATTGACAGTACCTGCTTAACAATTACTGTCTGGTGGCATTGATTTTGGAAATTACAAATGGAATTTAATTAGCAGAAATATCATAATCTTATTCCACTTAGTGTCAAGAAAATGACCAGCAACGCGTAAGTGGAGAGCAATTCAGATGTACAGAAATGGTATACAGCATAAAATCCTGTAACTGCACATCCACTCCAATAACCACAAACATCCAAATTCAGTCTGCCGCTAACCAGTCGGTAACTGACCTGCGATATATTAATATAAGTCAGGTGGTGGTTCCAGGTGTTTAGTGGGGTCCTGACTTTAGAGTACATAGTAGAACTGAGCCTGGATGGGGGAATAATTTGGGTTGTTGATATTAAACAATGCCTCATAATAATAATAATAATAATACATTTAGCAGCTCAGTACAAATAACAAAGTGACACAAAACTTAACTGTTATCTTGTCCAACAGCAAGTGATTTGTGTCACTTTATCTGAGTTTAGTTTTAGGAACTGTGCATATTCTTGATAATCCACACAAGCCACAGCACTACAGATGTTTCGTAAAGCACAAGGAAATATGCTTGTTAAGTTGACTCTTCTGTCTGAATGTTCTGTTACAAGCATCACACACAAATGGACGTTCTTCAGTATGAATGACCTGATGTACTGTAAGGGTATACTTGTCACCAAATGTGCGACTACACACATCACAGACGTAAGGACGCTCTCCAGTATGGACACGGAGATGTTTATTCAGAACACTACTCCGGGCAAAGGATTTATCACACACATTACAGACGTATGGACGCTCCCCAGTATGTACACGCATGTGTACTCTCAGGTCACTCAGAAAACTAAAACTTTTACCACACAAATCACAGGTATAAGGATAGTCATTATTATGCCTAAACTTATGTTCTGTCAGAGCCTTCCGGTAACGGAACGACACATTACACACATCACAGTGATATGGTTGCTCCTCAGTGTGTGTGATTTTATGGTGCTTTAAATCGTTTTGAAAGGCAAATGATTTGTTACAGACTTCACATCTAAGTGGACGCACTTCACCATGCATGCGCTGATGGTGCTGCTTCACTTCATACTTAGAAACAAACCCCTTTTTACACACATCACAGATGTAAGGACGCTCTCCAGTATGTACATGCATGTGTACTGTCAGTTTGCTCTGAAAACTGAAACCTTTACCACAAAAATCACAGGAATATGGAAAGTCATTATTATGCCTGGACTTATGTTCTATCAGAGTATTCCAGTACTGGAATGACATATTACAAACATCACAGTGATATGGTTGCTCCTCAGTGTGAATGATTTTATGATTCTTTAAATTTTGTTGAAAGGCAAATGACTTGTTACAGACTTCACATCTAAATGGACGCACTTCACAATGCACATACTGAAAATGCCTCTTCATATTACACTCCCTAAAAAAAGCTCTTTTACACACATCACAGCTATATGGAGGATTTTCTATGTGCTCATCTATGTGTATGCACAGATGTTTCTTCAGTTTACTCTGATCACTATAGAACTTATTACACACACTGCAAGAGAACGGACGCTCTCCACTATGCAAGCGTTGATGTCTCTTCAGATTACTCTTATAACAGAATGACTTATCACATACATTACATGAGTACTGAGACTGCTGTTTGTGTGTGCGCCAGTGACTGATGAATGTAGTACGAAGAGCAAATGACTTGTTACAGACGTCACATGTATACTGATTCCCTTCAGCATGTAGTGTCTGTGGTTCAGTTGCGGTATTCTGATAAGAAAACATAATTAGTATTAATATCAACAATATTAATGTAGTATTTGACATGATTAATATCAACAGGAAAGGGGAGAATTATGGGAGCAAGCATTAAACAGGACATAGTTTTTCATAACAGAATTACATACTGCATCATATCTCCAAAACTCTACGCACAGTGTATTGTAAAATTCAGGAAGAACAACACCCCCCTACATAACACAAATATTCTGCGTGTGTTGGTTGGGAGACATTTTAAAAAACTTCATGGTAGTAAATGAACAAGAGAAAAGTCGGTAATACATCTCCCCCTGCATGACACTGTACTGCAACATGCCACACAAAACTGAATGCTGTCAACTGTGGAACATCAGAAATAAGGGAATACACTGTAGAGAGCTACGGCTGTCAGATTAACCAGCCAAGCAAAAAACTGCCATCTCCTAACACAAAACAGCATCACTTAAATTGTCTTTACACTTGTCAGGTGCATAACTTCAGATACACACCTGAAACTGAAACCAAGTCTTGGGATGATCGGTAAGTGACTGAAGAAGAAGAAAGCATAATATTAAGGTGCTTCATCCCGTTGTTTTTTACTCGAATGTTGTATGAAAAACTAGGCTTGTACCAAACAGACACAAGATGTCCAGGTTAATAGCATCAGCATCTTAACAAGCACAAACCAGTAACCTGGAACTCATTAGTATGCACGGCATAGGATTGGCTTCTCACATAGCATGTCAATAAGACACAACAGGGACCAATCATATAAAGAGTGTAGCATCTATTCTGATTCACATCCACAAGGTGAAGAACCTAAAAAGGAAAATGTATACCTATACTGCTGTGAATAATATTGGAAACAAATTGAATGACAAGAACCTGAATAAAAAATGATTCTTAATGGTACAGAATCTCATTCCAGCCCGACTGTTGCAATTTCTGTTCCGTGTGAAGTGACAGGCAGCATTTTCAGCTCCTACGGCTATGTAAATGACACTGACCGACATAAACATGCGTGGAAGTTGAATTGGTTATGTTACACATAAGTAATTAACCATTTTCCATCCCTAACACTCCGAAGCGCTTGGGATTTAAATGTCCCGTGCCGAGCTAAACACTTGAAAGCGCTCTTGTTGTCCTCTTAGTAAATCTATTGCGTTGTGTGAATGAAACAGGAGCTCTGTGTTGCCTGACGTGATGAAATCACTTAGTAAGCATGTCTGCACATGTATAATATGATCCAAGCATAAACATCAAAAAAGGTCATGGAGATTCAAGTTGGAATATTAGTCTCTTCCTGAGGGCTCAGTCGAGGTTGAAATAATGGCATCTACATCTCGTGCCTCACGTAAAAGAGTAGAAGATGCGGAAATTTTCCAAGTGTTAGAAGAAAGTACAGATAGTGATGTCACAATATTTTCATCTGAGGAAGATGAAGAAGGTAATGAACCCGACAGTGACGAAGATGGACAACTGGATGACAATTCTGAAACAAATGAAGATGGAGGCACTTGTATTAGCGGCACAAAACTCATCTGAAATGGACTTATACCCTAAATTTCAAGGAATTAGAAAAATACGAAAATTTATCAGGTCCTAAACATTCTTTACCAGTTGGCAGCAGTGAGAAAGATTTTTTTGAGTTATTTGTGACCAATGATTTTTACAACAAAGTTGCAGAAGAAACAAATAAATATGCAGCTTTATCACAAAAAAAGCTGGGACATTGGATAACAACTGGGAGGACACAAATGCGGAAGAAATCCAAGCCTATATTGGAATTCTAATTTATATGGACCTTGTTGACCTACCAGAGATCGAGGATTATTTTCAAGGCAATTTCTGCGTCTGTCCTCTAGAGAGACAAGCCATGACACTAAAATGATTAAAAAACCTGGGACAATATTTACATCTGAATGATGAAGAAGAAAGACCTCACTAGCAAAGTGCAGATTTTTACATCCTGTACAAAGCAAGACCAGCTCTAGATCTGATGGATAAATTCACACAAGCATACATAACAGGCTGCGAACATGCTGTGGACGAGGCGATGATTGGTTCCAGGGGGAGATTTTTTCTGAAACAGTATCTACCTGGAAAGCCAACTAAATGGGGGATCAAGGCTTGGGGTCTAGCTGACAGTGTCAATGGTTATCTTCTAAAATGTGACATTTATGAAGGAAAAAAACAAATTTGACAACAAGACCTTCTACTTGGGGAACACATTGTACTACAGCTTACAGAACATTTCTGGGGAAAATGGCATCATATTTATTTCGACAATTTTTCAGCTCCACAAATCTTATGAAAATGCTACTGGAACAAGAAATGTACAGCTGTGGCATTACAAGGGCAAATAAAAAAAAATTGGCCAACAGAATTTAGGAAACCAACTGTCTTGAAATTGAAAAGGGGCGAGTCCAGGAAAATGCAGCATGAAGATGTGACGGCGGTAGTGTGGCAAGACAAACGTGTTGTTCTCCTCCTTTCTACATATTCCGATCCCCGGACTGATGGTTCGGTCACAAGAAAAACAGGAAAAGGCAATGAAGAAATTGAAATTGCATGTCCTCAAGCCGTCATAAATTACACGAAACACATGGGAAGTGTGGATATATGTGATCAGAAACGCGAGTACTATGGTGTCGGCCGATCTTCAAAAAAAATGGTGGAAATTTGTATTACATTTTGTCATAAATGTGTCTTGTGAACTGTTTCATCTTATTTGACCTGACAAATCATCCCCCCTCTACAGCACACAGAAACAGGCAACTGGCCTTCAGACAAAACTTCGTGTGTCAGCTGATTGGTACATTCACGTCTCGCAAGCGTACAGGCAGGAAGAGATGTTTGCCCATCGGAATTGCATTCCCTAACATTTTCCATACTTTACAAAAAGTATCAGGCCGTGCAAAAGTGTGTGCTTTGTGTATAGTGAAAAATAAACAAGCTCCATCCGGAAGGGGTAAACAGACAACATATAAATGTAAGCAGTGTGACCTTCCATTGTGCCGTGTGGGGTGTTTTTTGGAATACCACGAGCAGCGAAATGTGGAGGTGCAAAATTAGGCGAGTAGGTTATTACATGCATAAATGTATTACGAATAAGTTGAAAAAAAGTTATCATTCTGTCTTTTTTAGTTTAATTGTTATGATTTTTTTCCTGGACGGGAGACCTGTTTCTGGTGCAGTACGTAAATTTAAATGCCCGCTGAAAAAGGGCGGTCTTTCTGCCCTTGCAGTAGGGCTTTAAATGGGAGCGGCAAAGGGCTAGAGTACAGACGAAGATCACACACACACCGACACAAAAATGGGCCACTTTCACCTATGTGGGCAGAGAAACCACATTCATCAATAACCTATTCAAGAAAACCAACATACAGATTGCATTCCGGACCAGCAACACTATACAAAAATCGTTAATGCATATGCAACAGACTTCAGACATACACTCACGATCAGACGTATACAAGTTGACATGGCCCGACTGTGGGAAAGCGTATGTGGGACAGACCGGCCGCACTTTGCCACACGGTTCCAAGAACAAAAGAACGCATTCAGAACAGCTAACCAATATTCTGACCTCGCCAAACACCTCACAGAATACACACACTCCTTCGGACCCACCCACAACACTGCAAATATTACAACTACAAAACAAAGGAACATATTTAAACACTATAGAACGATTCTACATCTATGCAGAGTACACCAGAAATAACCACCCGAACGACGACTCAACTATCTCCCCCAAAAGATCTTCGACACACTTTTGAAACCCCACCAGCCATAAACCACCCCCTCCGCCCACCCCTGTCTTGAGACGGCCACATGTAACCATCACCCCAACACAGACTACTTCCGAAGTGAACACATAACAGCCACCTCGCAACAAGCACACAACAGAGGCCTGTCTGCACACGCAAACCTGACAAGACCATGTAATACGATAACAGCACACTGACAGCACGCAGTTAAATAGTGATCCGCATACACGTACAACACAAGACTGTGTCAGTGCTACATGCAGAACCCAGCACCACAGTGACCAACGCACTAAAAACAACAGACAAGACTCCTATTCTACAGTGATCTTCGCATGCTTACACGAATGTGCCAGAGCTACACACAGTATCCAGCACCACAGCGACAAACATCAGAACCAACAAACAAGACGTCTATTCTACGGATCTCCAACGCCACACGTTAAGTACCGCTCAGAGTACCCCAGATAGAGATAACGACACACCTACTGTTCCACCTCGCATATATTTTTTTTTTAATCTTTTCCCACAGATGTGAAGCGTATAGACCTGCTAATCGCCATCCGGACCGCTCCTCCAACGCCAACTATGACAATGCCCAAGGGATTGACCCCCGCCCAGGATACCACATATGCACGTCCACCGCCTTACCTGCTCACACGCAGTTTTTGTCTCATATGTAATTTATTGGCCTGATGATGAGATCTCAACATCCGCCACACACAAGCAATATTTATTCTCTTAGAAATTTGTAAAGCTGATGATGGCCTCCGGGTAGGTCGAAACATGCCATTTCATTAACACTTAACCAAAAAACTAGTTGTGTTTGACTAACTTCACCCTTTTACTTCATTGTTACACACAAAACGGGGATGCCTCAACTAAAGATACCTTGCTGGAAATTGAGATGTCAGTTTTACAAACCATTAACCACGTTTAAATTACAGGTATGTGCCACATAACGACGTTTCGGTCAACGACGGACGGCATATAAGAAGGTGGTCCCATAAGATTATAGTATTATAATATAATATTATAATACTTACCAATGTGTTACAATTGCCTGCAGTATTCAGTACAGTAACATGATGTTCAGGTTTGTAGCCTAGGAGCAATAGGCGATACCAAATAACCTAGGTGTGTAGTAGGCTATACTGTCTAGGTTTGTGTACGTACACTCTATGGCGTTAGTACAACGACGAAATCGCCTAAGGACGCATTTCTCAGAACGTATCCCCGTCGTTAAGCGACGCTTGACTGTATACGTGTATTTAAAAACAATATTTAACAAATAGTTAAAAGGGATGTTTAGAGATGGTATTGAGGGTTGGCATTGTAGATGGAAAGATGTTATTCTGGCTATCTATGGTTTTTTGGTACAGGTGATCATTCCCGGTGGTAAGAGATATTTCTGTATTCGGGCTGGGCTAAGCCGTCGTGAATTGTTCGATACCATTACTGGAAGGAACTTTAATTAACGAAGGAATCAATACAAAAACAGGGGGAATTTCGGTTTCAACCAGTCCTTAATATACATACATCCCTTTCCCCCACCGTCAAACCAATTTTTATTAGTTGCCTCTCTTCAACTCAGTGGCCAAGAAAAATCTATTTGTAGCTATAAAATATTATGGGGGGGGTTGTCCCCCCCCCCTAGTCATGCCTATGCTCTATAGCCTTTGTTAATTCATTACAGTTGGAAAACCCTTCGTGTAAAGGCAAGATACAGACATGACACTGCACTGGACGTTGCTACTCTGAGAATGTGGGGCTTCTCTTTTTCAGAACAAATTCAGATTTTCGCGGATGTGTCACGAGACCGAAAAAGGCTCTTATTCCATACATCCTATTGTACTTAACTTACATAAACATACAAGTCACGAACCAGTACTAACCAGGCCCGTTGGATGCACCCCCTAGGAATCTGCAAAACATAACACACAAACATGCTATCAGACCGCTACAGATCCTGCCACACCCTACCGCATCCACGTGTTGCCTCTGCTGTACCGCTGTGGTTGGACAGAACTGATTTTCAGACATGTATGTCTAGGCAGATGTTTTGTGCAATGTTACAGAGCGAATTGTGTAATTATGGTGTTGGTTTTGTGGTTCTGACAGAGGAGCTTCTTACACTTGGGCATACATAATACATATACACACGGTATACGTGTAACAGATCAGCAACAGAAGGTGATCAGACGACAGTAGTCAGATAAAATAAGGAACCTGAATTAAACACAAATAAGATAAGTAGAAAATGTAATACAGGTACCAACCTTGATGTCCCGATATCCACAATAAATGTAAAGGACAGGAAGGTAGAATTCGAAGTTACAAGCAACGAACACATTCAGGATATTAGAAACAATAAAAGTATTTACAGATTTGGGCAACATACTTCGGAGATCAGTTCCAGTAACACTAAGGAAGTTATACGCACATGTCATGTCACCGAGAGAGGGCGGCACAAGAAAAGCATGCAACGTCAGCATAAAACAACACAGCCAATGTACGTATAACGTAACATTGAGGCGCGTTCGTGCACCAGCTGTTGCAGTGGAAAAGCAAGGATTATTACACAACCTGAGTGTGTGTGTGTGTGTGTGTGTATGTGTTTTTAGTCTTAGATATCCAGCATGCAATGAGCGTACGCCATTATCTCATAAACGGCACGATTTTCGAAAAAAAAAACGTTA
>Ga0136643_10013736_pt1 | contig 12133 bp, 2 predicted proteins | sample TergutLab28metaG_FD_96883 | JGI IMG/M metagenome (GOLD analysis project Ga0136643, IMG submission 96883) | Labiotermes labralis P1 segment gut microbial communities from Petit-Saut dam, French Guiana - Lab288 P1 (version 3) (version 3) | ecosystem: Host-associated > Arthropoda: Insects >...
CCCCCCGGGCCCCCCCCCTCAAAATTTTTTCCCCGGTCAGCCCCCCCCCCCCCCCCCAGTTTAAAAACAGAGAGAGATCAACATGTAATGTTTATTAGTTTCGTACAATTTATAGCAGGAAAGGCTGTACTTTGCTTACAGACTTGACTGAAAACTTTACTCTACCATCGTGAGGGGTCATACAATTTGAAACTGCGCAGATTGTTGGTAGTTGCTGTGAACTTCGTCACAACTTTCAGCATTGGCGTGTTGTTTTGTTGTTGTTGTTTTGTATTGTTGTTTTTTGTTTTGTCTTTTTTATTATTATTTTATTTTATTGTTGCTGTTGCTGTTGTACTGATGAAATATCAGCAGACCACGCGAGGACAACACAAGCCGCGTTATGGCCCCTCAGTATCTGCGCGGTTTCACACACACACACAGACAGACAGACACACAGCGATCAGTCTGAATGAAACAGACCATGAAATTCCTTCTGAAAGACATCTCGAATGTTAACGAAGGCCTGTTTATGAGCGAGAGTGAGCCGGCAGTACGATGGTGCTATCCAATAGTGTTAATTTGCTGTCTGTGTAGGCTAACGAACGTATTCACAGAGAGACCCTTTTACTGCAAGTTAAGGACAACTACAATTACATATTAATTCATTACATCTGCTTCATGTCTTCTATTCTTTGTACCTCGCGCTGGCAAGATCCATCAAATAATTCGATTAATTAGTACCTTATAAACTAATGACTGTTGATGAAGTCATTGTCATCAAATGATTTTCAATGTCATGCTTAGGGGGAGGATTGTAAAGATATTTTGGTTCAAACTTTGTATCTCGAACACACTTTCAGAGGATAAAAGAAGCTGAAACAGCTGTCTTAAGATCTGCTTTATATTACACGAAGGTGCCCGTCGATGCTCTGACCTCTGCTCCGTAAATATTCCTTTTTAACTCCGGTGAGATGCAGTGAGACAGCAACGCACCTTTTTTCGCCCGATTTCACTAACTGTAGGAAGTTTCTCCCATGAGAAGTTAACAGCGTTTTGTCTAGCCAAGAAGCGCCAAGCACTTTTTAGAACCCCTCACGTGACTAATGTCAGGCGGTTAGGCGTTTACTTCTGTCTTTTAGGGACTCCGGTTCGATCCCAGTGCAGTCCATGTGGGATCTGTGATGGACGAAATGTCATTGAAACATTTCCTGTTATCGAGTACTTTTGTTTTCTCTTGTCAGTACCACTGTGGTCTGCGATAGCTCAGTCGGTATAACGACTCGCTACGGGCTGGACGGTCCGGGGATCGATCCCGGTGGGGGGCGAGATTTTCCGCATCCGTCCAGACCGGCTCTGGGGCCCACCCAGCTTTCTATACAATGGGTACCGGGTCTTTCCCGAGGGTAAAGCGGCCGGGGAGTGGCGTTGATCACCTACCCTCATTTAGCACTGAGGTTAAAGAAAGAGTGCAGTTATACCTCTACTCCCCCTCTGGGCCTTCGTGGCCTTTCCATTGTGACCTTTACCTTTACCGCTACCTTGTCTCTATCATTATAACATTGCTTCATGTCCACAGCTTATTCATCTTCAACCATACATAATTAATATGAGCCATTGACAGTTTTAAATAAAACCCTTTCTCTCTCTCTCTCTCTCTCTCTCTCTGTCTCTGTTTGGGAAACCCAAAGTTTCATTGTCGTGTTCACAAAAGCCCGATACTTCTGTCTAAGCCATAACCTTTAATAATCCGGAACCGTACGTTATCTCGTGTTATCATTCTTACTACAAATACTGTTTTTCTAGTCACATCCTTACAGGATTAACAGGTTATCCAGTGTAATGGAGACGAAGTGTGAGAACTGAACCTTGGGCATTTTAATGTCACGTGATAAATGATGTGTGTCGCTGATTAATTGGTTGGCTGTCCGAATACGTGGCGCATGCGTAGATATTAATACCTTATTAATCGCAACAACAAAATTGAATATTTTGAGGCTCGGTATATCACTAAAAAAAAAATTGTACTTGTAATTTTATAATTATAAAATACTGTCATTGTTGAGAGTGTATATTGTTAGCCTTCCACAATAACCTAAACCAATCGTAACAGTAAATCATTGTTATCAATTGATTTCTTGTCTCACGTTTAACTTTTTGAAACGCGTGGTGAAGGACCTGCCTCTTTGGAATGTGTGTTGAATCGGTCAGGAAACGTTTGTTTCAAATTTGTTTCTATACTCTCAAGCTGTTTATTAATTTATTGTTCCGTATTTGAAGGTGTGAATAAGTCGCACTGCGGCTTATCTGCTGTCCTGTCTGTGGCAATCTGTCGTCCAACAAAGGCCATATATAACTCTGGTCCCAATTGTTAAGTTCACAGTCATTTTTGCTGTGTATTCTTATCGGTTTCTGCATCTGCATTCAACTAAATGAGCAGAATTTCATGGGCTTGAAAGAAACCTCATGCAGTTAACAATCGACCTTCAGTTGATAAGTTATTGTATCAAGCGATGATTGAATACTTTATGTTGGTCGATGTGTTGACGCTTGGTTGGACACATTGAAGCCTCTCTGTTGAACTGAAAGTCATCATCTAACTTCGCATCACGTTTTTATTCGTGAATAATCGTGACGCGTGACAGTGCCGTCTGCCTTACCGACATGACGTCATGATAACCATTTAAAGCACACGGGTACTCCAGACATAATTTGTTTTATCTTCAAATATCATACATTTTGATAACGTTGCAATTTTTTTTTCTTGTATGATTGTCGTCAGAAACAGCAGTTTGGTGTCCTACACAATATTAAGGATTGGTCTTTGTAAAGGGGATGCAGTGTGTTTTCTATACAGTAGAAATTAATATTAATATATTTGTCTCGGTAATTAACCAACTTGATACACAAAATATTTTGTTTTACAATAAGTTTATTTCATGCCTGTACATGTTTCGAGCACCATGTGCTCATCATCAGGAGGTCAAAATTGTATTACACAGCCTCTGGTATCATCATACCTATAGGTGGCCGTCTGTGCACGAGACGGCCACCTATAGGTCTGATGATACCAGAGGCTGTGTAATACAATTTTGACCTCCTGATGATGAGCACATGGTGCTCGAAACATGTACAGGCATGGAATAAACTTATTGTAAAACGCAAAATTTTGTGCATCAAGTTGGTTAATCACTGAGATAAATATACTGAGATGCACGGTCAGGAAAACGTCAAAAAAAAACCAATATTAATACAGTCCAGCCGTAAGTCTTGAAACGAGTATATTTTTAAAAAGCTATGGATTCTGTTCTTACACAAAAGTGCTACATGATTGACCCGATCGGTTCATTATCAGATCATTTCATATTCTTTTGGTTCCATTTTTTTATCACCGGATATATGGTTGTGTGTTTTGTATGCTTCTGTTTAATTCTGTAATCTATGTACTTTTATTGTTATGTTTATGAATTCTTATTGTTATGTATGTTCTGTTCTGTGTATTCTGTTTCATTGTGTTGTTCTGTGTACTGTTTGTGTGTAAATGTGTACTGTACTACTGACACAGGGTGTCAACCCAATTGCAGGTAACAAATACAGCATATCGTATCATATCATATCATTATCACTTACAAATACGTAAAATGATGCTGGCTGTGAATCATTACAATTGTCATCCCATCATCCAGTGGACTGAGGTATCGCCCTTAACATTTTTGTTACAGTTTAATTAATTTTACTGAAATTCATAAGCCTGATTATGACCCAGCTGTGTCGAAACGTGTAGCAACTTTATGTAAAAACAAAATGTATTACTTTGCAATAAAACAGTTGTGTTTGACTGTATTGTTCGGTTATATTACTGACTTAACGCAACACAAAGAGAAGTCTTCCATCAGCACAATAGAAACCGCATTTTAATGTACGTCTAGTGCTTTGTATGAATTTTCCACTTATAATGTTAATTAATCGCCTCTCCGCATTGTGGCGCGCGCGTCACACTACGGTTAGAACACAAAATTAGCATGTACAGTTTACCAGTTGTTGAGTTTTTCGTACATTTTGGGATAATTTGCCACGTCACTGGTTGATTGGTGTCCGAATTTTCGAGACAGAGTACCGGACTGTTGTCAAGGGTCAGGCGTCCAGTATTGCACATCCGATCCTTGAGGTTGGTATCGAAACATCGTCGTCGGTCACCCGGTGACGCGGTACATGTGCCTGTTCCCCAGTTTGTGAAGCAGCACGTGAAGTGGTCGATATTGCGGACAGTCCGTGAGTTTGCACAGTGGCGTCGATCGGGTCTTCGGAGACCTCTCGACGAGAGGGCCTGAGTACTTGCAGAAAATTAAATTCGTTGTTGATCTCTTCGGAATGGATGATCTGACAGGGGACGGTCTTCTTTAACTCTGTTGAGAGAACTAAGGGTAGATCCTTTAGGAATTGTTAGGTTGGGGGGGGGGGGGCTTCGGCGGGCGACCCGTTGTCTACGCCAATGATTTTGCACAGATACAACACACACGCTGCATATTACTGCTGGTCGGAGTGTGCTGGAAGTTAGAGAATTTGATTTTCAAATGAGGGGCGATTTCCTATTTTTCTTCTCTCATTGGATAAATCGAGGTTTTTTTTTCATTTTTCTTTTTAATTTTTGTTTTCAGTTATCCGATTTAAACGTGTAAAGTTTGCAACTAGCTTGAGTATTTTCCGAAAGATATTTGTCTTACAAAAATATTTATTATTATTATTATATATAATTTATTATTATTATTATTATTTATTGAGTCTCTCGTAGGTATTTCCGGGAAACGCCAAGAAACGCCCGCAGTTAACTTCCCAGATCTATTCCTCATTTCACTGGTGGACACACGTTAGAAATGAGGTGAATAGAAAAAGCTTCAGAGGAAGACCAGGGCCCACCCGGGGCTGTCGAACCAGTGATGATGATGGGGAGGAGGAGGAGGAGGGGGGAAGCGGAGGACGACAAGGGCTGATTATTTAATATTTGAAGCAGCATCACCTAACACCGTACATTTCGCAGTAACGCTAACTGTGGGTTACAAATTACGAAGTAGCTTCTTGAGTAATTTTCTCTGTTAACACCAGCCACCGTGCTGCTGACGTCACGATGTATTTGAATGTGACACCTTGCACCCTCTGTGGGCACTCTCAGAAGTACACATTGATATCACTCTGGTCGTGAGAATCTGGCACCTTTCGGTCCCAGTCCGCCCAGTACAAATGCGGAAGGATTGGATTTCGGAGAACCGGTAGAAGCAACACAAAATGCCAGTGCAAATTGTAACACGAAGCGAAGTGATGTGCAGGAATCGTGTAAACAGTTGTTGAGACAATGGACAGCTAAACCAGTCGCAGTGGTGTGGCCGCCAGCCGTTTCTTCCTTCCATTATACCGGCAGCCAACGTGTCTATACCCGCGAGTGGATGCGCGGGCAATGACCTACCTATTCCTTTATTAGTTATGATTAGTTTCGGACTCCCCTGTCGGGCTTTGGTCCAGCCTTCAGACAATCCTGTTGCCGTTCTGAGCACACTGAGAATAACAACGAATCATTTGTTTAACCCCTCCCAGGGCAGAGCACTGAACCTGTTTCATTAATTTGGTCGGGTACGGGAACACGCATTCCTCGAATTCGTTGGATATAAGAGATCCAGGTGGTCACGTGATTGCAAGCGATGCACTAGCTTGTGCCTCTGTTTCGTATCCCGGTTCTGGCATTCTGTGTCGTCTTTGGTGGGGTAAGCCTAAGATTTTTAGAAACAGAGTTGGGAAAGGCATTATAAACGGGGTGAAATGAAAGGAATAGACGTGTGGCGAAAATCGTCTGAAAGTGCGGTGAAGTGAGGTGAAGTGTAGTGATGTGAGGTGAAGTGGAGCGGTAGGGAATTTAAATGGGTTTAAGCCACATGAGAGAGTAGTGAAGTTTAGTGAAGTGTAGTTGGGTGAAGTTTAAATGGGAAGAAGTGAAGTTTCGACAAGTGAAGTGAAGTGGAGTGAAGGTCTTAGTAACAGGGTGTCTATCATTATCATAAGATATATAGATCGTATGAAGTTTGCTGCTTATATGGCTGTTTCGTTTATCACATTATTTCATATTCTTTTGGTTCAATTTTTTATCACTGTATGTATGTTTGTATGTTTTGTATGCTTCTGTTTAATTCTGTAAACTATGTACTTATATTGTTATGTTTATGTATTCTTATTGTTATATATGTTCCGCTCTGTGTATTCTGTTTCATTGTGTTGTTCTGTGTACTGTTTGTGTGTAAATGTGTACTGTACTGCTGCCACCGGGTGGCAACCCAATTGCAGTTAACAAATATATATCATATATCATATCATATTTCATACCAGAGCTTCCTCTTGTTGAAGTAATTAGGTGTACCAAAATTTAACCATTTACACCCCAGTGGTCACTATTGTACCACCACGTTTACCATTACAAAACTCTACCTTCTGCCCACACTGTGTGTGTGTGTGTGTGTGTGTGCTTTGTGTGACTCTCAGAAGCTCGCCATATAACATCAGCAGTGACGAACTAGACGTACATGCGAAGTGATCTGCAACGGGTCGTTGGTATTCTTCTTCTTTGTCACAACTGTTTTTTAGTTCTGTCCTGCTCTTCAGTCCGTTTCCATTCATTCCTACTTTTAACTTGCTTTCTCCTGTGTTTTTTTAACCTTCAATCATGCTTTACACAGTCCTCCAACCTCATTCTGTCTTCCTGTTGGTCTAAATGCTATGAATTTCCATTCCACATTGCTGTGCTGTTGTTGCTGTTGTTATTGCTGCTGCTATTGTCGCCTTCGTTCTTGTTCTTGTTCCTGTTCTTGTTCTTCTTGTTCCTGTTCCTGTTCTTGTTCTTCTTGATCTTGTTCTTGTTCCTGTTCTTGTTCTTGTTTTTGTTCCTGTTCCTGTTCTTGTTCCTGTTCTTGTTCCTGTTCTTGATCTTGTTCTTGTTCCTGTTCTTGTTCTTGTTCTTGTTCTTGTTCTTGTTCTTGTAGGCTTGCGACATCGTGAACGTTGACTAACAGAATCTTTTCAACATCTTCCTAGCTTCGAACTGTATTCCTCCAGACCAACAAACACTTCTCTCCCAGTCATTACATTTCGATCTTATAAACGTCACCCGTTTTGTCCAATTACCGTAGCCCTGACATCCACCAGAAAAAACAACATCTTACTTCGAATTTAATACGCCGCCCTGTAATTTAAGAAGCACCCCCCACTTTAAAAATTTGATTTCCAGAAAAAAAAAGAATGATAATTACAAAAGAGTAAATTTGTATTGAAAGGAATTTAGAATGGGAATGTTCTATTTAAAATGAAGTAATCTATATATTAGTAAATATACCGTCACTTATTTAATAAACGTGTAGAGTAACTTGCATAAAGGGGGGAATGTCACTTGAGAATAAATATAATTAATATAATCAATATAATTAATATAATCAGTATAATAAATATAATCAGTATAATCAATATAATCAGTATAATAAATATAATCAATATAATGAATACATTTCGCTGCCCGTAAAATTTACTGATTTTTACGGAGGCCATTTCTTCTTTGAAGAAAATTATGTTTTGGAGACTTTCATAGAGTGAAAAATAAAAACCGCGAATTTAAGACTCGCCTTAATTTTCAGCTCGGAAAAATGTGGGAGGGGATGAGGAAGGTGCGCTTACATTCGCAGTAATTGTCAGTAATTATTAATAATTATACACGAAACCCAAATCACGCATTTTAGCGACTCACAATAAATCAGAATATGAGTTTACCATATCACTGCTGACTAAAACAGCAACAGACGTTCAACCATCGGCGGTGATCGGATAACCAAAAACCGGCGTGTCTGAACTTGCCTTTAAGAAGCACATGCAACCTTGGGACTCAGCTATCGGCCGGCGAAGCGGTCCAACCCCGGCAGGCACCCGGCGGTCGGTCGGGCGAATTCACCGACTGTCTCAAGACCGGGTTGTGTAAAGATGCGTTTGCTGTCCTGCATGTCCGGCGAGACTCGAATCTGCCTGCAAGCCGAAAACCAAGATATTTGAAAGTCTCTGTCTCAACGGAATTGCAAAACCAATCCTCGGGGTTTGAATGGCTGTAGACTAGTTACTGATGGACGTGGGTGCAGAAAACTAACAAACTGCTTTGTTCGCCCAACTTAGATCCTGCGACCTCAGAGTAACAACCAACAAGATGCGACGTTTCTCAAATTATTTATTTCTGTAAGACGCTCTACATGTTTCAGGCGGTTTTTCTGTCCATCATCAGGAGCTCAAAACTGCACATACAGCGTCAGGTATTTGTCAGACCATGCTGAGAAACGCTGCATCTTGTTGGCTGTACTCTGCGAATATATTAGCTCTGCTGCGCACGGTCTGACAAATGCCTGACGCTGTATGTGCAGTTTTGAGCTCCTAATGATGGACAGAAAACCCGCCTGAAACATGTAGAGCGTCTTACAGAAATAAATAATTTGAAAATCGTCGCATATTGTTGGTTGTTACTCTGGGAATATATTAGCGATGCACGGAACTATGAATGTCAAATTCAGATCCTGCGCTTGTATCGTGCCTACGGAATAAAGTGGACCCTCTTACACTGCTAACGAAACAGCCGTCCAACTGCGAGCACAGGCTAATGTCATGTCCTTATGAATTTTATAACGTTACAGTTAGTTTTGAAATGTTTATTTTTGCTTGCTCGTCTGATTTTATGGACGTTGTAAACAATTCGTTCAGTCTTAAATAAAGGAGCTAAACTAAACTTGCATGTAATCTTGAAAACTCAAAACAAAACCTAAAATGTTGCATGCCTTCTTCTAGGTAATTCTCCGGCGTCTGAATTTTATATGCCGACGTTTCGGAACGCTCTGTCTGTTCCATCTTCATTCTTCATACCTGCCTGCCTATGAAGATGGAACTGACGGAGTGTTCCGAAACGTCGGCATATAAAATTCAGACGCCGGACAATTAGCCAGAAGAAAGCACACATCATTCAGAACACAGCGAAAGTTTGAAATCAAGGAAACATGACGTGTTAACGTTCGATACTGACACCGTCATTTACGAACAGCGAGAAGGACTGCAGTTGAAGCAGAAAATGGGGCGAGGTAGCTAATGAGATGGGAAAATGTTAACTGACATATTAAAGTTTCTGTAAGTTTCAGTTCTTGTCTGGTTTTGGATAGTGCGCAGGGTAGAAGGGTAGATTGTTACCGGCGTTTCGGGCCAACATATCGGTACCATCTTCAAGGTAATTGTACTGTTTGACCCTTGAAGAGGGGTGGGGGACCGCGGTAGCACAGTGGTTAAGGTGCTGTGCTAAAAATCGGAAGTTTGCTGGTTCGATCCCAGCTGGTGTCAGTGGATTTTTCATTGACATAAAATCCTTCCGATCGCACTATTGCCCTGGGGTCGACTCAGCCTCTAATAGAAATGAGCACCAGGAGTATTTCCTGGGGGTAAAGGCGGCCGGTGCGTAAGGCTGACAACCTACCACCATCCTGTGCCGTTGTGACGAAATCTGGGAACCTTAACTTCCTGGAACCCTCTGTGTCCCTCCCGGCCTGTAATGGGACTGCTTTGGCCTTTTTTTACCCTTGAAGATGGGACGAACTGTTTCTCCCGAAACGTCGGTAAGAAATTGCCTTTCTACGCTCTAATATCTAAAAAAGCGGGGAGACCTCAAACTTACGCCACGGCGGAAGCCTGAGGTCACTCTCCGTAAGGTTCTCACACAAACTGTAATTTAATGTTCATTATCATAACTCACAGAGGACACATTACATCCACATTACAAAGACCAGCATTTCAGTAATGTGTCGTCTAATAGGCGTTTTTCGTTATGAGAGCCGTCAGAAGTACGTTAATGCAGTTGGTTGACAGAGTGTACAGATCAGCTCACGCTCTATCCGGCCGATCACCTAATATGAGGCATGCAATACGAAAGCCTTCCAGCTGCCAATGTCAGTTAAATAAAGTGTGAAGAGAGAGAAAACCAATTATCAACTTCTGTCTCAACATGTTTCGGGCATCATTATGCCCATCTTCAGGAGAACAAAGACCGTGTGTTACTGCTCGCATCCTACAACGCAGCGCCCCACAACCGCTACCAACCACATCCAGCAGAACCAGCGCAGAACACCATATGCAGTAACACACGGTCTTTGTTCTCCTGAAGATGGGCATAATGATGCCTGAAACATGTTGAGACAGAAGTTGATAATAAACATCTGATTATTGCATGTTGTTGGTTTTCTCTCTCTTCACACTTTGCTCACGATGCACGGTCACAGGAACCTAAAGTCAGTTAAATAGTTGTAAGAAGATCAGACCCTTTCCAGAGTCACTCCAGTAAGTCAGTAAATATGAAGACTTTCAAATTATGGAAATCTATTCAGAATGTAACTGATAGGACGGGGCAGGTTTGCGATTCCGTTCTAAATTGACTAAGGAGGGCGGTGGTTATCACACTTACTACTTGTTTCACGGTTAAAAGACTGCATTCCATGCACACATGATGTTTTCATGCCGGTCATTTGATCCTAAGAAAAACAGCAAAAATGTTAACCGGTTCATCTGCCTAATTGTAATGTGCTGCATTGATCTTCGGGCATTAGATGAGAAATGTTTGGGAAGTTTTGAAATGTGGCGCGAAGAAGGAAGAAGAAGATCATTGGATCGATCGCGTGAGAAATGAAGAAGTATTGCACAGAGTCAAACAGGACAGGAATATCCTACGTACAGTAAGAAAAGAAGGAAGGCGAACTGGATTGGTCATATCTTACGTGGGAACTGCCTTCTGAAACACGGTACTTAAGGAAAGATATAAGTGAAGGGAAGACGAAGGATAAGACGTAAGCAGCTATTGGATGAACTTAAGAAACGAGAGGCTAGTGGAAGTTGAAAAAGGACGCGCTAGATCGCACGGTGTGAAGAACTGGATTTGTAAGTGGCTGTGGGCCTGTCGTAAGGCGGACATCGGGTTAATGGCACTGTACTGTACTGTACTGTACTGTACTGCACTGTACTGTACTGTACTGTACTGTACCACTAGTGATGTAGCTGACGAACTTTAAGCACATAATTTAACTGAACGTCTTTCTCTGACGTGAGATTTGGAACTTCCATACTTTGGTTTTTCGGTTCCAACTCATTTACTTTGCTTCCTATTTCTCTTTCATTTCCGGTTGTTGGAGGCTAATCGCGAAGGCTCAAACAGTGACAATTCTTCCGATATTTATTTCTGTTCAATAGCGTTCCAACGCTCCACATCACAGAAAACACATCGCATCTACATTAAAAAGTTCAACCAGTTGATGTTACATAGGAACTCATACTTACTCCATGGTGCAGAGTCCTTCTTGAGCAGTTAACTGGTTTGCAGCTAGTCAAGAAATTCCCCGCATTTCACGGAACCCGAAGGTTCATTACCGCACTCACAAGCGTCCGCCACTGGTAGCAACTCATATGAAATACAAATACATTCTGTGGGTATAGTGTGGAGCTTCTACGTTAGAGCAGATGGCACCTACATTTATCACTGCGCTTTGCAGTTTCAAAATATGCTATCAGGATTGAACAGAATGTTAAGATAGACATCCTATTGTGTTCCGATGTGACTGTTGCGGCCTGTTATATCATGATCTACTTCTGCAGAAGAGTGTAATCTTTGCGTCACGACCGCTATTTTTGTGAAACGACGCCATCTGTTGTGTTGTCTGTCGGCGGGACACGACTTTGAACCTAACCTTTTGACATGAGGCCAACTATGCTGCGATTGGTGACCTAAATCAGTAAACATCTTGATTTTGGTCGAGACTTTACGTTGTTTCTCTTTCCTTTTGTTTTAAGTTAGAAAGTAGGAAGCAGTTTCAGAACAAATGCGCTACGCTGCCCGAGTCATTTCAGTTTGTATCTCCCCACGTGAGAGTTACGTGGCATCACATAGCTATGTATTCAGTGTATGGAGTAATACGTGATGTGAAGTGATCCCGTTACAGGCTCGGTGTGGCCCAGAGGGTGGGTAGAGGTATAGCTCCACTCTTCCATGACCGCGGCACTAGAAGGGGGTGAGTGGTCAGCAGCACGCCCCGGCCGCACTTTACCCCCGGCAAAGACCCAG
>Ga0136643_10013737_pt1 | contig 12133 bp, 7 predicted proteins | sample TergutLab28metaG_FD_96883 | JGI IMG/M metagenome (GOLD analysis project Ga0136643, IMG submission 96883) | Labiotermes labralis P1 segment gut microbial communities from Petit-Saut dam, French Guiana - Lab288 P1 (version 3) (version 3) | ecosystem: Host-associated > Arthropoda: Insects >...
ATATATACACACACACACACACACACACACACACACACACACGCATGAGCCCTAACCTTAACCTTTCGATATGAAAAATTGTATATTATCCCTGCTTGTATTTCAACTGTCATTCTGGTTGTTCCATTACAAAGCAAGATCAAACGCTGCGCTCAACACCAACGGATGTTTCTACTGTGGTCCGGTCATACCAATACATCAGTATTTTCACTACACGACACTGCACACTTCCAGCTTGAGATAAGCTAGTCCACACAAGGGCATTTAAAGCATCAGAATCTAAAACCCCGCATTTACGCAATAAAGATACGAAATTATGGTTGGAAATTCCCTCAGTTATAGTTTTCTTGAAAGACACTAAATGCAGCATTGCATTCAGTCAAACGTTTCGTTATCGCGACGGTAAACTCGCGGGTCTGATAACAACAAGTACTTTGTTAAATATGATGAACGATATGCAATTAACGGTACCAATGTTCAACCGCTGTATTGCTTTAAAAATTCTCAAATCTTCAAGTACCTCATTAAATTCAATTTCTAAGAAGGTACTTCGCCGTTACATTGCTGTCGTACTTACATTGTTTAGCTTACAATTAAATTTACCTTTAATTATAGTATTTAATAATTTAAAACTAGGGTTATTCATGTATTTCTTTCTTCACAGTTATCAAATGAGACGTCCTTTCAATTTCAGCTTCCAGCTGTTCTCCGCAGTAAAATAAACATCTTTTCCCCACATCCACTACCATCTGGAACTTCTCCACCAAACGAAAAACCATTTCTGTTTCAAACAAACGCTCCTGAATTAAATTAGTCCGCTAATTAGTTAGCTATGCGACCATAATTATAAATTAAATAACTTGGAGATAAAAGCAAGTGGCTGTATGTAAACAAGAGTTTGCCCATCGTGTTTACCAAGCAGTTTAATTCAGCAGTAACAACTCTGTCTCGCATGCAACTGCTTCAAATTTTGGTCCGGAAAAATTAAATAGTTTAGTACGTGATGACGAATGTCACACGTGAGGAGTCAATACTGAAGTAACTGGTCCAGATATGCCCACCTTGTAATGGAACACAGGCCTCGCTAGTGTTCACATAATCCCGCCAACCTGTGCAAGTTGCAACACATCCAAATTCTCAATCTTTTTAATGTGCTTTTGTAATCGTCCTATAAATCTATATATCCAAAGCAACCTCGTCCTCTTATGACGACACACATTTGGCCAAGATACATGTTTGTACATTTCAACAGTAACATTAGTTGATCGACAGTGTAAGCATACTACCGTCAGTCAGGAACTACCCACATTCTGATTCGTAAAAAAGAAAACTGGAAGATCCAAAGGTACCACACAGGAAGGCTGAAGTACAAGTAGATATCAGAGGTACGTTTGATAATGGAAAAGTAATTGAAGTAAAAAAAAGAGGTCAATGGCTAGATCACGTGATTCACTTATCTTTGGGTACTAAAGAAGGAATCAGTTGTAAAAGAGAAGAGTTGCTGTCCTGCTGAGAAAACAAACAGGAGTAGTGAATTACTGAATTTGTCTGTTTGTATGCTTCATTGTTAGTGAATACACAAAGCCAATTTTACCAGACACTGGCATATTTTTCAGTACCAAGCACAGTACTCTTATTACTTTGAAACATGACAATGCGGCGATAAGTACTCAGAAGACACCAGTGGAAATGATTAATTTAAAATTCTACAATAAGTGTCTTCTAGACGAAAGTGTGTGCATGTCGAGGCCCCTAGCAAACAACACCATCTGTCAGGCACTGAGAGTAACTACGTTCGCAGCCAGTGAGCAGCATACGCGTTTCGTCAATACATCACAAACCTTCGACTCAGCGGAAGGAACCGAAAAAGATAGTGTGCATAAGCCGCAGTCCATGTCGAGTACTCTGCTGGCGTATTAACATTTGACGGCATTTCGGTTTACTTTCATGAACAAAATCTGAATACAGATGCTCTTCCGAAACGTACGTACGAGCATAGGAATCCACGTATCGCCACAATACCAGTTTTGAATCAGCGAAATTTCTGCATCTTATTGCAAATGTTTTGGAAAAAATATTGAGCTCAAAGACGGAAGTAACAAGGGGCTGGCGAAAACTGACATCTTCCAAGTCTAGTGGTAACTATGTTTACTACCAATTTAAATATTCATAAACTGCTCACAGAGTGAATTTGTGTGTTTTATATGGATTTCGGAGAAAACAGCGATTATTTCCCTCCGTGACATTAGCTGGTTTTTACGCGCGTTCGCGAAATTGCGCAAGGCAACTATTAGGTTCATGTCCGTCCGGCTGTCCGCATGGAAAAACCCTGCTCCTACTGGATGGATTTTCCTGAAGACTGATATCCGAGTACTTTTCGAAATTCTGTGGAGAAAATTCGAGTTTCATTCAAATGTGAAAATAACAACGGGTACTTTACACGAAGACATATGTATATTCTTCGTAACATCTCGCTCATTTCTTCTTAGAATGAAAAATATTCCAGACAAAAGGTATACATAAAATCAAAACATATTTTATATCGAATAATCTGTTTTCCGAAAACCGTGCCTTTTTTAGATAATATCGGAAAATATGGTAGAGCCAGAGGCCATAGATGACAATACAGAAATACGTCTCATGTGCTTTTCATGCTGGATAACTGAGTTTACAAGCACACTCCCAGAATATGAAATAATTGCTGCTTTTCTACGGAAATAATGGTTGCGCCGACACGACTCAATTTTACGTTTTTACGTAAACTGCCTGTTTTGCTACAACTCAGATTGAATGTGTTCACTGCGCGGTACGAGCTAAACGTTGAAATGTAATTTAATTTGTTATAGCACTTGAAAGTTTGAGATGGGGGCCAACGTGTAATTCCAACTTCTCAGGTACGTCAAATGTTATTAGGTAGACGACAATAAAGTGCAGTTCCGAATAGATCCGTCTTACAAGCTGAAAAGAATAGATCACGCAAGACATCTGCTTGCAATGTGACGCAATTGTTAAGATGGACTTTAAAGAAACAAGGTGGGAGGGTTCTGTGAAATAGGGAAGCTTTCTGGGTTACATGAGCAATTATTAGATTCTGAAGGAGCGAATTCAACGAAATTAGTAACATATCCTCAGTTTCGACAACTTCTTCGTTATTTCTTGCAATTAAACTAAACTCCGTGGCCTTAGTCCGCACGCGAACTATACTGACAGAGCGGCCGCCGCCGGTCGGCGAAGTTAGTGCCAAATTTTAGCGGATAGAGGGGTGTCACGTGGTCAGCGCAACGGGTCCCCACAGCCGTTAATCTCTGTTTTCTAGACCTGGAGCCGCCACTTTTTAAATTCAAGTAGCTCTTCACTTGACCTCACGAGGCTCAAGAGGCTGAGTGGGCCCCGTTCCAGACCCACTACTACTCAGAAAATCTGGTAGCGCCGGGGATCGAACCCGGGACCTCTGTATCTGTAGCCAGAAACTCTGACCACTAGACCACAGACGCAATAGAAATATAAAATGTACGTCAAATGGATTTGATGTTCCAAACAATTAAATGACTCCTTTCTTGAAACTCGCCAAATGAATAACGATCACTCCCACACAAAACACACAGAGCTGTCGTAGAAATTGCAGTCCTTATCGAATCGTGTTCTTTTTAATTTCTTTCTACTTTACATCCTCACTACCTTTTGTCCTTTGGTCTAGGTTTTGTGCTGGCATTATTAAAAACCCTGCTGAATTCTGAGGTGCGTCATCCCCGTTGTGTTGGTACAATAGCAAGGAGCTTGGTATATTAAAACGTACAGTCAAACACAACTATACTATACAACTATAGTTGTGTTCGACTGTACATATTAATACACCAAGCTCCTTGCTAACCCTGCTGAAGTTATATCGGGAAATAGTTGATTGGAAAGTCCAAAGATAAAAATTATGTGCAAGTGCTCCTTTTCTTTCCTGGAAAAACAAAGTTCATCCTAAATACTAAACCCTCAAAAATGTTTATAATCCATTGTTGTACCAAATATACAATTTTTTTTTCTACATGCCCACTGACATCCAAATATATTGCAGTACCAATGGCTTAGAAACCGACGTTCCAGCGACGTTTCTCAAACAGTTGCCTCTTATTCTTAACTGCTACCAACAATGCCACCGTCTTCTGCCAAATAACATACTGTATGTACATGACGACAGACCAGCAAATATTTACTACCATCTTCTGGTCGTATTTTTAAATACTTCCTAACATACATATCAAACATATGCAATGACATATCGGTAAACATTTTCACGTAAGGGTTACACGTTTGCCAAGAGATTTTAAGCCATATTGATGTCAGTAATCCATGAAAATAATTTTAGACCGCAACATTTCAACTACTGTAAAGTTAAATATTGAGAAACTGCAGAATAACGATAATGGGAACCTTCAGGAAAATAATTCCGCTGCCTTCGAAATTTATTACAGACCGACCGACCGATATAAGAATCACGTAGCTTTCCCTAAGGCTAAAGGCTCTCATCAAAGATACGCGGTGGCGCAGTTGGTTAAGGCACTGCGCTGCTAGTCGGAAGGATAGCAGGTTCGATTCCCGATGCTTTCATTGGATTTTTCATTAACATAATTCTTCCGGCCGCACTTTAGCCCTAGGCTCCAATCAGCCTTTAAGAGAAACGAGTACCAGGAATATTTCCTCGGGGTGGGGGGAGGGAGGTAAAGGCAGCCAATGCGTAGGACTGACAAACTTACCCCCTCCATATGCCGACCGTCTAGAAATCTGGGAGCTTCAATTTTCTGCAAAACTGAGAGCCTGTCCAGGCCTGTAGAAAGATTCCTTTACCTTTTTTCCCCAAATACTCTCATAAGAGCCACCAATAAATGAAAGGGTACGGTGGGAATTAAAAAAAAAAACTTCAGGCATTCTCAGTCTAGGGACTGCAAGTGACTCTGCGGCTTCGTGCTTCAACCGCTTCATCTCCGATATAACAGCCTTCGGTACCTACCACACAGGCAGTTTGGTTAGATCACAACCAATTTGGATGTGGGTGGCAAGAGTAGCCCTTTACAAGAATCGAATTACCATCTCGTGATTTCTGGCTTCCGCCAAGAAGTAGATGAGAAATGTCTTAGATTATACAACCCAGCACAACACACTGACCTACGAAGACTGCCCCAAAAGTTTTGCAACACAATTATTTTACTGATAGTAATGTACTGTGTATGTATTAGAACATTCTCATAGGATGTATTACACACCTCATTTTTCTACATAATCTCCATCAACTTCAACAGCCTTGCGCAAACGAGAAACGAGATCATCTATCCACTTTTGTTCCACTCTGAAGTCTTCACTCGTCATATATATCACAAATCCAGACATTTCTCACTTAACTTCATTCCTAGAGTAAAGTTATAATGAGGCTTTAACAAGAGTTACGCAACTTAAGCTGTTCATTATTTATTCAACAAGGTTATTACATACAGGCCTGAATACAAAGTGAAAGGACACGATATAAATTGCACCTAATATACGATCACAGAGGGACACTTCGACTTCCTCTTACTCTAAAGTAAAGCAAAATGCCTTGCATAAGCCATGAAAACATATGGGACAGCGGAGGTATAGCTCCACCCGTTCTTAACTTCGGCACTAGATGAAGGTGAGTGATCAGCTTCCCATACCGGGCGGTTTACAGGCGGTACAAATTGACTAGGCGGGACCGCGGTAGCACAGTGGTTAAGGTGTTGTGCTACAAATCGGAAGGTCGCTGGTTCTTTTCCAGATGGTGTCACTGGAATTTTTCATTGACATAATCCTTCCGATCGCACTATGGCCCTGGGGTCGACTCAGCCTCTAACAGAAATGAGTACCAAGAGTATTTCCTGGGGGTAAAAGCGGCCGGTGCGTAAGGCTGACAACTTTACCACCATCCTGAGCCATTGTCACGTAATCTGGGAACCTTAACTTCCTGGAACCGTCTGGGCACCTCGGGCCTGTAATGGGACTGATTTACCTTTACGCACTGACTATGAGGTTCGGTGGGGCTACATAGCCGGTGTCGACGCAGTGGAGTACAGAAAAATACGTTACTCCTACCGGATATCGAAATACGATTCCTCGGTCGTGCCGCCCGTAACCTAGTCATTGTATTGACTCCTACCCCTTCCACCATTAAGCCACAGAATATGGGCCTTGGTGTGCAATATTTTAAGTCCCATTCATTTTATTAGGCGCTTTCGCAAAATTGCGAAAAGCAACTATGAGCTTCATGTCCGTCCATCCGTAGGTCCGAAAGGAACAACTCGGTTCCCACTAAAGGGATTTTCATGAAATTTATTTGAGTTTTTTTCGAAACTCTGTCGAGAAAATCCAAGTTTCATTAAGATAAGAAAAGATTAAAGGGTGGAGTACCTGAAGATCAATATTGATCTTATCTCGCTCACTTCTTCATAGAATGAAGACTATTTCATGCAAACACACATTTTATGTTCAGTAACTTTCTTTTTTTTAAATCGTGCCGTTTATGAGACAATGTAGAAAGATATTATAGGGCGTCGCAGGCCATATTTGACAACATGGTGCATGTACATTGCATGCTGAATACCTCAGGCTACAAATACACACACTCAAGTTGTGTAATACTCATTGCTTCTCCAATGCAACAATAGTTGCACGAACGCGTCTCAACGTTAAGTCATACGTACACTGCCTGTCCCGTTCATTCTAAAGTCTGGGATTAAATATTACACTATTTCATCTCCATTATTAATAGCATCAATGAGACGCAAGAATTGATATGGATGGCGTTAATATAAAGATCTGGATGGAGGCGGCGGTCGACATTATCTGGACATTTTCCTGTAAAAACCGAGTAATACTGCAAAACAAACCAGCACAGCCGGTAACAAGACCGCGATTCGAAGAATGTATTTCAGTACCTGTCCGACAATCTTAAGCTCGTACGCTAAATTTCCCCATCTCTAAGTATGAAAAATATTTATGCATTTTACCAAAGTAACGAACATTGTAAGGTACAGCTAGAAGTGCAAAATAAATGTAAACTAATGTTTTAAATGGGCGAAATTATACAGATTATACAGGGTTATTCGAAATGATTGTCGGGGTTTTAACAACTTGTCATACAATACACTTGAGATAGGAGCATGTGTATTTTTTTATTTAAACTTTTGGCGCCGGAATTATTTTTTAAATTTTAGCACACCCTGTATATAAAATGTGAATAATACAAGAACCAAATATGTTAGAATTATGAAACAAACTGCATTCTGAAGAGAAAAGAACGGAGAGTATATACCATGTTTAATATATTTAGTACCTATACTTGTTGAATAAATATATAAAATGCAACTTTACAGGTTAGCGGTGCGGTACGTCAACTATAGTTGACGTTAGGCATCTAAAGGTTAATAGAACAACACTCCAAATGTTTGTCACATACCTTACAGGTGCTCTATATGTGCACCCTTTGTGATTCTACAAACATCAACACGACAATCGAGTTCGTTCCGCATGTCAGCGGTGATGGTTTCAATGGCGGTTCTGATTCGTACCTTCAGTTCCGGGATACTTGCGGGAAGAGGAGGAACATAAACCTAATCCTTGACGTAACCCCATAGAAAGAAATCGCATGGGGTTGCATCTGGAGTGTATTGTGTATGACCCCGACAATCATTTTGAATAACTCTGTATAATATGGTCTATCACCAGAAATATTTTCGACTTTGGATACTATATTTCATTTAATTTTATGACCACAGATGGTACGAAATATTTACTATCGAACCCAACGAAACATACATCGGAGGCTAAGAAACACAGATCTGTACGCTAAGGTGAGGTTAGGTATTTTAATGACATAAAAACAAAATCTTATATAAAACATAAAATAAACGCAAATAAAATTGAAAACACAAATAAAGTTTCGTACTAGCAAACTGGGGTGTCAATTTCATCTCAAAAAGTGCATATTTCTTCCCAGTATGTAGTGACCTTACCCTACATTGGGGCACTGACTGAAAATATTCTACACTTCCAGTTCTGTCTGTCTCCCAAAAATGTGCACTTGTTTCTTCCTGCCATCGTTCTACGTATATTTCATTGGATTGTCAACCTCCTTCATTGAAGCACAAAATAAAATAAATATAAAAAGTACATAATTTCTTCACCACACTCTTAATAACACACAGAACGTTGCATTTTGAACTACTCTGTTGGCCTTCCAAATGCTTATTTACATAAATGCGTTGTATGTTTTCCTTCCAGTTGCACGTCTAGACAAACGTAAACATCTCTGGTCCTCTACAGATTAGATGCCTTATATAGACAGGCTTATTACTTATATAATGCGACACTGTCCTCTCACACACTTTCAATGCACTGGAATCATACAGCGACGTAAGGAAACTAATAAACTGCTTTGGGCGTGGTCAGTTTTCAGATCATATCTCAAGGGCCATTGATTTGTTTGCATGGCGTCTAATGTTTATTTACATACAGCTTCTCCTAAATTTGAATAACATTTTAGCTTGGAATTTACACGTTATATTATGGAGACCCACCATGGGCCTACATCTTCTCCAATCCAATGGATGTCAGGTCCTCATTTCCCAGAAAAAGCTGCCAGGCAATGAATTTGACCACTCAAGTGCAATTAGTGTAGTAACAGCACGTTTACACGTCCATGAAGCAGTGCTCAATTACACGAAGAGACGACTGTAAGGTAAAGGTGTTGGTGCTGATGTGCGCAGAACCTGCGAATATCACTTTCATTAGAGTACTAAGCAGTTTCCATCAGGTATACAATCTTCACTATCAGTCTGATCTAACAACACCTCCCGGAACTTAACTGAACTTTGTGATGGCAGCACATGTTCAGGGCAGAATTTAGGCGATATTGTCATTTATGCTCGATGTAGCGCGTTCCGGCCTTAAACTGGAAAGGATTTGCATGTGTGTGTGTAGAGGGAGGCACCCGTTTACCCCACTGTCCTGGCATTCCCTTCCCCCCAAGAAAATAATATAAATTCCCGAGGTAGAGGTAAAGGTAAAGTTCACCCTAGAACAGGCCACGAAGGCCCTGAGGGGGAGGAGAGGTATAGCTCTACTCGTTCTTTAACATCGGCGCTAGATGAGAATGGGCGATCAACGCCACGCCCCGGCCGCTTTACCCCCGGGAAAGGCCCGGTACACTCTCTATAGGAGGCTCGGTGGGCCCCAGGGCCGGTCCGGACAGGTGCGGAAAATCTCGCCCCTACTCGAATTCGATCCCCGGACCGTCCAGCCCATAGCAAGTCGCTATACCGACTATGCTCTCCCGGCCCCAGAGAGACAACTGTACTATTCCCTTTATATTTACGCGTAACTATGGGGTTTTGAAGGAGTAATGGTTAGGAGAATATCGGAACCCAAGAGGAAGGTAGTAATTGGAGGTTTGTAAATTTTAGTTTTCACCAAATACAAGTTACCATAATAAAACCACGATGAGAGACGGCGTATTATAAATACACAACTTAAATCGTAAATGCAGATGGCAGGAGGTCACCTGGAAGACTTAGAAATAGATGATGATAATAATACTAACATGAATACTGAGAAAAGTGGTGGTTGTGAGCAAGAGTCATGTGCCTCACAACAGACAACAGTGACAATCTGTGTAGAAACTCCAAAAGAATTTCATAAAAGGTGGAGGTTTTATTCATCAGATGACGGAGTGTTGACTTCTGAAGGAGGATATTCCGAGGAGTTAGCGCATGATTTAATCGAAAATTTTAACAAAAAATGCACTTGGGATACACATTAATATCAAGTATATGGGGAAAAGATTGAAAGAAGTTAGAGAATGATCGAAGATTGGGAAATTTTGGGCGCGTTCTCGTACCAACTGCAACTACAAGAAAAATGGTATGCTTGGTAACCAAAGTAACAACGGTCACAAATGTAACCACAGCAACCATCAGAATATTGGTAACCTTGGTAAGTAACAATGGTGAAAACAGTAACCAAAGCAACCTCAGAAAAAATGGTAATCTTGGTAACCAATGTAACAATGGTCATAACAGTAACCACAGTAAACACAAGAACATTGGCAAGTGGTACCCAAGTGAACAATGGTGGCATCAGTAACCATAGTAACCACAGAAACATTGATAAGTTTGGTAACCAAGGTAACAATTGTGACAAATCTAACCACCATAATCACAGACCACTGGTAGCCATGTTACCATAACAATAATGGTAACATGAGTAGCCAAAGTATTCACATATGTAAGCAGGTCCTCACACAAAGTGTCAATTTTAACAAAAATTGAAAAGTGTTCATAAATTTTATTAAAAATCTTCAACATACAATTTCTCAAAAATCCATGAGGTGGGAGTCGAAACGTTCCACGTGGGCAGGGGGACGGACAGACACGAAGAAGCTGATAGTCACTATTCGCTTTGCGAAAAATTCTAATGAATATCAGTGAAACAGTTGTGAATATATGGACTGAATTCGCTGGTTCAAGGCACGACTCAAAGACGGACGTTTGGAAAAGAGTTACAAATCTTCAGGTTCCATCCGAAATAATTTTTCTTCCGAGCATCGTCTGCTAAGCTCATAATAATGAATGACAAAAGAGACGGCGCATTGGTAGAGTGATAATGGCACGGGAAAGCAAGAAGTTCTTCAAGCAAAACCTGTCCCAGTGGTTCTAATGTGCGTCATCCCCGTTATGTTTTGTATAAGGCGTAACCTATATTATTCTCACTGACTGTACATACTGTAACCTAAGTAATTATACTTATAGATTATACCCCCTAGCATAAGAAATAATCCCTATGGGAGAGAAACGATATCCAACCAGATACTCCCGGGACCATGGTATCCCGTGACATAATGAGATCTCGAACCCGCCGCATTACGCTCCAAGACCACTACACGCATGCTAGTATAGCCTAAGCTGTAAGTCCAACCACAACCTGATGATGGCCCACATATAGGGCCGAAACATGTCGTTGCTGTAAACTCCTGTATATTTAAAAACAAATATAGTTGTGTTCGACTGTAAGTGTTAACATACCTAACTCCTACTACCATCCCAGTGGATCAGTCGAGCAACTATCAACTTTTCAAGAAGTGTGACAACGAAACCAGTCATCAATCGGTTAATAATATTAACCTTTTGGCGCCGGAATTTTTTTTTAATTTTTCGCACATCCTGTATATAAAATGTGAATAATACAAGAACCAAATATGTTAGAATTATGAAACAAACTGCATTTTGAAGAGAAAGAAACGGAGAGTATATACCATGTTTAAAATATGCAGTACCTATATTTGTTGAATAAATATATAAAATGCAACTTTAGAGGTTAGCGGCGCGGTACGACCACTATAGTTGACATTAGGCGTCAAAAGGTTAATATTAGGTTGCAATTGTCATTAAATACGTAAGGGTTCCATAATCGTACCACATTTCTGTAACTGGCCGAACGTTGCAGAGCTCCGGCCGTTGACCTAGTGTCAGTTGAGAAGTAATTTCCATTTGTGTTTCAGCCCCCTGTAATTCGTATATCAACACAATTTAAACACCGTCACTGAGTAAACTCTCCTGGCCCGGATGATAACAATCAGTATGAGCAGGTCCATTTCGTTCCTACGACGAAAACAAACAGCTCTCATTCCTTGTGTCAACGAACTCGGCACCGGGTTTCTGCTGAATATTGTATAATGTTAAACGGGTATATACACGTCACCAGTCGACAGTTGAGGTATCGATCCTACTCGTTACGGAACAATTCTCTACTCTAAGGTATTAATTTGACCAGAAATGTACACAACCAGGCCTACCAATTCACACGATTTCCCTTATTCATCAACTTTCTCTATTTTTATGTTTTGCTGACCGTGCATCTCAGTATAATTTTAGCAGTTGACCAACTTAATGCACAAATTATTGTTTTATAATAAGTTTATTATATTCCTCTACATGTTTCGAGCACTGTTGTGCTCATCAACAGAAGGTCAAATTGTTTTATACAGCATCTGGTACCGTCACACTCTGTAGGTGGCCGTCCGGTGCGCAGGTTGAGAGAGGACTCTCTCAACCTGCGCACCGGACGGCCACCTACAGAG
>Ga0136643_10013739_pt1 | contig 12133 bp, 6 predicted proteins | sample TergutLab28metaG_FD_96883 | JGI IMG/M metagenome (GOLD analysis project Ga0136643, IMG submission 96883) | Labiotermes labralis P1 segment gut microbial communities from Petit-Saut dam, French Guiana - Lab288 P1 (version 3) (version 3) | ecosystem: Host-associated > Arthropoda: Insects >...
ACAACTGTGTCACATGAGGTGTATTTAATGACTATATAATGGACAACTACATGTTTCGGCCTGTACTGGCCATCTTCAGGTTGTCTTAGGGGAACTTAAGATCTTACTATAAGCATGCACGCGAACGTGGTGTAGAGATCTCTACACACTCATCTCTGTGCCCATAGGCAAGGGAATCCCGCACTCAAGGTCACTCGAACCCCTCACAACCCAGCATAATTGAGGAGGACGATGAACAGACCTCCGCACGACTACAGAACTTCATACCTGCCGAGCACACCCCCACAATAGCTTTATTTGTTTTTTGTATCTGTTTTTGTTTTTTGTTTTGTGTTGGTTTTATTAGATTCCTGCTTTTGTTGGTATTTTTGCTAATAAGGCCCGTATGTAGAGATTTCTACACCACGTGCGCGTGTATGCTTACAGTAAGATCTTAAGTTCCCCTAAGACAACCTGAAGATGGCCAGTACAGGCCGAAACATGCAGTTGTCCATTATATAGTCATTAAATACACCTCATGTGACACAGTTGTGTTTGACTACATACCTTTCCTAGTTTCATACACACAACGGGGATGACACACTTCCTAGATTATCAAGTGCTACTTCACGAATACAGCGATTGTGTTTGTTGTTGCTTCGAGATGTCTGTCGTTCAGTCTTAAATAACACCACAGGCATAAAACCACGACTTTAATCCCGTGTAGTTTCCCAGTCGGATGTCCTTGAGAAAAAAAAATACTGAAAAGTAGAAGCAAGGATATTAAGAAAATGCCGTCAGAAATTTCACACATTACCAAACGTATACGTACAATTCTCCAATATACCTCCGTTACCACGTACATTACCGTTCCTTGGGAAACCAATACTACAAACGAAATTAAGATTGGGAAAAACAGAATCGGCAAAACAAAACTTTCTCCATCATTCTCTCATCCCACCATGTCTTCCGCTTAGCGTTCATATTCAGCACTTACTTCGCTTAGGCCATGGTTAAAAACAAAAGAGAAGATATGAAGGATTATTCTTTTGTGGCAACTACGTCTCACACCCAAACAAATCTCCTACTTATACACGGAAAATTTATTGTCAGAGGAAAATTTAAGGTAGGCCTACTGCCTCCAGCATTGGAAGCGCTGATATTTGCAGAATTGTGCGCATAAAAAAGTGGTCCGCATAATATATATATATATATATATATATATATATATATGTGTGTGTGTGTGTGTGTGTGTGTGTTTATAGTATAGTCTATCGCCATACAAATTTCGAAGAAATTCCCCAAGCAGTCAGCTAGTTACCGGAGGGAAAACGAATTTTAATGTAAGCCTATAATCCAGCGGCTTCCCGTTGTACATTTTATAAACAACTGCTTCTACCGCTCTCTGCTCATGAGTGAATTTCTGGCCTTGACAGGGTGGCTGAGGGTGCCTTATCTCCGGGCGAAGATTGCACGGAAAACAAAAGCCTATGTCCCGTCAAAAACACAAGTCTCTATCACTTCCCATTGCTCGCCATTTATGAGGTGGTCGGTTTATAAGAAACCTAAAGTAAAATTATGGAAAGCTCTAACCAAGTATAAGACAGCATCCATCACATGGTAGAATTAACTCACCTTCACAATAAGCAACTTCACGATGGCTCAATGCATTTTTAAGTGAAACAACTGGAAAAGTCAAAATCACGCTACTGAGTAAATAACGTTACAAAAATTCCACGTTTTTTCGGGACACAGCATATAATCGCCTCTAGTGGCATGACATTTACACATTTAATGAAGATACGTGAATTGTTTCCAAACGTTATTTAGGTCAGACCGTAATATACAAGCAAGATGAAAGACCAAACCCATCCTTCCTCATAAATTAACAAGAGTAAGTCTCTAAAACGATGACGAATTATAAAACCTGTTCATTGAACTTTTACAGGATAATTTCGAGTTCGATATAACATGTGTAATTAGCTGACAAAGCAGGTACAACAAACTGTGTTTCGTTCTGTTCCATTCTGTCGCTGAAACACCAAGTGGAAATTGGTTAGAAAGGCCGGAGATGAGCGTACAGAGAAAAGGGGAGTGAAAAATCGGGTAAGAAGGGGGTATGAAGACTTCAAAGAAACATCAAAGGATGAAGAAGAAGCCATGGATACATCGTCATCAATGCAACCCTGTTTCTACCGTAGCATCTTCTGCTTCCACCGAATTACGTTCTCTACGGAATAAATCACTTATAAATGGCTAAACAGTTTCATAAGGCTCTTAAACATAGGAAGCCAAGGCTCTTGAAAAATTAAGCGTGGTGAATGGTAGGGAAAGACAGATACAAGAGACATGGGTAAGCAGAATTCTTGCACATGGTGTGTTTTAAATTATGTACGAAACAAGTTTTGAGCTACATAGTAGACAAGACGTAATAATAGAATATGTACAGTCTCGTCCACGACAAATGTATTGAGCTTTTTCCAAGATTTTCTTTATGGGTATTATTTTCTGGCATAGGTTTTCCATCACTGGCAGTTTAGTGAGGAATATCGAATTCCCAGGTTTTGAAAATACTGTACGATAGTTTAAGGAAAGAAAGAAACCTTCAAATGAATAGTTGTGACTGAACGTAACACTGGAGTGTGCAGAGTTGGGTTTGAATCACGGCTCAGCTAGACAGTTCACGAATTTACTCACTCTAGTAAATAAACGTTTAGATACTACCCTTAAATAGGCTACGACCTCTTCCTTTAGCAAGAGTTACCACTTCATTACTCATTCCTTCCTACCACCCACGATTACGTTATAGTCCACATTATCTGTGAATTCATATTTTGGTACTGCCAGCTTAATACAGTTTCACTGAGAGTCACGTTGTATGACGAACTCTGCACAAAGCCAGTGTAGCGAAACTAGCATAATTTTGGAGCCCTCTATTACCTTATAGCATTTCAGTAATCAATGTTCAATAAACAGACTGGAAATCGAGGTTCTATTCCTATCATGAAAAAAAGATTTATCTCTTCTCTAAAGTGCCCTGGCCGTCTCTTGGGGCACATCCAGCCTCCTACTCAGTTGGTATCGGGGGATATTTCACCAGTAGTACGAATAGGCTTAAAACCTGATGTTAAGAATTGCTGGCGCTAGACCTCCACTACCAATACGCGCTCATGGCGTGTTTTGTCTTTTGGCTTAGATTCCGCAAAAAACAAAACACGTGTTCTATTGGTGCCTGTTTCGTGTTTGGGAGCAGTCTGTATTCGTCTTAAAAAGAAGGAGGAGAGATAAATGAAATGAAGTCACTGAGGGAGTAGAAAAGGGGGACGTGTAGAGAAAAAGAAAAGTGGGCTGAGGAGGGGATGTTTAAAGACAAGGGAACTAAAAGAATAATTCTGACTCGACGTTCATTGCATTAAATGTAACGTGACTTCAGGGCTCATTCGCGAAACAGACGGATGAGTTTGCAGAGAAGGGGATGGGGTATGGGGAGGGAGGAGACGAAAATGAATAAAAACTTGACACGATGGAATACATTTCAAGCTACGCGAGCAAAAACGATAAAACTCAAAGAATTATAAAGGAACAGATTATTTATTTCCCAACGAAATGTATAAGCCGGAATACCATAGGCAGTAATATAATTATCTAAATGTCTAGATGGCTGGTGTTTGATTCCAGTCAATGACATTTCGAGGGAACGTAGAAGCTGTGGTCCTTTAAGATGAAGGCACTCCACTGCCCATAAAATTCAAAATCCGATGACCCATTGAGCAGCGGTGTATTACAGAAGGGAGCCTTCAATATTTTGTAACTTAAGCCCTTCTTCTGTAAGATGTTTTCATTTTTAAATTGGAGCTGAAGAAAGTGAGGGTCCTAAGTTCTTCCTCCTTTCTGCTCGTTCCTGTTTGCTCGAGTGGATGGCAAAACAGACACGAGCGTCTGTATTATGTGCATCACGATACATCAACAGAGCAACCCAGGCATTAATTAAAGAAATTCTAGGGTTCAGCAGGTCAGCGTCCAAGACACAACCTCTAACTCATCCACGATCAAACATCGAGACTTGTTCAGTCTTCATGGGTGTTCGTCTAGCCATATTTTTGTAGGTCGACCTAAGTTTCTTCTGCCATTCGGAGCGTATTCATGCACTTCCAACTTGGGAATGCAAGTGTCTTCATTCTACGATAAAAAGAAACGGGAAAGTATGTCTTGTGCCTTAGCCTGTCACATTCAAGATATAAAAAAAATACAGAGAGGCAATGTGGCAGACAAAGAATACTTAAGAAGGTAAGGGCAGAAGAAATGAAAAAAAAGCAGCACATACAAACATACAATGTGGGTTCTTTTAATAAAACCAACTAGATGCACTAATCTCTCAAATTTATTTTTGGAATAAAATTCTACGTGTTTCGGACAGTTTCTCTGTCTATCATCAGGAGTTTTTTTTCACTGTACACACAGCAATGGTATATGTCATACAGCTTGCGAACAGGATCTGGAAGGAACTCAGTTCCGTCCAGATCCCGCTCACAAGCTGTCAGAAAACCTGTATGACATATACCATTGCTGTGTGTACAGTAAAAAACTCCTGATGATGGACAGAGGAACTGTCCGAAACATGCAGACTTGTTATTCCAAATATAAATTTAAGACATTAGTGAATCTAGTTGGTTTTATTATAAGAATTTATCACGATGCACGGTCACCTGAACGTCAAAACATAATGCGCGAAGAAATAAACAAACAAGTAAAGTGAAGAAGCCAAATTCCTTATTCTGAATGTGGCAATCAGTTGGGTCACCCGGCTGACGATCCACAGCCTAATGACATGCCGGCTGGTCAGCCGTGTGAATGACATACACCTCTCGAAGTGACGTACGTGTACCGTACGTGTAGAGAGCTGTTTGAATCACGATTGGCAGGTGAAACGCAACATTCTGCAACGACACCTGCTAACATGTACGGTCAATCACAAGCGGCCTGCTCTGAGATCCAATGAACCACTTTGGAACGAAGCTAGCAACTGAGTTCCTGAAACGTAGTGCGTGTATGTGTGTGTGTGTGTGCGTGTGTGTGTGTATACATTATTACTAATTTGCTAATTTACACAGAACGAAACTTAGGATACAAGTAACCTCACACAGCTCAAAACCGGCCACTTTTTGTGTAATCCGGAAAAAAGGCAATAAAGAGGAAACCCGACAAGCGCATTGCATGTCCGTGCCAAGTGTCGTTCGATTTCTCATTTGCGATATCCACGGCGCCAGACGATAACTCCCCCCCCACCCCACTTCTTGTCGGCCCCATCTTAAGTCACCAATCAGGAATATATTGATTGCTACGTTGCCATTGAACAATCTAACTCAATTTTAATTAAAGAAGCTATTTAATAAGAGGACCTGTGATCTTTACGGAAGTCGTTATCTTATACATGAAATAATTAGGCAAGTGATTGCCACATATATGCCTGGAGGTTATGTCGTCCATATTCACAGTCTGGTGAAGGTCAGACGATCAAATTGAGACGGCCTCGATCAAACGGCAACGTCGGGGTAGGAAAGAGTTAGATCTACCTCTGTAGTGGGTGGCTGGCTGCCAGGACCAACCCCTTTCAGGCCATTGGCACACAAAGCGCTATTTAGATTCTGCGAGAACATTGGCCAAGCGAGAGATTTTCAGTGGCAAAGTGGGAGGGATCAAATCTTCCAGAGTCTCCTATGAAATCTAAAATCGTCCTGCAGTTATGAATCTCTCTGAACCCCTTCCCCACACCTGCGAGCCAACATTATCGGAATACCATAACCACACGACAGCTTTAATAAGCTCGCATAATCTTACAAGTAATGGGGCAGAAAATGGAACATATTATTTGAAATTGCTGGCTGATGGAATCAGTAAGAGATTAATAAAGAAAAGCTAACGCGAACTACACGGACACAAAAATTAAGCGAATTCCAGTGACCGCTTCGTTAAACACTGACTGTACAGCACAAGATCTCGACAGTAGGTGCACTGTATAGGCCTGCGGAATGCAGGTAAACATGGGAACGACTTAAGGAGACGTCACACTTCACTGCTTGGCGTCGGTTGTAACAAAGATTTCATAAAATCTGTTTGACTTGTGTCACGAATGTCCCAGTTAGACTCAGTTAGGCTATGTTATGTAGATATAATACTCTAATACATTCCACACTTATCTGTTACTCCATTATAAACAAAGCACCAAACAGCTATATATTTCGGCTTTATAGAACGCCATCATTCGGGTAGCTCAATCGTTATAGCGACTGACTAAGGGCTGAACGGTCCGGGATCGAATCCCGGTGGGGATGAGATTTTCCGCCCGTCTAGACCGGCCATGGGACCCACCCAGCCTCCTGTACAATGGGTATGGGGTCTTTCCAGGGAGTAGAGGCGGCCGGGGCGTGGGGCTGACTCCCACCCCATCTAGTGCCGAAGGTCCTAGAAGAGAGTAGAGCTATACCTCTACTCACCCTAAGGGCCTGCATGGCCTATGAAAAGGGTGAAAACCTACCTACAAAGCCATCATTAGGCTGTGTAACAATATTACACTTTATATTCTTGTACAGCCTGTTGATAGCTTGCTAAAACCCGAAATACGTAGCTGTTGGTTTTATAACAAAACACGGATATCATTATTGGATTACTATAAAACTAACATAACGCAATGAATACACGTGAAGAAACCCCCTTGTTTCGGAACAAGACAGACGTCATATGAACCACACTTATGGCAGCTCCTAACGCCGGAGCTCGTTAAGAGGTCAACATTTTGTACCAACTGCTATATAAACCTTCAGGATCGCTTCCTCTTACCTAATTTGGTACCAAACTTGCCGTAAGTAACCATGATACCTACCTATTACCAGGATATACGGTAGAAGCCTCCGAACTTGAATTCCTAATTATTGAACAGACGATGAGGATTCCTTCTCGTATGCACAAATATTTCAACCAACACAGATATCCTCGACATAATTTTTTTCCGAGACACAGACCCCGAACGTTTGTTAAGCGTCACAACTGTAATTCGTAACAAAAACGTCAAGCGCCAAAGTGAATGACGCGTAAGTTACTGCCATTTAACTAAAACATAATGCATATATTTTTATAGCCAACAGCGTTTCCCTTTCCGTAGTATGAAAGAAGCCAAGTTTTTAGAACATATCTGCACTACACAAAATTTGAACAACCTATACTAAGGGGCACAATATATATTAATAATTGTCCAACGTGGTGCAACACAAAGCAGTCTATTTATTAATCTGCAAGTTCACTCTACATGTTTCGGGTGTCAACCACACCCATCATCAGGAGTACACAAAACTGTAACTACAGCCTCCGGTACTGGTCATATGTTCGTGCAGCTGCCTCCCCCCAACGTGGCCAAGCTTCGCCACGTTGGATGGAGGTAGCTGCACAGTAGCTGAACGGTACCGGAGGCTGTGCTTACAGTTTCGTGTACTCTTGATGATGGGTGTGGTTGACACCCGATACATGTAGAGTGACCTTCCAGATTAATAAATAGACTGCTTTGTGTTGCATCTCGTTGGACATTTATTAATATAGATCAGTGATGCACGGAACCATAAACATAGAAGGCAAATATAGTTTTCAACCCAAAAATTCGCAATGACTTCCTGTCTTTGTGTTAGTCATGGTAGGAAATGAAGCGAAACTACTCTGAGGTACGCTCAACATAATGTTTGTCGAATTTTTATCAGCTGGTTCAAAGGTGTTTATTGGATAAACGTTAAGGACAAGATGCAGCAAAAGATTATACTGCGTTGAAAGTAGTGCGAGTGGGATCGACTGTTACTTAGTTAAAATATATGTACAATTATTGTCAGAACCAAATCCATTGTTCGACAGTTCACTGGAATCTACAGAGACATAATGTAACGATCACCGTTTAGCGACATTTCAGCCTTTCGACGCAGTGTCGTCGAGATCTTCGCCCTTCTGGGTTGCTGCGTGGTGTATGCTCGTTTGTCAGCGACATTTCGGGACAGTTTATGGTTCACATCTTGACCCCTGAATCTGAGACAAATAGGCTCTCCTGAAACGTCGTCTAAAAACCACCTAACGGTGCGCAACCCAGATCAGGAAAGATCCCAGTCACAGTTTCCATTCGCCTCATTATTTCAACATGGAGGTACTTAATTCATTGCAGGCGCACAGCCCACTACTAAGAACACTGTAACTGAATTTACGTCAGTGAATCGTCAACTGATATACAAGGCGGATAAAATAAACCCTTATATATGTGATCAGGATATACCACAGCCGCGTGGCCTTACACTGCGGGAGGCGAGAGTCGATGTCTCGCTTACTGTTGCCTCTAATTCTTTCGTCGATAAATCGATATAGAAAGAAAATACAAGAGTTGGCAGACGTCGCAAGTAGCCGGCCGTCCGACGGCACAGCAGCTATTGCGTGTCCTTAAACAAGTGGAAACATGAGCCGAATCATCTGGCGGGAAGAGCTACGCAACTGCTGCTGGATCCTGCAGTCAGTCAGTCAGTCAGTAACACGACACAATCTGCAGCTGATGAGATGCAGCAGGAAAACACATGCAGTCGAAATGTCGTTACCCAAGCAGCCAAGCCGCTGACCGAACAATGGACTGCCTATCCCTATTAATTATGCGACTATGCATGGCGTAACTGACCAACTGCCCAAAAATCTTTTTAAATGAATAAGAGCATTACTGAACTGGCTAATCACATTCCGTGCCACGAATGGTTACACTGTGAAGACGTATCAGCTGTTTCTGTCCTGGCCATTTGTGTATTGGCTAACAGACCGTTGCGTGATTATTAAATCTCCTTCCATCTCTGGAAACTGTACGTTAAATGAAGGTAATCTGAGACATTTCAGATTCTCACGGTTAAAATTTCAAACAACTTCATCTAAATCTCTAGAAAGTTTCCAGTATACGTATGTAGAATTGGTCTAGAATGCAACGTTCGTAGGTAGTGAGATAATTTGATGTGACTGAAAAAAACATGATCTGGCTAAATCCATGACGTAACGATAGATGGCGTATATACTACTACTACTAGTAGTAGTAGTGCTTCTACTACAACTACTAAGGTAAAGGTACAGGCGCGTGTGGCCCAGACGGTGGGTAGAGGTGTAGCTCTACTCTTCCATGATCGCGGCACTAGAATGGGGTCAGTGGTCAGCAGCACGCCCTGGCCGCACTTTACCCCCGGGAAACACCCGGCATCCATTTTACAGGAGGCTGGGTGGGCCCCAGGGATGGTCTGGACGGGCGGAAAATCTCGTCCCCACCGGAATTCGAGCCCCGACCGTCCAGCCCCTAGTCAGTCGCTATACCGACTGAGCTACCCGGCCCATACTACTACTACTACTACTAATAATAATAATAATAAACCTTACATCATAATTCGTGACAATAAAAAAGGAACTTGCTTGTAAACTAAATGTTGCAATTCCTGGACACAGAAATGTGATCAAGAAAGAAGTCGAGAAGATTTTAAAATATGAAGACCTCGTAATAGAAATTCAGCGCAAGTGGAATGTGAAAGCGAAAGTGACACAAGTACGTAGTAATAAGGGCGACTGGAACCATCGCCCAGACAATACCTGAGCAACATACCAGGAAAGCACACAATTAAGGAACTGCAAAAAAAGCCATATTGGGCACTGAACACATTCTACGGGAAGTGCTAATGCAAAAGTACAAAATATATTTCACGGGCGAAATAACGTTACATTTAGTACAAACTGTAAATACAGAACAGCTGCAACACTAGACACTCTAGGAACATGGTTTTTTTCATGCATAGTTTTAAATACTCTGCATAAAGGTAATAACAAGGATGACGACGACGACGATGATGATGATAGTAATAATAACACAAGTGCAGTACAATAGTAACTTGATATGTGAAAATAATATTCTCACTCTGACTGGCGGAGTGGAGATAAATCGAACAGCACACTAAATCCCAAGGACAGGGGAAATAGTTCCGGTAAAATGGGGTTTCGTTTTCAGCATGGGCAAGAGACATTTCTGTCTTCCAGAGCGTCCAGGGCTGCCATGGGGCCAACCGAAAGGTACCAGATACTCAATGCCTAACGGTACAAAAGTTGGGGCGTGCTGCTGACCACTCCATCTACTGCCGTGGTTAAGAATGAGAGGGCTAGACCTTCACAACCCCATAACATATGCTTGCACAAGGAAACTTCACAGTAATGTCATTTACCTTTCATTACTTCACTATAAACATGTTACATGCCCTAATAAGCAGCCTACACAAACCGTAAAAAAATTTGACAGACTTATTAGTTACTCTGATATTATGACGTATTGCAATCTGCTGGTACAGTCTCAGTTTACGTCTGTTCTCTGCACCAGAACCATAATACTGGTGACTCGCAGTAGGTACTAGCAGGTCCCCAACAGCAACACGTAGCATTCCGCTTGCTGCAGACTGCTAACAGCAGACAAAATCAGTTTTCCACCTCCTTTCCCGCCAAGGCATCTCCCTGTTCGCGAAAAAAAGAAAAAGAAATTGGAATCTTTTCACAGAAGCCATGGTGTCGTCCGTATTTCAATTTCCTTCCATGATCGACAGACCTGAATTCTTTCCTAACTCACAGTTCCCTTTCGCTTTAGGGTCACTTAACTGCAGTTGAGTATCCACTGGCAGGGGAATTCCAGTGTCGAATCGGACATTTAGAAGACAGGCATAACTTAATCAACTGAAGCGTAGTTAGCCAGCATTTCTGTTTTAAAAATACAAGGTTCTGGGTTTGATTTGCCGCCCGGAGCTTTACTGTCTTATGTTCTCGTATACAAGCAAAATGTTGAAAGAGTACCCCAAAAAACACAGCACGAGCAATATATTATGTACCGTCAGTACACAACAACATCACTACAGTGATATAATGTATGCAATAGGTTACACTGTGGCTACATGTTTCGACCGTAAACGGTCATCATCAGGCCAATAAAGAATATTTTGTTTAAGGTACAGAAAGGTACTCTGTACGTTAAATAAAATGTTCTTTATTGGCCTGATGATGACCGTTTACGGTCGAAACGTGTAGCCACAGTGTAACCTATTGCATACATTATATCACTATATTGATTATGTTGTGTACTGACGGTATATAATATATTGTACAATTGTTACTGCACAACGGGATGGCTTTTGTCAAAAAAAAAAACACAGCACGTACGTCGCACTAAAGGTTACACCTGAACACTCTGCAGGAGTTAAAGACATCGAATTTCAACTTATACTTCGCATATCTTGGTTGACGTTTCTCGTGGCTTTTCTCAGTCCGTGAACAAAATATGGGGAAACTACGTAAAGACCGCCTGCTTCCACGCTCTTTAAAATTCCACATTCAAAATGAACCTACCGCTCGGCGCTACATAAATAATTCAATCGATAAACCTTCGTTAAACAACCAGCAAAGTACTGACGCAAATTCAGTTCGTCTTCACTCATCATAAAGAGTCAACTGTCCATTCGATGCTACCCAGTAACTATTATGACGACAGTCTCGTTCAGCAACCAAATAGCATCATTCAGGTGCATAACTGCAACAGGATACACGTACTTGGTTGGCAGAAGAATTCTGGAAATTAAAACGAAGTGGAACGGAAATGGATTAAGGAGAGTCGCCCTCCACGTTCAGGCAACTACTGGGTCCATGCTGTCCATAAACAACGAAGTAGAGACTAAAAGTCCTGTAAAAATGGCTAATATGAGTGAGGAATTGACATATCAAGGCAGCAACAGGTTGTACAAATATAACAAAAGTAAGAAATTTAGGAAAATATTTGAATGAATGAATGATATATTTAACTGCAATTGGGTGTAAACCCGGTGGCAGTGTTACACGTTTACAGACCGAAATTACATATAACAACAATCAACACCAACAATACATAGAGCAAACCATTTACCCTACTCTGGGCGGAAGTCAGGATGCGGACCGTGCCCCGTCTTTGAGAGGAATACCCTAGAATTTGCCTTACAACCGAGGGAAAGCACGGAAAACCTCGGTCAGGGTAGTAGTCCATGCTAAACACATTACATACATTAAATTTCAATGAGTTACAGAAAGAGAACACAGTAACAGGATAATA
>Ga0136643_10013741_pt1 | contig 12131 bp, 9 predicted proteins | sample TergutLab28metaG_FD_96883 | JGI IMG/M metagenome (GOLD analysis project Ga0136643, IMG submission 96883) | Labiotermes labralis P1 segment gut microbial communities from Petit-Saut dam, French Guiana - Lab288 P1 (version 3) (version 3) | ecosystem: Host-associated > Arthropoda: Insects >...
ATTTGGGTTGGTGGGAGACACTCTTTCCCATAAAGACCGGAAAGAGTAAGAAATCATCACAATGTCATGATTTTTCAGGACTGTAAAAATAAGTATATGCTACAGGACAAGTTATTTGGGTTGGTGGGAGACACTCTTTCCCGTAAAGACCGGAAAGAGTAAGAAATCATCACAATGTCATGATTTTTCAGGACTGTAAAAATAAGTATATGCTACAGAACAAGTTATTTGGGTTGGTGGGAGACACTCTTTCACGTAAAGACCGGAAAGAGTAAGAAACCATCACAATGTCACGATTTTTCAGGACTAAATCTGGAGCAGTCGGTGGAAAACGCCCGTCTGAAAATCAGTGGGTACGGATCACGTGTTTTCCTGGACTTTCCGATAGCGTGTTGGTGGTCCAAACATGTTCCTTCTGTCTTAATACACAGGCGTTTATCAAAACGCGTTCCTCTAGGACAAGGCGCTTCGTCACGAGAAACACCCGGCATTTTCTTTAAGTGACGGAGTTAAATTTTGATGGCATGCACAAGTGAAGTTAATGCGAGATACTGGGACGAACACGTGTGACTGCTATTGAATTCCTACATACCGGACAATGAAAGTCATAAGCTCGATCCGGCCTGAACTGGGTTTCAAGTAGGTCCTGCGTCAGACGTAGGAAGATGGACGTGTATCATAATTACAGCTCTCGCTGTGCTGTTGTCATCTTCGTCACTTCTTACAAATCGTTTTTGCTGTTTTATTTTGAAAAAATGTGTTACTGTAGCAGTAGCCCTTCTCTGGTACCGTCATTAACGGTGTCCTTGTGATGCAATAATGGTACAAATAATAACAATTTGCAGCCAACCTTGTGACACGATGAAGTATGCAGTAAGCCTGTCTGTCGACGCTGAACCAGATACTGCAGCAAAATTGTAGAACCGTTGGCATATCTGCTGGAACTCTTTAAAAAATGGCGTCGAACGGGGAATTATTATAAATTTTACAGGAAAATGAAGGGCGATGATTCGACATAACAAAGACAGTATGAACAGAAACTGTGACACCAGTATTGTAACTATCAATACAGTATATCAGGGGTGACCAGCTAGACAAGCATCGGGAGCCTTGGTTCATGGGGCGCCTTAGGTAAGAACCATTAGGAAACAGAGAACATTACTTTTTACTATGACAGCTTCTTGCTTCGGTTTATCCAGCGACAGTATGTTAGTGAATTGAGTTTCCATTCTTAAAGAATCTTTTAAAATGCTGTTCGAAGTCAGCTTCATGTGCATGTGAACTACCTGAATATGATGATAGTCTATTTTTTACCATCTTGATGCACAAATTCTTCATTTTAATACATTTATTACATTCCTCTACATGCTTCGATCACTCACCCAAAGAGAGAGTCGATACCAGATGCTGTGTTAATACAATTGTCCTCCTGAAGATGAGCACAATAGTACTCGAAACATGTAGAGGAATGTAACAAATGTATTATAATAAAGAATTTGTGCATCAAGTTGGTAAAAAAAGACTATCATTATATTAGGATGCAGGTCAACAAAACATAAAAATTACCTGAATATATTTTTTACGGGCAACTTGCGCGAGCCGCAAAAGGGACGTGCACGAACTGCATTGTGTTATATAACCTGGGAGGTAATTTATCATTTTAATACAATTTATATATGTTTATAGTCACTGGCCAAATGAAATGCCACATCGATGACAAGATGTAAGCAACTGTGATACAACTAGGAATCAACACCACACGACGTCATTCATATTTCGAGTTCACAGAGAGATCAATGTAAAATTCATCTGGACCCTTGAAGATGGAGGCACTGAGCTCCTTTGAAACGTTGGAAACCGACTGCCCAGTGAGCAGTCACATCCGAGAAGAACCGATTCCTTAACCACACTTCTGCGGAAACCTCAGAAATCGAAAGTGTTAAGTTGTCCTTGTGCAAGCCAAGAACACCACAATTTGTTACGCAAATGGACACCAATTCCAAATGCTGGACTCTGAGGTTAGGCAGTCTGATGGTGACAAGTGATTACTTTCGGACCCGGCCTTTCCTTCAGAACGTGACAAATGGTAATTTGAAACCAGACTGCCACAGATATGGTAACACTGGAAAGGTACGAATAAAGTATCACAACAGAATCTCGAGTCAAGTTCTGTATTAAACCCCTTGTAATGAACGATACAACCATCTAAAAGCAAGTGTGAAGAGGCGTCGTACTTTTATTTTGTCCCATAAGGACGGAGTCCTCAGTCACACCACCGTGAGGGCTTAAAAAATTTGCTTGGCACACGAACCATCTGATTGGTACTGTAAATCATACAGCAGCAAGGATCAATAAAAATTATTCATCTGATTGGCAGTATAACTCAGAAAGCAGCAAGGAATAATAAAGATTATTATTTGATGAGATTAAGTTATAACACTGGCAAAGTACTGAGGATGCTACCAGATCACATCAACCTGACGATCGCGAAAATACCGGCGTCGTCTTCTTCTTCGTCGTCGTCGTCCTCCCCTTCTTCTTCTTCTTCTTCTCCTCCTGTTTCTTCTTCGATGGCACTACAGTCCAACGCGGATCTTCTCCTCCTTAATGGACTTCTCCCATTCAGCTCTGTTTTTTTAACCCTCTCTCCAGTTTTTCATTTTGCACCTATTAATAACCGCACACGGTTCCACCAACCGGTTTTTGGTCGTCCCCTCACTCGACTTCCCTGGGGATTATTATCAAATACCTGACTTACTTTTCTTGTACTATCCATTCTGTTAACATGACCAATCCACAAATGGAAGTGTATCTAAATTTCCAAACAGCTGCATTAATTCTTTATTATATTACTGTCTCCAATTTTCATTTCTCTTAAAAAGCTTTTATTTCAAAAGCAGACAGCCATTTAGCAACATTTTTGTTCAAGTACAAGATTCTTTTCCATATTTTACGTCTGGTCTTCCTGTTATGCGAAAATATCGCCTCTCTGTAATTTTGGTCATCATTCTCTTACAACTGGTAAAAGTGGTCCCATTACAGGCCCGGTGTGGTCCAGAGGTTGGGTAGAGGTATAGCTCTACTCTTCCATGACCGCGGCACTAGAAGGGGGTGAGTGGTCAGCAGCACGTCCCTGCCGCACTTTACCCCCGGGAAAGAGCCGGTGCCCATTTTACTCTTACAACTGGACTGTTTAAAAAAAAAGTTGTATTTGTAAACAAGATAGCTCCGTTAGAAAGTGATTTCAAAAGTGGCTTTGACCAGATGATCTCGTCAAGACGAAAATTAATGTAAATTACATATAAATGTAATTCCTGTCTCACACATATCACTTCACTTTCATTAGAAAGACCATTCATTCAATGTTGTGTAGGAAAGTAATCGATGTGTATTTTAAGAATCACGCTGAACGCAAACATATTTGAAACAAAACGCTGAATTTTTAACGGTAAACCTCGCGGTACATATGCTGTTTTGAAAAAATGTGAAGTGCCAAATCTTATTAACTGAATCTACTGAATACACGTGAATATTTATTTTGCGAAGGACACATATTTTATTGATTCAAGTAGGTACTTACATTACATATGGAATTAAGATATTTGGCTGGTAATAATTTCGCATGAAATGTAATATGAAATCATCTGCTTATTCCTTTGTTCATACATTTAATAAAGTCATCAGTCGTATTCTGCTTACTACAGAAAACATAAAAAGGCAACCCTTGGAACGACCTTGCAAGTTGTTAAGTTTACAGGGGATCTCACTTCCACATCATCGAGTTTGCCAGCCTTTCGTTAAATGCCATTTGATTGCAGTGCTGGGATGTGTCTCTACACGTATGTGTTAATGAGCAGAACTGAAATCTTACACAATACAGTGGATCAATTATAAAGTACTTACAGAAGGCGAATACGCTATATGCCACTTTGTGGGTTTCGCCTGTAACACATCACTCCTACAGCGGCATCTGCAAGTCCTTGCGAAATCGCTTGAGAAAAGATATTTTTTGGACTCTCTCCCTTTAAGTGCCAGTCACTTCTTTGTCATTTCGTCACGACAATACCAATTGGATAGCTCTGCCTCAAGTCGTTATTCAATACCAGTTGCGTAACTACGAATTAACATGTCAGAGTAATGCAAAAGTAACTACACAGTAAATGTTCTTACGACGGTCATTACAAACTGTGTCAGGAACGTCTTCAAAAAATATTTAAACTATGGGAATGGTTAGAGGTCGGTGCGTCGTAACCTGTAATGTGACTGTATCAGGAGTTGTGAAAGATGGCATTCTAGTGACAGTAAATGATGGACGTTTACGCCGACGCTGATTTAATAAAAGAGATACACCCTGAAGATAAGAACACAACGGTCCTTCGGAACGTCGGGGAATACCCAACGACACAGGATCATGTAAAAGAACGTGTGATTCATCAACGAGCGAAATTTTTACACGCTTCTTATAGAACTGGTACAGCTCCTCTATTAACTTGCTGCAGGTGTCAAGAACAGCTCAGTGTTGTGGCAAATAATATGGGGAATAAGACAGACACTGCATGGGTTCGGCGGTTTCAGCTGCAGCAGACGGCAATGCGAGAACTCTGATAGTTTCACGTGATATTAAAACGTTGTTCTGCCAAGACAGCTTTTTAGGGCTTATATTACTGAAGAAATACATAACTGGTAAAATAAAGGCTTAGGTTAGGTTATGGAAAAGCTGAGTACAGGAGCAACAATGTCCGAAGAGAGTTAATTAGCATTGGAGTGAGATACGAAATTCAGCTACGTTGAAATATCATATATACTATACTGTGCTAGTAAAGAAAGACGTGGCATAACGTGGTTGTTAGCGTGCGTGTGGAAACTGAGAAAGAAACTAGATAAAAGGTGTTCGTGATGTTTAGATAAAGAGGATGCATCACGCATGTTGCTGAACTGTTCAGAATCTAGAATATCGGAATGGAGTTATTAAATAATGAATGGGTAAATATCAACGAGGTGGTAGCTTATAAACAAATATTTACAGGTAACAGTAAAGCTCCGATTATGAATCTAAACAGATATGTAGACGAAGTTAATAGATAGTTTAATAAGGTATAATGTGTACATAATACATGTACTGAGGGGCACTAGACTAACCACTGTGACAGGTCGGGGTTAATATGTCGATTGCCTCAGCGTGAAAATTAACTGATCTTATTATTATTATTATTATTATTATTATTATAGTAGTAGTAGTAGTAGTAGTAGTAGCAGTAGTAGTAGTATTTGGTATTACTAAAGGAAAAACTGACATCGGAAAAAAAGCGATTGAGCAAGGTAATTCGGCGGCGAACCTCGAGTTATGTTCACACTATACTGACTCGATACGAATTGTTGTAGGGATATCCTTTACACTTCTGGATTTCTCTTTTTCCGTGTAGTGACTCAAAACAGGCCACGGCGGTGCCCATGTATTTTCCAATCCATTACTCACATTCAATGATTCGTCGCCATATGGTCCCGGTTACTACGAGCGCCACTGAATTATATATACATAGAAAAAGAAAAAAATTGAAATAGAAAGTCTAATAAGTTCGCGCGGGACTTTTTTATAACTTTAATAATATTCCTCTGTGTAAACATCAGTGTACATTATCTTCTGAAACAGACATGTGTGTTCAAGACTAAACTGCGGATTACATACAGCAAGGAACATAGCAGAGGGACAGACAATAATTACACTCAGTAATTGAGTTTCTTTGTCCTGTCACGCAATTCTGAAGTAATGCTGCCTTCTATACTCCACCTCCGTTTCGTATTATTTGGTCTGCGTCGCTGTGAAGGAACAGATGGCTCGTTGTCTGGTGGATCTTTTTATTTACCGTGTGTAAATGCAGCCGAGTAGAACTAACTGGCTTTACACGAAGAATCTTTGCTGAATCTCGCTAACTTGACTTTACTGCAATGTATTAGTTCTGCCTGCTGACTGGCGGAATGTATACATCTCAGGCGGTGTCCCACTGACGTTGGATAGGGGTACCGTTTTTTTTTTTTTAAATTGACTACAGAAAAAATTTAATTTTCTCGGGCACCCTAGTAAACAGGAGACACAGTTTCAAATTCAGAATTACTGAGACGAATGCTATTTAACAAGACATCACACAGTTTGATTTTTCGAAATCTTCCTAACGAAGCTAAACTACCGGTGCCGCTCATCTCAGAACATAGAATGAATCACTGACATTACGAAGTGCACGGTATTACTCAGTACTTCCACGCATACTGCGAGTTTTATTTTGACCAGGCTGAGAGTTCATTTGCTGTACCACATTCGCAATTACGGCAGACATGAAAGTTCCATGTTATCACACGCCTTTCGATTCTGTATCAGTGCTGCTTGCTAAGAACTTAATTCGTCATGCGCATTATACAGTTTCTGCAGACACGTACGCAGAATAATTGGTACGTAAAATCCCTAGGTTGTAGGTGGTTGAGAAAGATTTACACATATACCAGGACAGTGTTTTCCGAAAATCCACTGATTGCCTACGGCTAGAAAGGGGATTAAATCATAGAATCTCAACGTCCCTTACGCAGAACATGAAATCCAATTTTAAGTGAGCGGACGACTGGTGATTCAGGGGACTCAACGCCGCTAGTGAGGAGCATTACCTTGGAGACCTGCTAAGAAGCGCTGCTGCTGCTACTGCGAAGGCCATCACTACACAGACGAGTAATGACACAGTTCGTGCGCGAAACAACGGCACAAAACCCGAATGCGCTTACAAATGAGCGCGTAGCTAAGAAGGTCACGGGGAATGTTGAAGTGTGCATGTCTGAAAGTTTACTTTTGGAAAGCACAAATGGCAAATGTTCATACTTCCGGCCGTATTCTACAGAAGTATTGAATTTTCAAACGAATCTTCACATCGCACGAAAGGATCGTCATTAAAGCATGATTTGCTTATCGTATTTACAGCGTTATTCCGGGCGACATCACGGGGACAGCTATCTACACGACGAGATATGTACACTGTTTTGCTCACATGGTGATATATACAAACTTTGCCTAAAGTATTAAAAATTGCCCACGCACACAAAAATATTACATAGGCAGGTTTACCACATATGTCCGGGATGTTTTTGACTTGTATCCGTAATAGAAATCTCAAATACCGTCTAATTTAAAGCCCATCCTATGTGAAACTCTGTACATAGAAGGAAATCATTTTGGCCACGGAAGGGGAGGGGGCGTATCACCAGCTATGTTAAGCTTCGTGGGCCACAACACTGTAAAAACTTCAATACACCCCCATTTTGACGAACAAGAAATTAAGTGACAGAACAAAAATACACTTCAACATACAATCATACCGTACGACGTCAGACACAAAACTGCTCCTGAAATGCTTCACTTTTTCACAGTAGAACAAAAAGATAAAGACGAACAGGTCATCTTTAGGCTCTTTCTCTAAACTACAAAAAGCGACTCTCAGCTTCGCCATGTCTGTCCGTCTGTCCGCATGGTACAACTCGGTTACCACTGGAGGGATGGGTGCGATGGACGCCCGAAACATGTAGAGTAATTCAGCAGTAAATAAATATCTGCATACTGTTGCATCTTGTTGGATTTCTTCAACCTAGAATCACGATGCACGGAAACACGAATATAGAATAACAAGTACTTCACATGAAGACCAATATACAATTTTGATCGTATCTCGCTCATTTCTCCTTAGAGTGGGAAATGTTTCAAGCAGAAGTTGTAGAGAAAATCAAGACACGCATTTTATATTCAACAATTTTGTTTCTCAAAAATCGTGCCGTTTATGAGATAACGTGGAAAAATATTGTACAGCCGGACAGGCTATAAATGAAAATATGGCGCATGCGCATTGCATGTTGCATACCTAAGGCTACAAACGCACACTCACAATATGTAATACTTATTGGATTTCCACTGCAACAATGGTTGAATGAACGCGCCGCAGTGTTACGTACATTGCCTGGCTTGTTGCAAGTATGAAGTAACACAAATCTTTCCAGTTCATTGTGAGAAACACTAAATTAGTGTGGCAGCGACTGACTACGACAGACATTTCCCTACAAGACCTCACTTGATCTCGTAACACGCACCAGGCACTTGTGAAGACAGTAATAAAACAAACAAACAGCAGGCTGTGCAAATCCTGTATAAGCTGCCTTCCTAACAACTTTTGTAAAACTTATTCATGTATTTATTCTATTCTACGTTAAATCTTTCAGACCAGTTTTGATATGTCAAAAAAGGTCCCTTTTTTGTGTGCAGGAAATCATACTTACGAACTCTGCCGTTCGGGACGGTTCCCACCGCTCCCATGGTAAAAACCGCCCCTGTAAATAATACTGCCATCAGGGACCAAAATGCTGTGTCAAAAATTGTATCTCTTTCCTTCTCCACCGAACGGGTGGCACTTTAAAACCACAAGATTCGTTCGAAATGTATGGAATTCAGGAGGAAGCCTACAATAGCACACTGAGACGAAGCAAACACTGTATTGTGTGGTCTGACGGTCAAGTAATCGTATTTTAGGTCAAATTTGACTTAGCAACCAAGAAAGTAAATTATTATATGTGGCAAATAAACATATATCTCACGGAAAATCTTAACTTTGTGATTTACGGCACAAGAAAAAAAGAAGGTAAGAGATCTAATGCTTCCGTTGCGGTTTTGCTGAAGTCTTAGCGCAGACAGGATGCAAAGATGCGGGACAACATAACCAGTCAAATCTTCAAAGGTATTGGGCCTGTCAGTTGTGCCCCTTTGGCAGCACCAACTGCCCACCTACTTCGCGTAAAATTCGAGAACAGCGAAGGCCTCAAAGGGTCATCTCAAGCCCGAGGCAACTGTCAGCGTTTGGTAACAAGGCCAGTTTCTGTGTTGTGCGGTTGTCGGAGCCGCAACTTGTCGGCTGTGCTCAAAACCAAAATAATGTCACGTCGTCCAACAAAGGTTCTTTGTGGGTGTAAGAACGGTGCTACAGCCATCCGAATTAACGTAACAATTCGTATTTCTCTTCAAAGAGTCGGATTCAATTTAGAAACCTTTTTCTCCTCTTCCCCCCGCCCCCCCCCACCCCAAACCCCTCAAATAAACACTCGAGCTGACCTGCAAATGCCTTTCTTGTGTCCGTTAAGTGTACCTTGTACGTGAACTCATGTGTGTCCATCTGATATTATCTGGCCACAGTTTGTAACAGCAGGCAGTGTAGAGTCACGTATCGTATTACATCTACCTTGTGTGTTGTGTATTTATGAAACATCTGATATGGAGGACCAATGTTCACTTTGTCTTCAAGAGGTTAGCGTTAATAGTCGACTTTTTCAATGACTGCAGTGATACTCAGTAGTGCAGTGAAGCCGACATGTTTGTGGTGGATGGAGCAATGGCATGCAATGATTCTCACAATAAAATAAAGTTAGTAATTTGCCCTTTAAATACTCTGCTAACTCTAAATTGCATTTAAGTATCCAGGTCGCAGTAGCAGCAGCAGCAGTAGTAGTAGTAGTAGTAGTAGTAGTAGTAGTAGCAATAATCAGCAACAGTGGGTGGTGGCCTATCCATCTATTCTTTCGTCTACCTACGTTTCTTTTCTTTTGTCAGTCTGAGTGTCTTAATACACGAATTTGGGATTGTGTATATCGTTCATTCTTCAAAAATACTGTCTCCACTTGCACGTATAATTCACAGTAATTTTATTAGACTTCTACATATTGATTTCTCTTATTTCTACATTTTTACGATTTATGTCCTGCAACTGAATTGAAAAATTCCATCTCCGCCCGGTTAAACCAACAAGCCGTTAATGTTGCATTTGGAAACAAGCGTTGCTTATTCCGAGATCCATAAAAATCATAGAAACACGTTTACTGGACAGAATGTAGAATTTCTGAAACTGAACCCGGTGGTACCGCAGCAGGTTAAAGAGGTTTCAGCCAATTAAGCCGGTAATGCAAAATTTTAGTAACGCTATTTGTCACTGTCAGTGTGAGCTGCATCTGTAAACTTATTTTAGGTGTTCTTTACAAGGTTGAAAACAAACTTATAGTGAGACCACGCCCGCCCGCCCGAGTGTGTGTCCCGTATGTGACGTAGCACCAGGGGTGAAATCGTCTGTCGTGGTTTTATGAAACTCAATGACGGAATCCTTTACAAAAGTTACCGGACAACTGTTATTTTCGTGAAAATCGCCAGACAAATTTCACTAAACGGCGTAAATGATTTTCAACTCTCACTTTCCATGTTTCTGACCGATTATGGTGAAATTTCGCAGAAACAATCTCCACATAATTTCGCTATGTACGTGCGAGTTTCGTGAAAATCGACGCAACGAAACCCACACTCGTTGTCTAAAATTTTCGTCCGGTTTCGACAAAATCCGCTAAAGGAGATGTCCACAAAACGTAACTGGGTTACTGTGAATTTCACGAAAATCGGCGCCGTAAAATCTGTACTTAATCAGGCGAATAAATGAATTTATCCGCACTTTCCACTGCATTGTCCGATCTGTGCGGAAGTCGGTAAAAGCGATCTGCGTACTATGCTCTTTGACATCCCTGAGTTTCATTAAAATTCGCGCAGGTGAAGGCCCTTCCTTTCTTGTGGGTGTTCATGAAACATTCACGCGTGCACTGGCATGTTTACTGGAAGAGTTAAAAAAATTTCCAAAACCCTAGGAGCCCCTTCAATCTTCCATGCACCAGAATGGTGAATGAATGAAAGAAAGTCCGTACGGAGAACCCACAAATATTGGACGCCATGGTAAAATATTTGGTGGTCCGGGCGATCTGGTGGCTGGGTTCTGTGCACCAGGAGTACACAGAATATCATATGCTTAGCGAGAATGGATTATTAATCACTGCAAACAGACTGCCTGCTAATGAAAACTTTCACACATCCGTCTCGTGCTACAGCAGTATTTTAGTCTGAAAGATAACCGGGAACAAAGTGATATCAAAGCAAGCCCACGTGCAGCTAGTCTTTCCCTTGCGTTTCACTGTTGAACGGAACCTGTTAGCAGCTCTGCAATAATGGTAATCGTAATTGTGATGTCGATGATTCTTTATTCTTGAATCAACTGACGACGCCTTCAGGCTCAAAATTATATAGTGTCTAATGATGTAGGAACCGGTATATTTCAGAACGCGGTCGTGGTATAATTTGAATTATCGTGCCGGGTTTTGCCACGAGGAACTCGAGGACAAGGCGATACTATTCGCTCATGATAGTTTCCGGTTCGAGATATTAGCTCGGGTACGTCCGAGCTGTAAGCAGAAATGTTAACCACTTTACCGTGTTCCGTCCTTGGGATAACGTCGGCTAACAAAGCTGTCCGGATCCAGCACTAACGCTGAACTTCTTTGGTGTCGACTGTACATGAGCCGTGAGGAGCGGCGATTCTGTGGAGCTGCTGCGAGCATTCCAGCAGAGACCCTGAGGGCTCAACTTGACCGCCCACTACATCGCCTGGTCATTTCCCCTCCTCTCAGGCTGCTTCTGCCTGCTTCCCTCATCCGTTCCTGTGCTGTGCATGACCCATTACAGTCACGACCTTTGTGAAGGCAAGAACAGGTGTTTTGGAAATCTGGTTCCATGGAGCTTCATCGCCTAGAACTCTACAAACTTCGCTGCCATAAGGACCCAACTTCTGCTGTGTCGAACGCGACCCAGGCCTGACCAGTATCGTCCTAACGCTACTACCCGTCTCGGAAACATTACAGATGCCTCAGAGCAATGCCAGCCTGCTTTCCGTACTCTAAAGCAGTGTTTCTCAACCTTTGTTAGACCGCGGCCCGGTAAATTCTTTTTTCATAAGACGAGGGCCCGGTCCCAACAAATTTACTCGTAAATACCTTTCCATTTTTTTAAGTTCATATATTAAACTAACATAAGTATTAATAACTAATTATGGCATAATCATAAAGAGTATTAGTACACCTATATATACGGTGTGGCATGTTGACAAATATAAAATTACATTTAAATTATTTATCAGTAACTGGACTAATGAAATCTTGTAGCATATTTTAATTTCCTCAGTCCAACATCTGGGTCTGAACTTTTCGACACATTCACGAATATAATTCTCCTCAGAATATATCCACTATAA
>Ga0136643_10013745_pt1 | contig 12130 bp, 7 predicted proteins | sample TergutLab28metaG_FD_96883 | JGI IMG/M metagenome (GOLD analysis project Ga0136643, IMG submission 96883) | Labiotermes labralis P1 segment gut microbial communities from Petit-Saut dam, French Guiana - Lab288 P1 (version 3) (version 3) | ecosystem: Host-associated > Arthropoda: Insects >...
AAATTAGTCTTCATATAACTGTATCTCAATGACGACACATGAACCATATATCAACCACTCACATAAAATTCGTCTACATGTACCTCTATCGCAGTGACGACAAATGAAACTAATAATAACCACTCACATAAATTTGAGCTACATATAACTGTATCACATTGACAAAACATGAACAATATAACAACCACCCATAAACTGTTCTCGGATAAGAAGTTCGGTCTTGTATTTCATGTCAGCTATCATTATTACACGTCGTTCCAACCTGCAATGCTTGATATATTAATGTATATTTATACACATAAACACACATTTAAGTACTCACTTGGCATTGAACGAACAGCTGTTTGATCTTGATTTCCTGCTCAGTGATCCTTGTCATATTTGTCTCCAAACCAGTTACTTCGTCCTGCAATTCCCTGCATTCCTCATTAAATGCACCTGACTGCGTTAGTAGCAAAACCAAAGGCAGCAGCTGCAGCATGGAAAAAACTCGAACCATTTGTGTTTCCCTGTGAACAGACAGGCTGTTAGTTGGACGTAGGACACAGTGCTGTCTTTATTAGTAAACTAACATCTGTAAGAATCTTTTACAGCAAGTTTCATGTGAATGCAGAGTTTAGAGACATTATGTTGTGCCTGTGCATCGTTAACAGGCTGTCAGATATCGTATTGTGAAGTTTTTGAATTGTGCAAATTTGATATTTTGGAAAAAAGTGAAACAAAGGCACGCCCACCAAACACGTCAAACGCGTAGACAGAAGAAGAAATGGAAAAATTCTCAAATAATTTTATCCATGCACTGTCTGTTTTATAGTGTTTGACGCAATATATGTGTAGCCTTAACTTCCTACCAAACAATAAAACAAACAAACAAAAACATACATCACTCATTCACTCACTCGCTCAATGAATCAATCATCGACCAAAGAACCATCAATGCCACCCAATAAGTCAAGTGATCTTAGCCCTGCTCTTCTTCCCGTAGCTCAGTGTTCAGTCTCAGAAGTGCCCACTGTAAATCCCAGTTAACAACTCAACACCGGCACTGTGTATCATTGTTAGCTGTTCGGTCTCTCACTGTCCACCATCAGTCGATAAGGGGAGAATAATAGCATTTAGAGGCCGCAGCTGTATTCAGATATTTCCGCATTTCCCTTCTAAGAATATAAATAAATATTTCAGTGCTGCATAATCTTCATTGAATGGCAACAGCCAGTCAACGGCAAAATTATTTACTTTTTGACACTGAACAAAGTGCTCAGTACACTGAACACAGCAGTCAGTACACTGTTCACAGTTTACAGTACACTGTTCACAGCGTACAGTTCATTGAACACAGAGCACATTACACAGAGCACAGCGCACAGTAAACTGTTCACAGTGCACAGTACATTGAACACAGCAATCTGTGTCTACTGTGTATCTTCACTCACATAAATCTACACCTACACGCCTTCATTTCGTAGATTAAGGAATTACACTTCGACTAGTCTTAAGGAAAATACGGACAGAGTTTAGGAGATTTAAAAATCGAAGGTGAAATACTCATACCTAGTACACATTCGGGGCACAATATCTCCTTCTCCAAGCCAGTCACAGTCAAACGGAAAGTCCCACAGTGATGCCGTTAATATCTGCAGTTTCATACACACACTGGAAGTGTACTGTGCTCTTTACATAAATGACAGTGCTGTTTTGCTTCATGCAGTGCCATCGGGTCATCATAAGCATTCAAATGAACCGAACAGAAATATGGCAGTAGAAAGTCAACAGAATATGTCCGATAATCAGCCTTGCTAATTCCGCAATATTGATGGCTTATATAACCACATTTTCCTTCTTCCGCTGTGTAGTTTGTAACTAACAAGCATTTATAATCTTTTTTTAAGTACCTATGAATTTCTCACGACATTCTCATTGCCATTTGCCATTCCACTGTCAGTTCGAACACCCTGTATATCTCGGTACAGCATCAGTAGCAAAGTGATGTCTTCATAGTTACCAGCACTTGCACTGCGATTACAGTGTCACAGTTGTGACACTGCCTGTGCTGGAACTGGTACAGTTAGCAGACATGTTCAGATTTATTGTAGTGTATTGTGTTAGAGATATTAACTGGATTGAAATGTCTGAGATTTCAATATAATTATTTTGTGAAGAATGAAAATTACTACTGCCATAAATAGAAGCAAATTACTCATTAGCTGTGACAGGCTTCCCGCTGTACGGCAGTTGTTACCAGCAGTTATGTACATTCGGCTAGCATTTGAATGGAGCAGACTCTCTGCAGGAACTCACATCGATTCGTTCATTCCAGTATTTTCACACATGTTATGGAAACTGAAGTTTCTTTATAATGCCTTTAGCAGGCCGCCGATATTCCTGCATATAGAATAAGTGAAGAAACCAATCCAGCACACACCCTGTATCTTGAAGCCCCACTTCATTATTACCTCACCATATGAGCTGGTCTGACATTTGTTCCATAATAAGTGGGATTTGTTCTTAGGAATATTCATTCTCCATAATGTTAATCTGAAATGCAGATAGTTCTTTATTTCAAAATGACCCCCACGTTCAGCATAACTACATGTACAGACATTACAGAAACCGTGATATTTATGTTAAAAAAGGGATAACAATAGATCAGAAGTTAGTGTAAGCTCTTTTATCTCTTCCACCTATGATACATCAGTAACCTACAGAAAGTTCATTACATTCAACACTTTAACAAAACCACATATACAAATAATATAAAAACCACCTCAACAGCTCCACATTTACATAAATTATATTTCTCTGACAAACTAGCCTAATTATCCGACACACAATTATGAAAAATTCTCACTTCGCCCGATCCTTCCATCTCCTGCGGAAAGCGCTTGTTGCATTCTGAATCATATCGTTGCAGTCACAAACACCGAAAGAAAAAAAAAGCGACATGTTTTATATTATCCCTAACTACGTTTAATTGTCCTGACTATGCATTATCCTGTGAACGTTTTCAACCAAACCTACTCTTGATATGCGTGAGAAACAATGAATTTTTCCTCGTCAGCAAACGGCCTGACAAGTGATACCACCGATGTTAGTAACAGCACGTCCCGTCACAAAAGCTCTGCCACATTGTACAGGCAATGGCGATATCACAAAACAGAACACTGCCACATTGGTACAGGAACTGACAGCATCACACAACATAGGACTGTCACATTGGTAAAGGCACTGACAGCATCACACAACGTAGGACTGCCACACTGGTAAAGGCACTGACAGTATCACATAAAAGAACACTGCCCCACTGCACAGGCATTGAGAGTATCACACAACAGAGCACTGCCACGTCGGTACAGGCACTCACAGTATCACGGAACAGAGCACTGCCACGTCGGTACAGGCACTCACAGTATCACAGAACAGAGCACTGCCACGTCGGTACAGGCACTCACAGTATCACACAACAGAGCGCACTGCCCCCGTCGGTACAAGCACTGACAGTATTACATAAAAAAGCACTGCTACATTGGTACAGGCATTCACAGTACCACACAAAAGAGCACAGTCACATTGATACTAGCATAGACAGTATTACATAAAAAAAAAGCACTGCCACATTGGTACAGGCACTCCCAATATCACAGAACAGTGCCTTCCTGCGGTTAGAAGCTACACCACGTTTCTGCCCTGGGCGTTGGAAGACAGTAACTCAAGAATTTTGTCCACCTGTGTTTATGCTTCAGGCCCTCTGTCCCACCCACTCTCCTAATCAGTGTTCTACGTTGGTTGACTCTGGCATCCACTGTCGCGGTTCAAGTTCATCAGTCTGAATCCTGAATCCAACATAATGTTTCATGGTTTGAATGGGGACGATTTTATATTCACACAACAATATCAAACTGTACATAATCGTTTGTCAGGATTTTTATGTTAATAAAATTTCACATCCCAGCTCTTTATAGATAAATACACATGTCATTCTGTCCAATGATTTTTTATATCCTCCTAACCAAAAACGAAATAAAATATTGATTTTTCTTTAATATCAATTAATATAAACAATTTCTGTATCTTTATTGAAGTTGCGAAAACTCAATTTTGTGTAGCCGAACTTTGAACATTTAATGAGTTTGGGATACATCAAAGTGCGAAATGATGTCCTCAGTTTCATGAACCCAAAGATATTCCTACAAAACCTAAACGCAAAAACATAGGCATAAAATGGATTTTCTTAAGTAGTTCGTTCAAAATAATCAATTGGAAAAACAATTTTTAAACGCCATCAAGTTATTCAATACGCTATAAAACCCAAATAATTTCAGTACCTCTAGTCCACCAGGTCTGTTTTCCACAGTAACAGACCTGGTAGACTGGAGATACTCTCTCGTCTCTCCGACTGTTACCATTCCAATTCCACATTCCTTCTTTCTCACATCTCCATTCTAATGTACGTCTATGGAATTGGGAAATGTCGCGATTCGCAGGATGCACTGAACATTCCAACTTATAAAGCTGCTCCCTTGTGAAGCCTATATTAATAAAGATGTAATGGGAGATCTGTGGGAGCGAAACAAGCAATGGGCAGTGTGACATTGTTTCCACAGAACTATAAATGTTTCAATGTTATGCGTTTCGAAAAGTTCTTGAGTTAACTTTTTTGCTTCAATTCAATTAACCGAGATGTTGACGAAGTGCTTTGACACTTTTGCACATTTTTTTCACTTCTTAGTTTGTAGTTTGCTGAATTAATTTTTGGTGACTGCTTTGAACATGGAGTAATAGTGTGAAATGTAGTAATAGTGTCAAATGTAGTATGCAACAAATTTTACCTATTTCCAACACTCATGAACAAAATTGTTTGTTAGCCGATTAAGAACTGCCAATTGACGGACTGCTTTCATTGGCCAACTTTGGTGTAGTTGACATTCCCAAGCAGGGTCCTATGGAACTGATGTTCCGTGCTGTTCGTAAAAGAATATTTGGAATTCACTTCAATTTTTACGTCAGTTACATTCTGTGATACCAGAACAGAACACCAAACAAGAAAAAACTCTAAAGGAGTTAAGAGTATATAGATTTCATTTTTCCTTTTGTATTAAACTCAGAAGCTTTTTGATAATTCTGCCCCTATTAAAAGATACCAGACAATATGTCTGTCAGTGTTCAACAGTCATCCGTTCAGATGGAAGTTTCGAACACAGTACTGCAAGACCGAACGTGGATATAATTTTGTTTGTTAGTATGTTAGAACGGAGGGCTTAGTTTCGCTTCATATGTCTTTCGGTTGATTGGCTGACACGTTATCTATTGTGACCACACCTCCATAAAACACGCCACAAACAGCGGACCACAAACACACATCACTAAAAGCGTTACTGTTTCGATACACACAATGTAACACCTTGGGTGACTGTGACTTAATGACTTAGGTAATTTGTGTGTTGTCTGTTATTCGATTAGAGGACCAAACATTCTTAGGACATGCCAGAGGGCACCCTCATGAAATTAGGGGTTCAACTGCATCAGAAGGAATCAAACAGTGTATCACACACCAAAATATCTATAACATGTCTAAAACAAAATGAGATAAAAATGACGCACAACAGCCATATCCTACTGCAAGTACAAAATGATTCTTCATGACAAAGGGCAGACCTCCATTAAATGTATCGTACGATATAATTGCACACTTAGAGCACAGTTCAGAAATTCCAAAGTAGTAAGCTTTCCACTTGTGTATCCGGAAGTGACGTCACAGTCACGTTATGTAAAGAAGTATGGCGTCGGGGCCAATGACTTCTTGGCAAGAAGTGACCTCACATGTAAATAAAGATTGCAGACGACCTTACCTGCAGCGGTCGTGATGTAAACAAATGATGTAATATGTAAACAAATATGGCGTATGACCAAATTATGCCAGACAGTGTGGCGCCTTAACCTAACTTTAACCTTTGATGTGTAAACAAATGACGTGTTATGAAAAAAATATGGCGGACGACCTTCCCTCAGGCGGTCATTGGTGTAAATAAATTATGTAGTATGTAAACAAAGTTGGCGGATGACCTAATTTTGCCAGACTGTGCGGCCCCTTAACCTAACTTTAACTTCTGATATGTATACAAATATGGCGACGGTCACGTGATGTACACAAATGACGCATTATTTAAACAAATTTAGCGAATGACCTAATTATACCAGACAGTGTGGCGCCGTGTAGGATCAGTTTGTCGCCTTCATAAAACGGTGACTATTGACATGTAAACAAATATGGGGAAGGTAACGTAATGTAAAGAAGTGACGTAATAAATAAATAAATTTGGCGTCTAACCCTTCCCCGGGCACTCACCTGACGTAAATAAATGACATATTGCTTTTAACTTCAGCATTTTGAATATGGCTACCGACGTGCTGTTTAAATTTCTTCTAACCTTAATTCAATTTTGAATTGGCGGATTCCGTCGTGTTATGTAGTATTTTTAAATTTTTAAATGTTGTTATTATTTTTTAATTAATACCTGCTGCCATTTTACGATATGGCTGCCGGGGCACAAGTTTTAATTTCGTGCTAATCCAACTTCAACCTTTGTTATGATATAACTGTTAGACTGCATGCCTCATACCGCGAATTTAAATTGGGATGATGTGAACAAACATGGTAGATTATGTTAATGACTTTGACTTAATTATTTTGCATGAGCGTTTGTCACCATTTTGAATATGGAAACCAGCGCGGGATATTAAATTTAAACCCACATTTAAATAATATTATTATTTTTTTAATTCGGCCATTTTGCAATATGACTAAGAGCGCTGCACTTTTAAAAATTGTACTAACCTAACTTTAATTTCAGTTGCGGTTTGCCGCCATTTTAAAATATGGCTGCCAACGAACTATTTGAATTTGTGCTAACGTAACTTTATATTTCATTTACCGCTTTTACACTTATGTTTTCACGTTAGTATTTGGTTTGTCACACGTTGCTTGATGCACACGATACCGCGGACTTCAAGTATTAGTTAGGATGGCAGTTTAGGAAATAGTCTTGCCATAAACTATATTGTAACTGCTTCACTAGCAAACGTAAGTTTAAAATAGTGTTTTGTAAAAAACGTTGAAAGGGCGCTCTTTTCTGGCGATACATATTTCACTACACAACACACGGAAATGAATCTGCTTTTACTCAATTGACGATTTCAGCTACAAACTAAATGAACCACACAGCAATTTATACCTGAGCGAATACCGGTAAAAAAATGAACACTGACAAACAAAAACGATACAATGGAGTTAAATTCTGCGCACACGGTTTGACAGCAGCTTAGCAACTGATAGAATTTTTCCGAAGACGTGTTAAAATTTTAAATAACCTCTCTCAGTCTGTTAACACCAGGCCAGTTCCATTGGCATTTAGAAGTGTTTGTTTGTCTACGACCCAGGTCAAACCCACTAAAATACCATTAGGTTGATAAAATAACAAACGGATGTACTTTACATCAGTGGACAAAAGATGGCCGCCAACATGGAAATAGTGCGGAGCGGAGACCGCATTATATCCGAGAAAGGGTTTTGGGGGGGGAGATGACATCATGGGATTGAGCCAGTGGGAGAGGTCACTAACCTGAAGCAGGGGATGCCTAGTCGTGTGATCACGTGACGCCGTCAGAATTGGCGGCACATCGCATATGTTCCAATCGGTGTTGGCGACTAGGTGAAGTAATTGCAGGAATGGTGGAACGCCTTGCGCCCTGCACCTCGCCAGGAACATGTACTGTACCAGGTGGTACTCGTAGTCTTCGCCCCTGTTGTATTGGCTGAGGAAGACGTTGACGACGCGCCACGTGGACTCAATTGTGTTTGTGTGAGCACCGGTGTCGAGTCTACGAAGTGGATGGAGTGCTTGACGGTGCGGTGCGTGAAACCCTGTGACTCGAGATTGCGGTACGCACCCCAGCAGTCACTGATGGCCGTAGTGCCTGGTTCGATCCAGTCACGTATAATGGCCACCAGGGTGTCAGTGGTTCTGTCCGGTACGGGAACTAGAAATGTTCTGCCGGACTCTCGTTCAACACCACCAAACACCCATTGACTCTTAAGAGGGTGTCCCCTATGGTACTTTCGCCGACCGAACTTGCTTTCGTCAACTTCGACGATCTTATTAGGATCGCCGAGTTTTTCCGAGCAGCCCGCCATAAAAACCAGCATGGTTTCCCTGCAGAACATGCCCCAATCAGCGACGGTACTTGAACTGAGGCAATGTTCTTCTATGATACGGTGGGCAGTTTCGCGACACACGATGCCGTACGTGACAAGTAAAATCTCGCGGAAGGTTAGTTTATTCTGCTGGAACCAGGAGCCAGTCCTAATGGAACTTGACGCCGAATACAAGACTCCAAAAACCGTCCTCCGACATCGCCACCTAAATCCATTAGAAATACTAGGATCTGCGTACCACGTCATATCTCGATCGCAGGTGCTGCACTGTACCTTACTCCGAATCAGACCCACGTCCTTTAGGAACTGCATAGCAAAGCTATGATCGCAGAAACGTTACGTGATGAATTCCCTGTTTGGACCACCGTCTTGACGTGCCATCCTACGTCTTTAGGAACCCCGCGGAATGAACGGCATCTCATGCAGGCGTTTCTCGTATTCATTGAAGATTTCCAGAATCTTTCCGACCATTTCTCACTTCACACACTGCACAGAACTGAACCGAAGCGCAACTATACACGCGAACGATTTCGGCGCGAATGAATGCTGTACAGGAAGTGTGTGGATTTATGTGTGTTAGAAAAAGACGCGGGGAAAGGTAATCAGAATGCATATATAAGACCGAAAACTTGAATAACCGAAAGGAACGGATTATAATTTAATAAGTATTTTAATTACACACGTAGCTTAAAACCACACGTAATCTCTAATTTAATTTCATTTGTAGGAATAGTTTAAAACATAGGATGGTCTCTGACGTAATGTGAATGACGCAAAAGCAGACGACACATTCGTACGACCGCAGTGGCCAATAAATTCGAAGAAATTACACACATAGCGTAAGAAGTAACCCAACGTTTAATGAAGGAGATAAGAAATGAATGTGAATTCTAGGAATAGCTTAAAATCCCACCTAACCTCACCTGAATTGGAGAAAAGAATGAAGGGAATAAGAAGACGTTGTGAAACAAAATGCATTTGAATGAAATAGCGTAGAAAGTGAGTGATGTAACGGAAATGATGACGCTATAGGTGACGCAATAGCAGACGACAGGACACGCCCCTACGATCGCAGCGCCACACTTGTTGGCTGGGAGTTTCAGTTTTTCCATTCGTCCTCTGATCTCAAGTGTACCCATCACAAACAAATTAAATACATTGACTCTTAGATTTCAAGAGAGTAGTGCAGGATGGAGGCAAGTTTGTGAACCATACGCATTGTTCGCTTTTACCTCTTAGGAAATATTTTTGGTATCACACAGCAAAGCAATGACACACTAGTAGAGACATTGACAGTATCACACAACAGAGCAATAAACTTTGTTACAGGAACTGACAGCATCACACAACAGAGCAATGGAACATTGGCACAGGCACTGACAGTATCACACAACGCAGCAATGGTACATTGGTTCAGAAACTCGTAGTACCACACAACAGAGAACTGCCAAATTGGTACAGGCACTCAGAGAATCACACAACAGACCACTGCCACATTGATACAGGCTCTCAAAATACCACATAACAGAGCACTGCCACATTGGTACAGGCAATGTCAGTATCACACAAAAGAGCAGCGCAACATTGGTACAGGCACTAAAAGTATCACACAACAGGGCACTAAGAAATTGGTACGGTACAGGGAATATCACATAACAGAGCACAGAAGAAATGGTACAGCGCTCACAGAATCACACAAGAGAGCACTGTCACATTGGCAGAGGCACTCACAGTACCACACAACAGAGCGGTGCAACATTGCTACAGGCACTAAACGTATCACATAACAGGGCACTGCCACATTGATACAGGCACTCAAAGTATCACACAACAGAACACTGCCACATTGGTACAGGCAATCACAGTACCACACAACAGAGCACTGCCACATTGATACAGGCACTCAAAGCATCAGACAACAAAGCACTGCCTTATTGGTACAGGCACTGACAGTATCACAAAACAGAGCAGAGCTACATTGCTACAGGATCTAAAAATATCACACAACGGGGCACTACCACATTGGTTCAAGTACAGGCAATATCGCACAACAGAGCACGGCCGAATTAGTACCGGCACTCACAGAACCACACTACAGAGGACTGCCACATTTGAACAGTGACTCACAGTATAAAAAAAAGAGCACTGCCACATTGGTTCTGGCACTGAAATTATCACAAAACAGAGCATTGCCACATTGGTACAGGCTCTCACATTATCACAAAACAGAACAGTGCGACATTGGAACATGCACTAAAATTATCACACAACATAGAACTACCACATTGGTTCAGGTACTGACAGTATCACGCAACAGAGCACTTCCATATTAGTAAAGGAACACACAGTATCACACAAAGAAGCATTGTCACATTGTTACAGGTATTCACAGAAAAAAAATTAGAGCACTGCACATTGGTAAAAGCACTCAAAGTATCACACAACAGAGCACAGCGAATTGGTACAGGCTTTCACAACATCACAAACAGGGCAATGCCACATTGGTACAGGTAATCAGAGTGACAAAAAACAGGGCACTGCGACTTTGATACAGAAACTGACTGTATCACACAATATAACATTGTCACATTTGTAAGGCAAAAACAGGATCACACAACAGAACACCGCCACATTCGTACAGGCACACACAGTAGTCGAAAATATAGCATTGCCACATTGGTACAGGCAGTGAAACTGTCAGAGGACAGAGCACTTCCACATTGCTACCAGCACTCAGAGTATCACACATCAGAGCACAGCAGCAATGATACAAGCACTAACAGTAACACACAACAGAGTACTGCCTTATTTGTACCGGCATTCACAGGATCCAAAAAACAGAAATGCCAAATTACTACAGGCACTCACAGAATCACACAACTGAACAATGCTACAATGATATAGGCACTGGCAGTAACACAAACAGACCATTGCCACATTGGTACACGCACTGACAGTTACACATAACAGAGCACTGGCACATTGGTACAGGCACACACAGTAAAACATAATAGAGTAATGTCACATTGGTACACACACTCACAGTATCACAAAACAGAGCATTGCCATATTGGTACAGGCAATGACATTATCAAATTTTAGAGCACTGACACTTTTGTACCGGCATTCACAGTATCGCAGAACAGAGCAATAACTCATTGCTAAGGCACTCGTAGTTTCTCAAAAAGGAGCACTGCCTCATTTGTACTGCTATTCACATTATCACACAAGAGTACAATGCCACATTGCTACAGGCACTCACAGTAATACACAACAGAGCATTGTCCCCCTTTTAACCGGTATTCACAGTATCACACAACCGATAAATGGCACATTGGTAAAGACACTGACATTATCACACAATAGAGGAATGCCACTTTGTTACAGGGACTGACAGTATCACATAAGAGAGCACTGCACATTGGTTCAGGCACTAATAGTATCACAAAACAAAGCACGTCCACATTTGTTTAAGCACTCACAGTATCACGCAACAGAGCACTGCCACAATAGTACAAGCACTCAGAGTGTAGCACAACAGAGCAATGCAATATTGCTACATCCACTCACAGTATCACACAAAAGAGGAAAGCCACATTTGTACCGGCATTCAAATTATCACACAACAGAACAAAGCAAATTGTTACAGACACAGACAGTACCACACAAATGAGCAGTCTAACTTTCTTAATGGCACTGACAGCATCACACAACAGAGCAATGGCACATTGGTCCTGGCACTGACAGTATCATAAACGTATCACTGCCACTTTAAATCAGGCTCTCATAATATCACAAAACAGAGTACTGCCACATTGGTACAGGCACTGACAGTATCACACAACAGAGCAATGGCACATTGGTCCTGGCACTGACAGTATCATAAACGTATCACTGCCACCTTAAATCAGGCTCTCATAA
>Ga0136643_10013749_pt1 | contig 12130 bp, 8 predicted proteins | sample TergutLab28metaG_FD_96883 | JGI IMG/M metagenome (GOLD analysis project Ga0136643, IMG submission 96883) | Labiotermes labralis P1 segment gut microbial communities from Petit-Saut dam, French Guiana - Lab288 P1 (version 3) (version 3) | ecosystem: Host-associated > Arthropoda: Insects >...
GAGGAGCTACTTGAATGAAAAAAGTAGCGGCTCCAGGTCTAGAAAACAGAGATTAACGACTGTGGGGACCCGTTGCGCTGACCACGTGACACCCCTCTATCCGCAAAAGTTGGCACTAACTTCACCGACGGCGGCGGCCGCTCTGTCGGTATAGTTCGCGTGCGGACTAAGGCCACGGAGTTTAGTTTTAGCATAGTAATCTGAATTTCACCCGCTCCCCTCACCTCGAGCGGGTTCATGAAGGCCCAGCGCGAGGGTAGAGGTGTATAGCTCTACTGTTCCTTCAACCTCGGCGCTAGGTAGGGGTGACTGGATAACGCCACGTGCAGGACGCTTCACCCCTGGGAAAGAGACCCGGTACCCGTTGTATAGGAGGTTGGATGGACTCCAGGGCCGGTCTGGAGGAATGCGGAAAATCTCCCCCATCGGGACTCTATCTCCGGACCGTCCAGCCCATATTGAGTCTCTATACCGACTGCGGTATCCCGGCCCACACAGTAAACTAAACAGGCTGTGTATTTAAGTAACTACATAGCGGGTATCTATCAAAGAATCAGCTCTTCCCTTGTTATTCTCTACCGTGCTTCGATTCAAGTTGGCAGAAGGATGCGAATTCTCTTTCATTTCTGGTGTTACTGGATCTAGCGTTATTTTCTGTCACACACTGATATTGCAAAACATTTGGAATTGTACCAGCAGCAGCAGCAGAAGCAACAGCATAAATGTTCTTGGTTGGACGGAGGTGACGACCAGTGGTGACTGCGAAGGAGAGCGAGGAGAGTAGTTGCTGAAATAACGATGCCGTCGCCGCCCGTTTTCTTCGGGATGTTACGTCGCGTTGCAACATAGGCCTAACCGATTTGCCGTGTGACGTGTCTACAGAAGTTTAAATGTGTTCTCCATGATCTGGACGCAGATATATCCGAGTAAATCGCAATTTCGCGGCTCGGTGCTTAAGCTTTGTCATGTCCGAACTCTCCCAAGGAACGCCGGACATTTCCCGGGAAGGGCCTGATAAAACAGAGCGTATATTTTTAGAGTTAATTCATGGCCATTTTTATGAGAGTGGAGGGGTTACTGGTTAAACTTCTTGCGCCAGAACTGACGGCGACGACTTGAAAGATTCTAGCGAAATTGCAAATATATCGCTAAGTGCTCTCTACTTGTTGATGTTTTCAAGACACAAAACTGATAATTTTTCTTCATAATTTGACTTCGTTTTGGAACGACAAATAGTATATTCAGAATTACATTCACGAAGCAGTAACTCGGTTCAGAATATTCTATTTACCCATAGACAGAGATACCAAAACATAAAATTTTATTTATACTTGTTTTATGTTGATTTAAAACCCTGTTTTCTTTCCCAAAGAGAAAATCAACGGAGGTTTGAAAAACTGACCGTTAGAATAATGTTATATCAAGGAGGCGGAAGGTAATAGGAGTGTAGAGGAATTTCCACTAACGAGGAGCGTTATAGTTTAATGCTTCCTCCTTATCGGGTATTATCAAGGTGTTAAAATTAATTGTGAAGACGTGGGCGGGACACGTAGGATACACAGGAAAGATGTGAAAGGCGTGTGGGCTTTTTATCGGGAGACTTGAAGGGACAAGACCACCTTGGGATACAAGCGTAGATGGGAGGATAATATGAAAACAGGTAATTAGAGTTTGGACTGCATTTTTATGGTTAAGCATAGGGTTCAGTGGCGGGTTGTAGTGTTCTTTGGGCAGGATGTTTATTGTCCAGCTGAGAACTTCAGTAGGCGTCGTATCGATGGTATTTGTAATGTCTGCCGCCAACGGTGAGTAACATAGTTGATTTAGATGTAACCTGTGGGTAGTTGTTTGTCGGAGTACTGAAGCGCACAGTATTAATTTTTCTCGAATATTGTGCGTTTATCTGATTACGTTGTGTATCTTTCATCGGAATTTCACTTGATATATTCAGGAATTTTCCAGATACTGTGGAAATACATTTAGCCGATTGCCTTGTAGTATAATATGATGAACAGGCTGCGAATTGTAGTCTCGTATAGACTTTGGATGTACTGTACTACTTCCTGTGCCATGGCCTGTGTAAGTAATCATCGTTGCTGAGGGCTGATCATCTTGCCTTTAACCCGCTGTGCAGTTCTCTCCAGACTCCTATTGAATTATCTCGAATTGTGCTGTTGTCTTCCATGTCCAGTGTGCTATCATAGCGATATCCAGGTACGGTAAGATAGGTTGCAGGAACGATACAATTATAAATAGCAGTTTCGGTGATTTATTGGTGTGTGGACCACTTGCTTATGGCGTACTGTGGGTTAGGGCTTCGAAAATGCGCACTTGATCGCAAGAAGATACACGTCGCTGGTGGCAGAAAACAGATGAAGCATGTACTCATCGAGCAGGAGGAAGAGGAGGAGGAGGAGCTGAAAATGTTAACGAGAGTAGGCGGCAGTCCCTGTTTCGTATTTTGTTTTTCAACTTTCTTGATGCTGCATATCTTGGCGTCCTTCGTTGTCCTGATTTAACAAGGATAATTTTTATGCACTCGCCGCTTCTACTAGTATAGCTAAAAACATTTGCGGTCGATGCATAGTAGCACAGGTACCTATGGTGGAACTAAGGGTCTCGTTCCGTATTGACACATAATGTAGAGCAGTGTGCTGTGTAGACGGTGCTTGGCAAATTATAGTCTGGGAATGTACGTCCATTATTTCATCCGGCCTGGTATTGTCTAGCTTGCTGATCGGCAGTCAGAATATTAGCTCAGGATGTCTTTTCTTTCTTTCCTTCCTTTTTAGTCTGATTTCCTTCCCGAAAAGAAAGTAGGGCAATCCTTGCCTGAGGTCATCATGCTATGCGCGTGCTTGTCCATTTCAAATCTGAACCAGTCAGCCGTTTTCATGACACTTGATAGATGGAAAGTTGTCCCTTTGCACGCCATACAGACTTATGGGGAACTGAGGTATAGTTCTTGTTCCTAACCTCGGCATTAGATGAGAGTGAATGGTCAGATTCACCCTCCGTCTGCTCCACCCCTGGATAATAATCTGCTCTATTCATTGAGTAGGAGGCTGCGTGAGCTTTAGAGCCGGACTGGACACTGTGGAGAAGATATAATTCTTAGCCTGCACCGGCAATCGAATCGCGATTGCTCGGGTGCCCTCTATCCGACCTGGTTTATGTGAGTACCATGTCAGCTGTGTATCATCCCAATATACCGAGCTGTATCGACCCTCTGGATTGGCTTCCTAAAGGGCTATAGAAGCCGGGTTCTTGGATGCGTCTCGCTATCTGCACCAAGACCACCGTCCTGCTCTTGGGGATGTTGACAGCGATCCAGTGCTCAGTGCTGCTCAGATACGTGTCGAGGTAGCTGACGAGCTGCGTCAGCTGACAGGCCGTGTGTGCCTATATGGCGCCCTTAGTCCTCATAGACAGCTAACTCGACGTGGCTGGAAGGTGTTAGCATGTCGTTCACCAACAGACTGACGAGGACGGGGGGCACAAGTCCACCCTAATCCACCTGAGCCCGCCTCTACGACGAGTTGATGTGGATGAGTGGAAGGACGTCTGAAATGCCCGTGAGCGGAGGGAGAACGATATGGTTTTCAGCAGGTAAATTCGGGCATTCAAGATGGCTAACTTACAGCCTCTTTCAAAGCGCGCGTTCCAGAGAGTGCGATCTAATGTTTTCGCATTGAAATTTCAGTATTTTCTCTTTTATTCAAGGTTCTCCAGTATCTGGTTACGTCTTCCCGTCGCTTTTATCATTCCTTCTTTCTTTCCTTAAATAACATGATTTAGAAGGCAGTTTTTAAGCAAGATGTGACCAATCCAGTTAGCCTTCCTTCCTTTATTGTGTGTGGGATATTCATTTCCTCCTTGACTGTATGTAATACTTCTTGATTTTTCACACCAGCGGTCCAACTGATCTCCATTCTTCTCCAGCTCAACATTTTAAGACTTTCGAGGTATTTCTGATCTATTTTCCGATATAAGGGGACACTGTACAGTGCACATTTTTAGTTGCCCATTTCCGAATACTTTTATAGCGCGTTTGCACCTCAAATGCATAACAGTATACTCTATCGAGCAGTGTTCAGCCCTTTAAACCACAATGGTTACTAAATTTGCTATTCAGAAACATTGACAACTCGCTGTTTTGTCTACAGGCTGCGTTTGTTGCGTTCGTTTCCCGCAGTAAACAGCCATTGCTTTACTAAATTGTATGAACTGATATGTCTTTGTAATGGAGATGCGTTATGCGTTTTGTAAAATTCGAACTGCATTTTAAATATTGTTTACACGAATTTCGTTGCTTCAATGGTGTAATGGCCCGTGACCATTTCCTCCCCACTGTTTCGCCTCACAGCTGAGTGCGGAAGTTAAATTAAGCCAGTGCGTGAATGTTGATCCTGCCTGGCTGCAGTTAACATCCGGGCTTCGTAATATCGTAGTGAATGCAGTGTGTGTACTACTTGGTTCCGAACAGTGTTGATGTGCATGTAATTTCACGGTACTCCTTCGAAGGTTAGTTCAGTGGTTTTGCTGTGAAAGTGCCCTTGTATTAATTGTCTTCAGTTGCTGACATGTTTGCTAGATCGAAGTGCTTGCAGCAGTGCAACTGGGAATCATTAGACTGCTTGAACTTGGATGATGAAGGCACTACAGTTCCCTGAAAAGTCGGTAAACTTCCAGCCGACACGCCGCACTACCCTGGAAGACTTGAAATTGCTCTTAGACGCGTGCTCTGTTTACGGAATTCGCTGTTAGTGTGACTTTTCGTTATTCAAAATTTACAGGTTGTAATGAAAGTCCTGCGCATCGTTTTTGGAAACAGTGATTTGCAGCGTTAATTTATATTACACAGGCCGAAATTCCGGGACGTTTGCTGCGATTCAATGCAACCTTAGGTTGAGGAATTTCCTGCCTTTCATAAAACCTGGAAGTTCTTCAGATTATACCACTGAACCCTATCCTGACACAAATCAGTCCCGTACACACCGTCACGGCCATTCGTTCAAGTTCCGCTTTAATATTATCCTCCCATCTTGCCATGGATACATCACTTGTGGATCAGTTCTGATACCAAATATCGTATGGATTTTGTAGCTTTATCGTGCCAGCTACGTGCCATGTCGATCTCATCCTTCTACGTTTTATCACCCAAATAATATTTGGTTAAATACTGTGCATATTTCAGTTACTTTAAGCGTTGCGTCCGCGTTACCTTCCTATAGGTGTATTCCTCTTGTTTCTGTAATTTTGTTTCACTGCGGCCTCGAAGTCTCAATTGGTGTCATGCCAGACTAATGTTTGCAGTAAACATGATCGAAGTGGATAATACATCAGGATGCTCTGGGGACCGGTGAGGGCAGGGAGGCGGGTGCTGCTGATTGCTAGTGCAAGAGGCAGTCAAGCGTCATCTGGCACCAGAAGGTCGTCTAGACTACCTTCATTTTTTCCGGGACGAGTGAAACATACGGATGCTGGAAACACTGAATTTATGTAATTTCAGTAACGTAGATGTACTGAGGTAACAGTTACTGTGGTGTAGCTCGGGGGAGCCCAGCCTCTTCTCAGAAGGCCCCCTTCTGCTTCCATGTATCCCAAATGTAACGGTACGTAGTATTAAATTTATGAGCCTACTGTCGTCGAAGTCTGAAAAAAAAAACCGAAAAGAAGAAATATATGAGATTTATGACAAACTGTTGTAAGAAGGTAATTTGTGGTGTACAGTTCTGACACTTGCTGCTTACGACATCGCATGGAGCCGGGGTGGCTCAGTCGGTATAGCGACTAGCTAGGTCTAGACATTCCGGGCCCCAAATCCCGCAGGGTAACAGATACCTTTTCCAGAATGTCCAGACCGGCTCTGAAGCCCACCCAGCCTGCTGTTCAGTGGGCACCGAACGCTCTTTCGCCGGCGGTAAAGCGACGGGTACGTGAAGTTTACTACTTACCTCCATCTAATCCCGAGGTGAAAAATGAACGAAACTATATCCCTCCTCGCCCAGTATGTCTTAATGGTGTGCACAAGGACACTTCACCTATACGATGTAGCAACGCTAGCTAGCAACAGAGCAACGCGCATTTCTAGTGTATTTAGGGTTGTCGTTAGGAGTGGGGGTGTGAAAGTGTGAGTTAGAGTATTTGTGTAGGGTGGCTGGATAGAACTGAACATGCATCAGAATCTTCAGAAGTGGCGCCTCACGACTATGATTGGCGCAGTAACCTGGCTTTAAAAAAAGGTAGGTAAGCCCTAGAAACACGTACAAGGCCTGAACTCTATTCTTATTATTATTATTATTATTATTGTGTCAATATAGTTCACTTGCTGTTCTGAAATAACCAGAATCAGAGCAGGAAATAGGTGCTATCTAGCGTTCATCGAGTTATTAAAATCTTATGCGATCTCAGGACAGACAAAATTGAGACTATCGGCAGTGATTAAATCGGTAGTAGAATATATTTCGGAAGTCTGTACTTTGAGCAGAAGCGATGAAAACATCTTAACAGGATGGGAAAGGAAAATACTGTGAGAAATATTTGGTCCAGTAAAGGAAAATGGCTTGTGGATGATCCGCAGCTCTCAAGAGTTGCTGGATGTATGTAGAGGACCAGATATTATATCAGAAATTAGGAAGGGAAGATTGCGATGGTTAGGACGTGTGGAAAGAGTGCCACTTGCTGCACAGTTCTTTGTGCTGAATGAACTGGGAAGAGAGTGTTCAAGAATATCGCAGAAGGTCAAATGTCCGTTGGAAAGCCAAGAGAGAGGTGGTTGTGCGATTTTGAAAATTATCTGAAGAAAGTGGGTGTTAAAGAGACTGGCGAAAATTAGCTACGGTTAGAGATGCCTGGAAATTGATCCTGAAGGAGACCAAGGTCCTGCATGGACTAGAGCCAGTGGAAGAAAGAGAGAGAGAATACACTTGTTGATTTTAGCACAGTGGTAAATAATCGCCCTTTGGGCTTCAAAGCCCACTGTTCCACTGGTAACAATTGGTTACTCTGAAAACCGCTTCCTTTTGTGTCTCTACGACTTGTAGTATGGTAAAATTATACCGACGTTTCAGAGAAGCCTGCAGCCGCAATCACCAGAGTACTGTGTACGGAGTGTATACAGCTCATCCGTTCTGAATTGTTTTATGCTTATCTGAAGTACCCTCAGACGAGAGGTTTAAGAATTTTGCGTCCTCGCGACGTTCCTTTGTTCTGTATGTCTGTTAAATAAGAACAGGATGAATGTGCTTATATCGCATTGTGTCCTCGAACAGATGTTCTGTCTTGAAAGTGTTGCATGTAACCCCACAAACTGGCAAGGTTAACTGAAGAATAAAAACCAACTGGATGCCACTTATTATTTTATTGTGCTTCTTAGAGGCTCAACATGTTTCGGGCATTACTATGCCCATCATCAGGAGCTCGCGAATATAATGTTGATTACCACATTGGACGTTTCGTTCTTGGTTTGCTGTAGGTTGGAGGTTAGGTGCGGTTAGGCTGGAGTAGTGTCCGGGCTCCAGCCTAACCGCACCTAACCTCCAACCTACAGCAAACCAAGAACGAAACGTCCAATGTGGTAATCAACATTATAGTCGCGAGCTCCTGATGATGGGCATAGTAATGCCCGAAACATGTTGAGCCTCTAAGAAGTACAATAAAATAATAAGTGGCATCTAGTTGGTTTTTATTCTTCAGTTAGCACAATGATGCACGGTCCAACAGACATCAGAATTGGCAGGGTTAATTAGCAGCTGAGCAAGCAAGATATGTATGAGTTGTGTGTGAGAGAAGAATACGTCTGCCGGCCGTCAGGTCTGAGAGAGACATTTATCTTGAATATTAATTGCGTTCTCTCTCTCCGATACGATGATGGTACACCCACGAAAGGCTGCTAGAAGTGACATGCTCTTGTTCCAGGCCATGAATATAGCCTCACTGAATATTTGCTACTTTTAACATGTTTGATGCTTCGAGTATTGCGAAGAAATGTGAAAGGTTTTGAGTTTGTTAACGCGGGTTACTTCGAGTGAACGTTAAGTTGCTCCTATGCTTAAAACGCCTAATTTGGCTCGTTAGGCGCAGTGCTAGAGGTATGCTAGTGGTTGGTTGCAAGCTTCATCGTGTTACTATCACGACTAAAGAATGTGGACTCACGAGGCTGCATGAGCCTTAGCCTCTCCTGTAGGTCACATTGAAACAGACATCTCTACACCTTGCCGCAAACCGGACTCCGGCCCAGCGGCAGTTCCTCATGACTGGTTATGGCTGGTGTGTGCTTAATCTCACTCTGGAAGCATTGCCATATTGTTGTTATATGAATAGAAAGTGATATGCGCCAATTGATGATACAGAAACTTGATACAACTCGCAGTGGTAAGTATAGTGATTTTATTGTTCGCATAAACTCAGAGCTACTTGAACTTTTATTTTTACAGCACATACCAACTGAAAAACCAAACAAAAAGCTTTATGAACAGCAGTTATTCGTTAATAAGGTGCAGTGTGAGCGCCACCGTGGCTAGAGCAATATCAGACCGATATTCAGCCTCCTGCCCGGCTTTACAGAGAATTTCTTGATCAGTTTTTATACAGGCCTCTCTGATTTCGTGTATTGAGCTCATGTAGTGTCGTTGGCAGCGGCGAAACGTAGACACTGCTCTTCATATAACCTCACACAAAGAAATCCATCGGTGTCAGATCAGGCGATCTGCCGTGGCATAGGACCTCGACGTGCGATTCGGTGATCACAAAGACGTTCGTCGAGGCAAGACGTCGTTTCATTACGGGAGTTCGGTGAGAAACCGTCTTGATAAATCGGGTCTGGAATGTCCTCCTGTAGCTGCAGCTGCAGCGTTAATCATGCATGCAGCATGTCGAGGTTGATGATCGGTGTCCCTGTGGATTACACAAGAAGAACGGGCCGTAAGGATTTTCTCGTACTTGCCGCAAACATTAAACCTCAGGACAGTCCATTCCGTGTTCAAATGACTCATGAGGATTTTCAGTGCCTGAGATTAGTGGATTATGTCGATTCACTTAGTCGCGGCTGACGACACGTCGCCGCATCACTGAAAACCAGTTGGTTTGTAATTGTCACCATCACCACCATAATCTGCATCACCATCTAATTTTTATGCGCGTTCGGAAAATTGCGTGAAGCGACTCAGCTTCGTCGTGTCTGCATGTCGGTCTCTCCCGTCCGCATTGGACAGCTTGGCTCCCACTGGACGAATTTTCATGAAAGCTGATACTTGAGTATTTTTCGAAAATCTGCCGAGAAAAAAAAATCAGTTTTAATTTAAATCTGACAAGAATAACGGCTACTTTACGTGAAAATGAATATAAAATTTTGATCACATCTCGTTCATTTCTTCTCAGAATGAGAAAATTTTCAGACAAAAGTTGTAGAGAAAATCAAAACACACATTTTATTTTTAATAACCTTTTTTTTTTCTTTTTTCGAAAATTGTTCCGTTTATTATTTAATGTGGACAAATACTGTGGAGCCGGACAGGACAAAGGTGACTATGGCGCATGCGCATTGCATGTTAGATACCTAGGGCTACAAATACAAGCTGAGAATATGTAATTCTTATTAATTTTGTACTGCAACAATGATTGCAAGAACGCGCCTAAATGTTACCTTATACTTACATTGTTTGTCGTGTTGCAGGAATATTGAACAGAAGTCATGCCGTTTCCCTTTGCCCGTAGGTTTGAGATCTGCACACATACACGCACACGCGCACACGCAGAGCCGTTCTTAATAAAACGCTTGTACCACGCACGAATTGCTTTACTTGGGAGGATCTTCCCATTCTTCTGTCGAAACTGTCGCTGCGCGGTCTCAAGAAGTTTCATTTCGTGAGCCACCAAGACGCAGAACGACTTTTCTGCCTCGATAGCCATTATACAGTACTGACGAATGTGTGCCTAGCGGGAAGAGTGCACGGTTAGCTCCAGTCTCGCGCAAGATTAGAACTTTTTGAATTTACCTTCCACATGGTATTTCGAAACATTGCTTTAAATGAGCTCTTCGTAATGCGATATGAAAATCGGAAAAACAAAACATCTACGGCCACTCTGTATTAAGAAGCGGAAAATCATAACATTTGAAGGCATATTAACATAATGACGTACAGGTAATGTCCATGTATAATGTGTGACAGGGATCTGTAGTGCTACGTGTTGTGCTGTGGCAGTACCTCAGCATTCTTCATTCGAATTGCCTTCAAGTTGGGTGTGTATTACATATTCTGAGTATGTGTTTGTAGTCTTAGGTATCCAACATGCAATGCACATGCGCTATATGGTCACCTGTGGCCTGTCCGGCTCTACATAATTTGTCCACATTATCTCATAAACTGTACGATTTAAAACAACGGTTTAGATCCTGTGTGTGTTTTTTTTATTTTCTCTGCATCTTTTGTCTGAAATATTTCTCATTCTAAGAAGAACTGAGTAGGATATTATTATAAATGTACATACGTCTTTATGTCAAATGCCTGTTATTCTTGTTAGATTTTAATGAAACTTGGATTTTCGCGACAGATTTTCAAACAATACTCAGATATAAAATTTAGTGAAAATCCGTCCAGTGTGAGCTGAGTTGTGGACAGACGGACAGACATGACGAAGCTAATAGTCGTTTTTCGCAATTTAGCATACGCGTCTAAAAAGTGTTATAAACATCGCCGATCCCAGTGGCCGCGCGGTCTAAGGCGTAGGTCTGATGTGATTGTGGGTTCGAATGCCGCCGGGGACATGGATGTCTGTCTCTTGTGATTGTTGTATGTTGTCAGGCAGAGGTCTCTGCGACGAGCTGATCACTCGTCCAGAGGAGTCCTCCCGAGTGTAGTGTGTCCAGTGAGTGTGATCGCGTAGCCACATACAAAGGGACGCCATGATCCGGAATTGGGTAGAGACGCTACGGGAATAAAAAATGTTTTAAAAATCATGTCGTAGGTGTAACTGTTACAGAACACCTTTGCAACTGCATTTATATTCATGAAAATACAGATACATGCTCTATGGCTCACCTAATTGAAATGACTGTCCAATGTTATCCTTTTTTTTTTAGTTGATATAAGACTTTTCCTAATTCTGTTTTTTCAAAATTCTAATGCACTAGTCATAAACCGATTTAAGTGCCTCATTTAGGCTTAAGGTTAAATCACGTAAAGCACTGGATAGTATCGTGTCTACAAAATCCGTATTTTTAAAATTTAGATTGGGGGGGGAGGGCTGCAGCCCAGCAGCGCCCCCTTGCATACGTCCCTGCAGGGGAATCTGGTTTCGTTTTCCGGCAGGGACAATTATTTTTCTATTATTCACAGCGCTGAGAGTAGATCTAGCGCCCACTTGCCTTCCTATGCAGTCAGCATCCCTCTAACCGAGTCCTGATGCTGACTCCACGCACCCCATATGGTGCCGAAGTTAGTGCTGAAGGCACGACGTCACAATCATAGATCGTGCGTCCTATTGCTGCTGGTTAGAACGCTGTTGCTGTAAATTTTGAAGCCGATGCTACTGCACGCCCTACGAACTGACGACAGGCAGTCAGGCGCGTCGCTCTGTCACATCGGACGTTTCGAAATGCGGAATCGTTTTGTCTTTACGGTTTTGAGTTTTGTTTTGACTGCATTGGTTTTGGATTGATGTAAAGTCGTCTGTTCAGATATATCAGCGCTGTGAGTTTCATGTTGTCCTGTGTAGCTTAGACTGCGTGCATAAAATTTATTAAAACGACAAACAAATGAACTTCGGTTTCATGATTGTAATTTTATTATGCAGCGACCTGCGACATGTTTCGGCCACTCATATGGCCATCTTCACGGTGGCAGGTGTAAGATTACAATTATATTTATATTGTGTCGGGACCAATCCACAGTTAAAATCGTACAGTTTTGGTTTACATTCGGTTAAATGGTAAGGCAGCGTTGAGTATAAAATATTACAAGTTAAAAATTATTGTCTGGAGTTTCGTTCTGTGTAGTGATGTACAGAAGGAAGCTGAGGGTGTTTGAGAACATGGTGTTGAGGAGAATATTTGGACCTAGGAGGGACGAGGTAACGGGGGAATGGAGGAGATTGCATAACGAGGAGCTAAATGATTTGTACTCCTCAC
>Ga0136643_10013750_pt1 | contig 12129 bp, 4 predicted proteins | sample TergutLab28metaG_FD_96883 | JGI IMG/M metagenome (GOLD analysis project Ga0136643, IMG submission 96883) | Labiotermes labralis P1 segment gut microbial communities from Petit-Saut dam, French Guiana - Lab288 P1 (version 3) (version 3) | ecosystem: Host-associated > Arthropoda: Insects >...
CCTCAAATTTTTGAATTTTCTTTTCTGTATTTACTCAAATGGAAGATGATCCAACAGAAAAGACAGCCCCCCCCCCCCCCTCACAATACCTATACAGAACGTGTTCTACTTTGTGTGTGATTCTCAGGCAACTCCCCAAAAAGTTCTTGCTTTATATTCTGGTAAACATGGTATATTGCTTACTAGGAAGTGTAATTATAATTTCATAGTTACAAATATTGAATGTCGGAATACGTATCACTTGTGACTTTTGTAATGTAAAGATTATGGTCTTCTGGTTGATAAATTCCTTTTTAATGTTGGTACCTATATACTAATCTATGGTGTCACATTTCAGAAGACCATATTCCCAGTACTCACCACCACATGAACCTCATATCACATAAGTGTTATCACTTGGGACTTCTGTAATATATCTTATTTTCCACCTTGGCAAATATTTTAGCAGTTCTGGAAGGTAGCTTATGATGAATTTTGAGAATTACAAAATTATTAGAACATTTTTCATTATACATTAACCCTTAACCTGCTAATATGGTGAGCTCCTAATAATGCTAGCAGATGGCAGATGGGATTTAACTGGGCGTTTGAAGGGTTAAATGCCAAGAAGTAATCACTATGTCTTATTTACAAACACATTATTAACGCTGAAGAGCAATTAAAATTCAGATATATGTGTTTCACTGTTAAAACTAAATATGTGGATCAAATAAATCTGGCCAATTCTTCGGTATGGAATTCAGGTGCTTTGTTTATTAAGTTTGTGAGTCTTTCAGAGGATTCAGAAGAGCATTGTAGTACTGAAATATATGGAAATGAAAGAGATTTGATATACAGATGATGCTCTCAAGTGAAAACTTTACATATATCTGATCTTAAAGACATAAATTTGGCTAGTTTTGTAAGTTATTTCCTTTATTGTTCATTCATGTGGATCACCCAGCACCATAGAGCCATGGTAGGTGATAAAGAATCTGTAATCCATTACTGACTGAAAAAAGCTTATTGTTTTTGTGAATGTGCTGATCATTAATACTGTACTTATATTTCAGTACAAACTGGACCATATGAAGTAAACTACAGTCAGTCTAAATACTGCTTTAGATACTTTCGACTGCAACAAAAGATGTTTCAAACTTAAATCTGATTACCTTTCTCAGATGATAAAATTCTCTCTCTCTCTCCTCCCTCCCTTCCCCTCTGTCTCACTGTATCTCAGACACACACACACAAGCACTCGTACGCATATGTATATATATATTTTTGATCCTCTTTCACCTGGTAAAGATGTGTGAGATAAAAGGTGTCAGATGTTGAAACTGAGTATGACTGTAGGTGTGTGGAATAAATTAGAAATTCAGCATGTTTTTGGTTTGAAAACTTAATGGGACACTGACCACCTAGGAGATCTTGACGTAGGTGGGCACCTGGTATTGTAATGAATGTTACATAAATTGTGTGTAAAATGCTGGACTGGATTCAGCTGGTTCAAACTGAATCCTGAGACAGGCTTTTGCGAATAATATAACCAGTTTGGTTTCTGTTCAGACATAATGTCCTGACCAGCATGCATTTAATTGTGTACAAGCTGAAAATAAAGTATGGTTTTCTTAATAAAAATGGTGACAGAGACCAGATTTTAAACCAGGGTTTCCCATTTATTTAGCAGGTTAAACAAGTGACATGTGGAATGAATGCTAGGCTTTTGATTTGAGTGTCAAAGTTTGACTGGCCTGGCTGTAAACCAGAATCAAGAGGTGTGCTTGGAAAAAAGTCTTACATGACCTAATGATTTACACTACATAACACAATACCAAATACACTGTCTTATATTGCTTCCTTGCTTCAGAGAGGTGTGAATGAGATCAACAAATTGAATCTCCTCTCAGTACTTGCTACATAATCTTTGTAGAAACAAAATTTAGGGTTGTTGGTTAGAAAAATTTTCTGTTGAAAGATATGCATATGCCAAGATAAAGATGCAGCCAAGATATTAAAACAAAATGTTACTTGTTCATTTCTCTGGTTCATATAAATATATAGCCCTACAGTACTGTTATTTAATTATATTAATGGTAATGTGTAAAAGGTGTAAGCCAATGAAACATGTTTCACATTCACAAAGCCCATCATGTAAACCTCAGCCTGGAAACTGCTGATCTTATTGTCCTTTTTTGTCTTCCCCTTCCTTATCATTCATTGTTATATAACATGTGTAGTTTGTGAAGTATATTAAGAAATTTCATATTTTGTGTTGGTGCAGATTCTCTTCAGTGAATTTATTTTCATATACTTTTAATTTGTCTTCCGTCTTGGTAATATTAACTGTGATATTTAACAAACTGTCAGGAATGTTGTTTGAAGTATGAAGTTTTACACACATTATATCAGATAATGGCTCTGGTCCAGTACGTGGATGAATTATCTTACATTAGTGAAGCAATAATATGTAGAATGTAGCAGAAATGAAAAGTTTAATTTGCCAACATATTCACACCTCTGTTTCAATCTTAAAACTTGCATCTCTCCAACATGTTTCCTAATGACAGCTGTGGAGATGTTTGCTCTCCATGCTATATATCCAAACTGTTGTACACTTCTGTTAGCTACCCTAACAATATCAGAATTGAATAATGCACATAATTCATCTGTATGTATTTAAATTCGTGTCATGTTCTACCCTTATGGTAAGGAATCATATATCACAAGCATACAAACCCATTGGTAAATTAGTGTTATATAAGCAATATAAATGACAATGTTCTGCTAGCAAGGCCATGGTGACCATCGTATGGAATGATGTTAGGGTCATCCACATTGATTTCCTGCCCTGTGGTACAATTATACCTTCCTGCTGTTACTCAGTACATTTATGGGTCAGTCTACTAGAAAAGGCAAAATTCTGTAAAATGGAGTAATTGTTCAGTAAGATAATACCAAGCCGCATACTGTTTAAAACAGATTAGACTGGACTTGGAAGTACTGCATCATCCCTCTCAAGAGACCAGAAGTTGCAGCAGTATGGAATTATCTCCCAAGGCTTTGAAAGACATCACTGCAATCACATTTATGAAGCAGTGATAAAAAGTTTGAGAGTAGATTAATTGAGCTGCCCAAATTTTAACACTCATACAAGGTTTGTAATAAAGCCCAGAAATTATAGTTTTCTGCTCATAACGATATTCTGTTTTCTTTGAACTTTCAAAGCATAAATTTTGTGGCAACAAATATTTGAAACTCAACTCCCTTCATCGCAGTAAACTTTCACTTTCCACATTATAAAGACAAAACTTGTTAATGGTGTACAGGTAAATTATATCTCTCTATTTTGAGAATCTTATGAATGCATATAAACACACACGGGTGATCAAAATACATTTTTTTGTTATTTTTGAAGTGGGTGGTGCATATTGACAGTGTGCTGCAGGGTTATTTCAGTTGCAGCACTGTAGCATAGAATACAAGAAGGGCAGGCACAATGTGACCTATGCACTTTGTCCATACTTGGATCTTTTGTGCAGCCCTTGTTCACACACGTAGTTGCGGCACTGTGAAAATAATATATGAAAAGAAAGATGTGCAGAATTTGTCACATCCATGGGACACATTTAAATTTCAAAATTGCTCATACCATAATCAGGAGAAAGCATGCCTGCACCATTGTCAAGAACTGTATTTCTGTAAAAGACCCAAAGTACAAATACAGCACACCTCAACATAAGCTGTCATGATGCTACTGCAGCATGAAATGCACTGAGTGAATAGTTGCCAAGCTTCATCCATACCATCATCACAACTAATGTAATCTAAGTGTAATTACATGTACAGAAATATGTGGGCATGTACCCAGATTAATCAATAGGACACAGGAGTAGCATAACAAAAGGAATACACATGATATGGAGAAACAAGATGATGGTAGCAATAACAACAACAACAACAACAACAGTAGTTGGCTATACAAAAATTTGTTACCTAAATGTGGCCTTAAAATGTAATGCAAGACCACATTAATGTTGTAATAGCTGATATTTTGTTCTACGTAGATATAACATTTGTAAGTATTTTAACTATAATGAATTTTAAGCTGTACTGATGTGAGAATTAATGTAATGTATCTTTTTCTGATTTCCTTAATAACATAGCATAATAGTATTTGTACTAGAAACTGGTGCAAAACATAGTGCCTTATGATGACCAAATACAACAAATTGTCAAAATATGCAGCCTTGTTTAAGTAATTAACACACCTGCATTACATAAATTACTGTGAAATTCCATTCATCATGTGATGACTGTGTAAATTACATTCATGGCATGTCATGTAATTATATCCTAAACTGTCTTTCATATGCATATCCCTTATTGTGATGCAAGTTTCTTTCACTTGGGTAACAACTGGGAATCTCATGTATGAATTTTCTTTCCATTAGATGTACTGATCACTACGTATGTGAAATAAAGAATGAAGTGATGAAAGTGGAGAAAATTGTGAATTTCTCATAGGCTTGACATAAACATTCTTTGCATTAAACTGTAAATGTATTTAAAATGTATAAAAGATCCATATGGCCCATGTCAGAATAAACTTGCATTTCATTGTAATTAGTGTTAATTATGGTAGATTTCCTTTCCAGATACCATAAAAATACACAGTATGCATCTTGTAAAGTTTGTAAAAAAAAAAGTTTATTGAGAACAGAGAGTATTGTGATCTTGGGAAGCAAAACTAGAACTATGGCCACTGTAATAATATTGATTTGTGTTACTTTCAGCCTAAGCATGTATAAATTCAAACCAAGTTCCATTGTGAGCTGGAATTTCAGTCTTATTGTAGCTTTCAGACAGTACTCAAAAAAAATTATATAACACAAAATTAAAAAAAAGTTTGTGTGTGCAACAGACTGACCACTAACAGCTTCAAAAAATGCAACAGCATTCACCAAACTATGTAGTTCTGTAACTTCATTAATGACAAAATGGTGACATACATAAGTACAACCATTTTGTGCAATAAATAAGTTTAAGGAATCATTTTTTTCGAGTCACTTGGGTAATAAATGAGAGAAATGTCAGCTGCAATAATAACATGTTTTGGGGGTTTGAGGTTTCATTAGAGTTAGATTCAAAGATGTTACACTCTATTCGCTGTTAAACAGTTGCCCATGTTTGAGGGGTATTATACTCCTTCAAAATGTCAGTTCCTGTTTACCAATGGACGTGGTGTACACATCCGACAGGACTTTTAATCTGTAATCCAAGATGGCTGTGGCCTCAATACAACTTGATGGTGACTGCTCACCTCCATTTGGCTCTGAAGTATACTATTGTAATGACCACCAATCCAACTGTATTTGTTTATGATTTTGTGCAACAGGACTGATAGTGGACCAAAATATGTTTAGTATAGTCTGTCTCATTGCTGCTGCATAGTCCATAGAACCCTAGCAGTGTCAACAGTGCCTTGAGTATTGGGTTTATTGCCTTTCATTTGGGATTATATTCTGTAAAAATAAATTACATTTATTCAAAATACTTGAAGAGTTAGGCAGTTTGTGTCAGCCTATCCTGATACTATAGTTGTATGTAGTCATGTACAGAACCAGTCTGGAGGAAAACATGTCATATGAGTTAACACTTTTTGTGGACTTGTATCTGAACTGTGTGAACCCATTAAATATTTGGATATCAGTTACCATTTTGCTTCTGTAATACGCAACTACAGAAGGAAAATATGACACTGTGTTCAGCTTCCTGAATGCATTTATTGCTTGATGAGATTAATTCATCTGGCAGAAAGGTACATAATTGAATCCATGACTATTGCAAACTTGTGTGTATAATTTTCTTTCTCCACCTGCCTCCTAATATGGGAGAATTCTGAAAGGTCTTCAATTAAATCCTTAGGGTGGAGCAACAGACTCTTTAGCTACAATTTTATTTTATACATCTTCGCTTGTAAGCACCCTTTTCATTTGGGGTGTTGTCTTTTGCATTATCTTGCAAAATGATTCTTGTCTGTTAAACACTCAGTTTAAAATGAAGTGAACGTGTGACAATGATTGTCAAGGATAGGAACAATGAAGAGGAGAAATAAACATGGTGTAGAAAGTCTGATACTGTTCATGGTCACTAACTGTTACTGTGTTCAGTTTTCTGAGCATTCTGCTAATGCATGAGTAATGGCAACAGTATTTTGGACAGGATACACACAGTATAAAATTGATGCAAATGTGTATGGATACAATTATTCAGATTTACATTCATATGGCAGTAAAAGAAATCCTTACAATTAAGGTATTTTCAGTATCATAAATTAATACTAATTAATGTTGAGTAAATGCACTGATAATTTATGGTGGTGCATTTGAAGGTTCTTGATACTTAAACAGCAGAAATCTAAATATTAGCTTGTATTCTAAGAGTGTCAGAAATAAAGTGACAGTAAACATACATAACACAATCAGGTAAGTTGGATTAAAACCGTGATTCTCAATCTTTTGAATCTTTGATCCCACCTGTTACTTTGCAAAAACAAAAAAGTGTATTCTGCCTTAGTAAAAAAAAAACTTTCCTTTTAACAAGAATTGTATTTTTACAGTTACACAGCTTTTAGTATTATGTTACTTATTGTCTGAAATTCCATTCAGCCAACCAGTCTCAACTGGACTACAACAGCTACTGTTGGAAAAGGTGTAGGATAAACACTCTGCACGATACTGTGTAAGATTCACTGTCATAATAGGTGTTACTGGTTCTTGAACACTACTGGTATAGTAGTAATTCATTTAGAATTGCACATTTACCATACCTGTGACAGATCTGAGAAGTGGAGAATGTAGCACTGTAATTGGTATGCATGTGTGCCATGATGATGTTTGTGCATGCAGTGTGTATGTATAAATGTGAGTAGAAACTGGACTTAATAAAACACATCCAGAATGTGTCTGTTTTGTAACAAAATGTAATTTGTTGAAATGTGCTGCTTGTAGTGTTCATGTTAGATGTAATGTGTAAGTTAAGTAGAACTCATTATTGAAAGACAACAAAAATCACAAATGTAATTTGGAAATGTATTGAGTAGTGTTTTAAGTGATTTTCATTTTGAAATCAGAAGGCAAGATGTTCATTGACATGAACTTTATGTGCTTGCAGTTCTGATCATATGTATACACTATATATACGGAATGATGTTTGTGTTCAGTTTACTCAACATTATCAGGTTACAGTAATTTAATTCTGTTGTGTACCAGTAAGATGTTAATGTAGTAACAGTGAAAGCTAAATGGCATATTCATTTGGTGGCTGAGCTTGATTTAGTGCACTGTTTGTTAAGTGCAAATGAACAACAGACTGTTTACAATGAAACTGGCTTTGATGTGCCAACTACTCTTGAATGTTAAATTAGCGTTACCTCGTTTTCAGTGTGTGGGCCTAGAGAAAAGACATTCCACACACACATAGCAGGGTCAAGATGTAGAATGTAACACGAAGATCATTGTAACATACAGCAGTGATAGTAATGGATTTTAAAGGAATTTCTTTGAATATATTTTAACTCCTAATTACAGTCAGTGATGTTTCATGTTACATGGAGAGTATATTAGCATTTACATATTCTAAACTTTGATTAACTCAGTTTTACATTTCATGCTTTATTCAGACACAACTTGAACTGTGAATTACTACAGGTACACTGACTTCCCTGTTTCATTTCTTCACTGTGTCATTTGTGATTCTTCATTATTACTAAAAACATAGACTACACGTTTGAAAATGTAACTCTGTTTGGACAAGTATTAGCAATCCATTATGCTTTGCATTAGTGGAGTGGAAGAATGTTAATACAAAAATCAGATTGTAAATTTGTGGGGAGACACAGAAGCATCATTTCAAAAAAGTTTTTGGCTCATGCAAATGGAACACAACAAGATCCTCATAACCCCACTTGAGAATTTAAGCCACTTTATGTTAGTATTCTCTTGTCATCTTGTCACAAATATGTGTATATACATACATACATACACACACATACATACATACATACATACATATATACATACATACATACATACATACATACAGTGCATAAAAGTAAAGATTTTGGAAACAGTGAAATGTGGAGTACAGTTATGGGCACTGAATTCTAGATAGTGTGGTGCTCCAGGCATCTGTCATAATGTGTAGGTAAATAATTTTTGTTCAGACTTATTACTGCTCTTTTACAGCATTTGTAACAGTAAAGTTGAAATATACTGTGTGAAGTTTTGGTTCTGACAATTTAAATTAATGTTTATGACTTTCCAAGTAATAAAAGTTGTGTATCAAGAATTTAATTTCCTCTGATTAAGTTGAATTGTAAGTAATTAATAATTTATTAATGGATTATGAGGTGATTGTTCTGTGCACATTATGCGTGTACCTTCTTTCACTGATATCCCAAAATATGTTGCAGGATGAAATTTCTTATGGCAAGTATACACAAGAGAAAAACATGGACCAACAGTTCATTGTTCCTCTTTTTGTCTGATATTTAGGAATTAGTTTAAATTCTGTACAAACATAGCCTAGCAGTCTGTGTATTTCACCATAATTTCTATCTCTGATTATGTTCAGTGTACAGAATTTACAGTTAAGGTGTGGGAAAACTATTCCCTGTATGGTAGTTCAAATGCTGAGAGGGTTTATGCTGATGAACCTTGTATAATGCAGATGAGAGGTGATGAAGTAAGGGCTTGTAAAATCTGCTAATGCATTCATCAGAATCTATATTGTAAAATAATTTTGAGCCTCTTATTCATCATGCTGCCATATATTCTCAATCGAAGTATGATGATTGTACATGGTGCTATTGTGAAATATGGAGCCAGGCTCTTCATTGCACCATTTTCATATGCAATTTAAAAAAACTGATCACTGTATGGTACAATGATAAAGAGTGTGGGCCCATATCTTATTAAGATGGATGTTGGATGGTCACATTGGCAAGGCTGGTAGGGCCCATGACCCACAGCATGAATCTACAAGGTAACTGCAATCGTTCTGTGTGAATCAGAATTCCAGGCATGTTGATGTTTTCTTAAGCATACTTCTGCCCTTGTGATTGTTTTTAATTTTGTACGTTTTTCTTGTTTGTTTCTGGTTTCAGATACGAGTAGTTAATGCTTTCCGTCAGGGTCTAGATGCTCGGTATGGCGACACTGCCACACTGGCTGAGGTTCTCCGAAAGCAGTCTTCTCTTAGTAAGCGATTATCCCAGACTTCTTCCATTGAGTATGCAGATAATGTCATGGATGAGTTAACAATCCCTGAGATTGATGTGGAACGTTTATCATCTCACAGTCACACTGAAACTGCAGTGTAATCCTCCTGCCCATGTCCTGTCCCAGCAGTCCTGCCCCACTGAAGCCATACATGCCCATCCCCTGCCCTGGCATCATACATGCCAGAGATGGTGGTGGTGTTGGTGGTGGTGGTGATAATGTTGGTGGTGGTGGTGGAAATTGTGATGGTTGTGATGGTGGTGTGATGACAGCCAAGAGGAACAAGTCAGACCAAGAATTTCGCCTTGCATTCACATTGTGGGGTTGTTATGTATTTATTATTTAGTTCATTGCTCCACCTGTGACATTCATTACAGCCTACTGACAACAGATTTCAAAATGTAAGAAGAGCTTTCTTAAAAATGAACTGTGTGATGGAAACATCCAATTCAAAGTGAAGTTTTACACTGTCCTCTTTAGTTCTTATTATCTGATCTCTCTCCCAAATTTCCTTTCTTTTCAAATATATCCAGGTTCATGGCTGTTGTCATCCTGGCATATTTAGTCCTCCGCCCAGCGGCATTGTCCGTTGCACCATCTGGTCACCTGTGTGGTGCAAGTTCATGTGGTGTGGAACAGAACTAATGGTGTAATTCACTAATTTTCCAAAAGACAAATTAGGTACAGTAGTTGCAGTGGGCATGGTGTTAAGCCAGACAATGGAAGATGAGTTGAGGTCTTGATGCAAGTAATTATTGTAAGATAATTTGGTTCATAACTTGAAGGTGGAGAAGGAAATGACATTATGCCAAGTGTCTTTTAAAAGGGGAGGCCGTAGCCTTGTTTGAATGCAATGTTGAACAGTGTGGAAATGATTCTTTTTTTTTTTTTTGCCTCCCCTTGTTTAAAAGTCAAGTGCCAGGATACACAATAGTAGATATAGTGTTTATGTTGAATCTTCTTTGAAAGCATGTATGGAGTAAACTGGATGCTAATGGCTCTGTGCGGTACATGAAACCCAACTAGGCCTCCCTACTCCTCTCGTCCAGTGGAGAGGTTTTGTTATCAACATTATCTTGGTGTAATTCTTGTTCCTGCTAGCAACTAGGATCATCATGTTGAAGTTGACACTGTTAATATTACTTTTGTAACCACGGCAATAGTGAACAGGACAATGCTCCCCCCTCCCCTCCAGTCTGGAGTGGAGTGGTAGGGCTTTGGACATGAAGACATGTTGAGGGAAGAAGTGGAATTGAGAGCAATACCAAATGTCACAGGGTGCTCGTGGTTACTGTTACTATTTTCTGCTCTGAAGAAGAAAGTTTACCAAGTTGTTGAATGTTCTTTACTATCAATATTGTAAATCTGAAAATACTCCTTTAAGCAAGCCATTTTGTTAGACTGGGTTGTTGAGCAGTGTACAGTGTACAGTGGAGTTGCTGCAGGGCTTGCATGCAGCCCTGCTCAACAAGAATGGATGCCAGTCTTTTACGCTGCACTGTCGGTTGTTTGTTGGGAAGTGACAGCCCAGTGTCTGCATTGTCACTTCTGGTCTTTCAACAAGAAGCCCCTCTTTGTGCTCTAGTTCACTCTGTAAATCTGTTGTGTGACTGCAATTTTCTGTCTGTATAAAGAGAAACAAATTCTAGATGTTGCAAATATGCATTAGTTTATAAGAACTTTCCATGGGCTGTTAAGAGTAAATTTAAAGAAAGTATCAACTCATTGACTGATAGAGGTTTGCATCTGTATGTAGAGATAAAAAAAGGAAACTAGTCTCACCAGATGTACTGTAGTATTCACATAGGATACAAGCCATGCCACTGGTTATGTCCTTTCTGCTCCCCATAGACTTGCAAGTGTGGCAACAACTACCACATTTAACGTGACGATCGCTGATGTAACATGACTGAGACAACATATACCCATGACCACCATCACAGTGACTGTACTTAGAGCCTTACAGTGTGTAAGGTGGTTGTTAGCATCCCACTTTGCTCTGGTCATGAGCTCCAAGCAAAATGAAGTGGAGCTGAAGATTGCATGAGCAATAGGTCGATGGTGACAATGCGTGTTGTGTTTATAAGCTTGAGTAGAGTTGAGCCAACCAAAGGCAAGTCTTGCATCATATAAACTTCTTGAAATTAAATGAATCAAAGACCACAATATTCTAGATGATGCCTGTACTCTGTGTTAATACCAAACTTGAAGAGACTTGTGCAAGTCATAACCTTTAATTTAGCTGTAGACAGGGATTTGGCAGGCAGCATCCTTAATTTTTTCTACTCCAGTCACATGAGTATTATGTTTTCTTAAAGGTTTTATTTCCATCCAATGTTAATGGCTATTAATTAATCGTTTTTACAAAATAAATTTTTAATGTCTCAATACCTTGTTGAAAAAATGGTGTGCATTCTTTATTTGAATGGTACCCCTGAAACCTGATAGATTTTAGGACTGCATCTCTGTTTTGGATCTTGGTTCGTTGTCTGGAAGAAGCTGTTGCATCAGTTGTAAATAAATGTGCTTTGTCTTGTACAGCAAGAAGATTGTTGCACCTGAAAATGTCAAAAGCCGCTAATTATTCACTGTATGCTGATGTTAAAAATTATTTCTGTAAAATCTGCAGATGTTGAGCATTATGTGCCTTATGTCAATGCTTTCTTTGTTGAAATTGTAATTTTGACTGATTAAAATTGAGTTTGATCTAATCTCAGGGTTCTGCAAAAAAAAAAAAAAAAACAATCCCCTTATTAAAATTGCAACAGCTGCATTCCCTCCCCAGAAAAACCATGAAGTGCTGAGAAATAGACCACATGAATTCACGGAAAGGAGATTTTAGGGGGGGAAAAAATTTTATATAAAA
>Ga0136643_10013751_pt1 | contig 12129 bp, 15 predicted proteins | sample TergutLab28metaG_FD_96883 | JGI IMG/M metagenome (GOLD analysis project Ga0136643, IMG submission 96883) | Labiotermes labralis P1 segment gut microbial communities from Petit-Saut dam, French Guiana - Lab288 P1 (version 3) (version 3) | ecosystem: Host-associated > Arthropoda: Insects >...
AGAACTTATCCCTAAATAATTCCAACAAATCACCCGATATACATATGAGGTGATAAAATGCGACAAAAGCAATCATGGGAAATTACTGACGAATTTTGGGATGAAGTTAAGCACTATATCCCCGTAAAACAACGTGATGAAACCAAAGAGTACAAACGCAAATCCGGCGGCGGTCGTAAGCCTATGTGCCCTAGAAAAGCACTTGAAGGAATCTTTTATGTTCTAAGAACAGGCATCCAATGGAAAGCTCTACCCAAAGAACGTGGCTCATCTTCTGCTGCACATCGCTACTTCATGTTTTGGTGTGAAGAAGGCTTCTTCCTCAAAATGTGGCAATTGGGTCTTGATAAATATGATGAAATCCAAGGTATTGATTGGACATGGCTTTGCGCTGATTCAGCAACCACTAAAGCTCCATTAGCCCAAGAGTCTGTAGGGAGAAATCCCACGGATAGGGGGAAAAATGGGGACAAAGCGACACCTTCTTGCAGACGGCAAAGGCGTACCACTAGCAATAGTAATAACAGGGGCTAATCGTCATGATGTTACACAGCTAGAGAAGCTACTTGACTCCATCATCATACAAAGACCTGATATTTTTGCAAGACCCCAACATATCTGCCTTGATAACGGTTATGCAGGTGAACCTGCACTAGAAATTATTGTTCTTCGAGGTTTTATTCCCCATGTCAGAGGCAGGCGGCAAGAAGAGGTCGAGAAAGTACAAGACCCAAACAAGAAAGCCCGCAGATGGGTTGTTGGAGTTTGTCATTCGTGGATGAACAAGTTCAGAAAACTTCTTGTTCGCTATGAAAAGAAGGATTCAACCTTCATGGGGTTATTAATGTTTGTTTGTGCTTTTATAGCTTTTAGGAAGTGTTATGTTATTTAGGGATAAGTTCTAAATCGGATGTTAGATATTCATCTGCCAAGCTAGTCAAAAAATCAAAGTCTTCCAAATATTCTTCGATGGCTCTGCCGGGCATGTTAAATAGCAAATATACTTCATCGTACAATAAATTATCTGCATTTTCATCAGCCTCACTCATCATATCAAATAGTTCTTCATGACTTTGAGCTTGAAAAAACTCAGGCAAGACAAGTTCTCCCGTGTCCACCCCGCAGGCAGTTAATATGAAAAGACACAAACCAGTTAACAAAATTAGTCGAAGTATTTTGCTCATTGTCATTACCTCCATTATTGAAAATCCATACATGCGCATTATCGAAATTATAAATTCGGCAACAGGTCGAAAAGGCAACTTTAGCATGGATTAAACTTTAAATCTGCTGATTCATAGCTCATAATTCAGCCAGCTAGCCTTTTCGACCTACAGCCATAAATTTTACTAAGTATAAGTTCGAATTATGTACTTTTGGTCAGGTTATTAGCAACGGCAGGGTGTTCCGCCCCAAATACCATTAAGTGAACACCAAAAAGAACCTCCTGGCCAACACATCATAGGATTGCCGGTGCCGCAAGGGCATCTAGGCGGTTCTGGCGGCGGAGATGGGCGGTGACACAAACCGCATGACGAAGACCCGCAACAACTACCGCTCCAGCAGCCACAACCACAGCATGAGCCGCGTATCCCGATATTTTCTTCATCAAAGAAATTGGCTTCACTGTCAAAATCCATCTCTACGCAACATTCGGGAATCAAATCTGATGGCCCTGCATCATATGTACCCGCCGTTAATGCAAGGCTGCTATAAAAAATCATAACCATAACAGCCATAAAAGCTAACAAAATACGCTTTTTCATAATATTTACTTTTTTCAACTCTTAATAATGCCTTCATTAATATAGCAAAGAAAAATAAGGCATGTCAATACCCGAAGTGGAAAAATTTTAATGAATATTAGTTTATATTAAAATGAAATGTTTCATGCTGTAGAGAATTGCATTTTATACTTTGTTTTAATTACATTTGCTTTAAGTTTGTCTTACATATAGAGGTTTGGCTTGAATGATATTGACAAACCGTGCTATAATTGCTTCTTGAGATAGGTGATTAAGGAGGAATTAAGATTATGAAATATTTTGATGCGCATTCGCATTATACGGATAGGAAATTTAGTAGGGATAGGCATGAGCTTTTTGTGGAGATGCAAAGGGATGGTGTGGAGTATGTTGTTGATTGCTTTGGGGCAAAGGAGATGAATTTTGGCTTGTCGCTGGCGAGGAAGTATCCTTTTTATTATATGTGTATTAATGATTTTGCTCATTATGGCAAAGATTATGACAAAAAAGGGTTTGATATCGGGGCGAGCGAGGTTTTGATTAATCAATTGGTTGATGAGAGCGTGGAAAAGCTAAAGAAGCTTTGCAGGGAGAATAAAAAGATTGTTGCGTATGGCGAATGTTATATAGATTTTCGCCGAAAGGATAAAACGCCTGCGGAGATAGAGAAGGAGTCGTTTTGGTTTAGCAAAGACCTTGAGGTGGCGCGGAGGGTTGGTTTGCCGCCTGTTATACATTCTGGCAATGCTGACCAAGAATCTTTTGATATTATTAGGAAAACGGATATGCCTGATTATGGTGGGGGCAAAGGGATGATGCATTGTTATCTTGGACCGCCGAAAATGGCTTTGGATTATGTGGATATGGGCTATCTTGTTAGCGTGACGGGCTTGGTGACGCATCGTTCTGAGCGTGGCAGAAATCTGGTGGAGGTGGTTAAGAAATTGCCTCTATCGCATATGCTTATTGAAACTGATTGCCCGTATCTTACGCCTGAGCCTTTTAGGGGCAAGCGGAATGATTCGGGGCTACTGAGACTGACTGTGGAGGCTATTGCTGAGATTAAGGGTGTTTATGAGGAAGAGGTGGCGGAGGCGACGAATGCTAATGCTAGGGGGCTTTATCGGGTTTAAAATGAGACGGTTTATATTGATAGGCAGGGGCTGGCGCATAGCTCCTGCCTATTTTTAAGACACTGAATTATAGTTCGTCATGCTTTTCGTTTGCGTATGACCAAATAACCTTATTATCTGCTGAAGAAAATTACTATACATAAATGCGACTGGCTCTCAATATGCGATTCTAGTTACTGATACGGCGAAAATTATGGATGCGTTTATGAAAAGAAAAGAAGTTTTAGAGAAGGCAAAGGGTGAGATGGAGTAGCTCCATAAAAAATGCAGGTGTCTAAGATGACACTTGCATTTTGTATTTATTTCGCCTTTGGCTCAAAAACGAGCGCGGCTACAAAAGAAAACAGCACCGCCGCCATTATCCCTGCTGCGGAGGCTCTTAGGCCGCCTGTTAGTATGCCGATGAAGCCCATTCGGTCTACTTCTTCCATTACGCCTCTGGCTAGGAGGTTGCCAAAGCCAGGCAGGGGTACGGATGCGCCAGCACCTGCGAAGTCTACGAGGGGCTGGTAGAGACCTATGCCGCCGAGGAATACGCCTAGTACAACGAAGGCTACTAGGATGCGGGCGGAGGTTAGTTTTGTTTTGTCTATTAGGATTTGACCTAGGATGCAAATTGCGCCGCCTATTATGAAGGCTTTAATATAGTCCATAACATTACCCCTTTTGGATATTTTCTATGATTACGGCGTGGGCTATGCTTGGTATGCTTTCGCCTTGTTGTACTGTTGTTGGTGACATTAGCGCGCCTGTGGGTATGAAGAGGATTTTGTTGAGTTCGCCGCTTTTCATTTTTTCTAGGAAATGTGAGGCGAATACTACGCCAGAGCAAGCACAGCCGCTACCGCCGCTGTGGGTGTCTTGTGTGTCTTTATCGAAAATTTCTATGCCGCAGTCTTTATGGTTTGCGGCTATGTTATGTCCTTGTTTTTTGGTTAGTTCTAGTAGTAGTTCTTTGCCCACGTAGCCTAGGTCGCCTGTTATTATTAGGTCGTAATAATCTGGCTTGCGGGCGGTGTCGTTAAGATGTGTTACTATGGTGTCTGCCGCGGCACCCGCCATTGCTGCACCCATGTTGTGGGCATCTGTTACGCCCATGTCTATCATTTTGCCTGTTGTGCAGCCCGTGATGGCTTGACCGCTTGCGGCATTGTTTAATACTACGCCTGCCGCGCCCGTTACTGTCCAAGTGGATGTGGGTGGTCTTTGTGAGCCAAATTCTAGTGGAAAGCGGAACTGCTTTTCTGCGGAGCAAAAGTGGCTGGAGGCTAGGCATAGCACATTTGAGGCAAAGCCGCCATCTATTAGCATACCGCCTATGGACATGCCCTCGCCCATGGCGGAACATGCGCCGAAAATGCCCAGATATGGGCGCATGGTTTCGCGCAGCCCAAAGATGCTGCCTGTGCTTTGGTTTAGAAGGTCGCCCGCTATGATGTAGTCTAGGTTATCCATGGATAGGCGCGCTTTTTCTGCTGCCATTTCGGCGGCTGTTTTTACAAATTCGCTTTCGGCTTTTTCCCAGCTTTCTGTACCGAACATTGGGTCCTGTATTATGCGGTCAAAGCGTGCAGCCAGTGGGCCTTCGCCCTCTTTTGGACCTACTATGCTTGCCGCGGCTGTTATGCCTACGGGATTGCTAAAAAGCACTGTTTGTGCGCCATGTCTTTTTGGCATTTATGTCACCTCACAAAATAATAAATCAGACCTACAATCATTGATGATAATGTGCCGTAAACGATAACAGGACCAGCTATAAGAAACATTTTTGCACCAACGCCCATGATGTAGCCTTCTTTTTTGAACTCAATGGCTGGAGCGGCTACGGCATTTGCAAAGCCTGTGATAGGTACACCTGCGCCAGCTCCTGCAAATTTTACTAAATCGTCGTATTTGCCTAATCCCGTAACCAATACTGCTAGAAAAATTAGGCTTATGGCTACAAGCATACCTTGCATATCGCGGCTTGCGCCTAGTGCGCCGCATAGGGCGTATAGTCCCTGACCGAATGTGCATATGGTGCCGCCTACGGCAAATGCTTTGATGCAGTTGGCTACAATTTTGCTATTAGGCGAAGCCTTTTTAACCATATCGCCGTATTCTTTTTTTGACATATTCATGTGTTTATCCTCCTGGGGTGTGAAAACCCGAAACTATGAAGTATAGAAGTGAGCCTACTGCTTTGCCTAGGGCGATGGCTAGAACGAAGTAAAACATGCCCTCTTTGACGGCAATGCGGCTGGCTAGTATTGGTAAAACATCTAGCACCTCTGCTAGGCTCATGGCTAGCACACCGAAGAACATACCTGCCAGCAAACTAAGAAAAATGACTATGACTGGGGTTATGGGCAGGCTGTAGTTAAAAATGAGCGTGGTCGCGCCTAGTATGCCGCCCCATATTATCGCTTCTTCGTATATGATTATGCTTTCTTCTGTGGCTGTGCGTTTTGCCATGCGCGGCACAACGCCTATGGCGGCTATAAAGGCGAATACCGCGCCAGAAACCACAGCTCCGCTTGCTAGACCCACGAAAGCCGCTAAAATCCACGGAAAAATCATTTTTCTTTCTCCTTTTGTAGGCTTAGGCTGTCTATTACGGCATCTTCCACATCTTTTTCGTATGTTGCCATTTCCACCTCTATGGGCGTGGGTTGTTTTGTTATGCGTTTGCCTGTGAAATGGTTAAAAAATACTACAATCCCTACGGCTAGTCCGATAGAGTATGGGATGTTAATAATATATGGATGCTCTGCCTCTTCGCCGAAAAATATTTTGTGGTAACGCTGAAAAACTGTACCCATTTGTGAATCTGTATGAAAAGTCATGATGGCTGTGGTTGCGCCTGTAAAGAGAATTAATGATACCAAAGCTACCTTTAGCCATCTTGTTATTTTGCGCTTTTTTGGCGGAATGGCTTTTACGCTTACCATTGTGTCCGTTTCGCCCACATTGATGATGCTATGCTCGGGCAATGCGGCGGAAATGGCTTTTACAATGTCTATAATGGACACCAAATGAACACCATCTTTGCCGCCTGTGGCTAACAAGTGTACATTTTCTGCTCGTTTTTGAATATTATCTGCCGCAAAGACATCTGCTATATCCTTTACAGTTACATATTTTTGACCCACAATTGCCGCTTTTTTCTTTGGTTTTACATAGATTTCTGTCACACATATGCATCTCCTTCTTTCTTCGGAACTATCTTTTGCATACGTGAAATTTATATGATGATGAATTTTTTCCAAACAAAGTATTTCCTGAAAATATTGTGTGTGATATAATGAAATGAAGCAAGAAGGGGAGTGAATTTTATGAGAAATAAAGTGACTATGCATGATTCGTATAATAAAATAATCGGGGAAACCACTACACGCAGGGCAAAACAGCTAGTAAACCAGCAGAAAGCAGCATGGGCGGATAGTGACCAAACTGCTATACGGTTTTATGCGGGCATGGATGATATTGTGGAAAATGAGGTAAATATTATTAGTGCGGAGGATATACAGGTTCATCAGTTGTATTTTGCTAATTGGAAAAGCACTGGTCATTATTATCCTGTTGTGATTTTGGAAGACCTTGGCGAGCAGGTGAAGGTGAATTTTCTTGATGGGCATTTGGATGTGGTTCCTAGGGGGCATATTGTTGAGATAGAAGAGGTTCTTGACAACATGGAGCTTCAGGGGAAATGGCGAGATGGGTTGGTGTATTATAAAGGGGTGTTAGTTAGCCGCGAGCCTATGGTTATGCATTATAATGATGGGGATGTGGAACAGGTGAGGATAAATCAGTTGAGAGGGCAAGTTCCGAAAAATTAAGAGACTGGGGATAAGCTATGGAGCGGATAAGTAAGACGAATTATTATTTGGATATAGCGCAGACTGTGGCATCGCGCAGCACATGTTTGCGGCGCATGTATGGGGCTATTATTGTGAAAAATGATGTGATAGTGTCCACTGGTTATTGTGGTGCGCCGCGTGGGCGTGAGAATTGTTGTGACCTTGGGTACTGTTTGCGTGAGAAGATGAATATACCGCGTGGGGAGCGGTATGAGATGTGCCGTGCCGTGCATTCGGAGGCGAATGCGATAATAGCCGCGCCGAGGGAGCTTATGCTTGGTGCTACCCTTTATCAGGCTTGTATAGATGGTGCTACGGGTGAACTTGCGGAGAATATTGATTCTTGCCAGATGTGCAAGAAACTGATGATAAATGCGGGGATAGAGACGGTGGTGTACCGCAACACGCCTACGGAGTATCGCGTGGCGCGTGTTGAAGACTGGATAACGGACGATGATAGCATGGGGAAAATAGGGTATTGACATGGAGATAGATGTAAGGACTATACAGATACCGACCGAGAGGCTGCTTTTGCGACCCTGGATGGATGGCGACCTAGAGGATTATTATGCTTTTGCGTCTGTGCCTATAGTGGGCGAGATGGCGGGGTGGAAAGGACCGGAGAGCTTAGAAGCCGCGCAGGTTTTTTTGCGGAAGGATTGGTTTAGACGGGAGTGCTTGGCGATATATCATCAAGCGGACAGGAAAGTTGTTGGGTCTTTTGGGCTGCATGAATCATGGGCTGCAAAGGATGCTAAATATAGGCAGTTGGTGTCTGTGGATTTTGGTTTTGCGCTGCATCCTGATTATTGGGGGATGGGGCTGGCGGCGGAGGCTGTGCGGGCTGTGGCGGCTTTTGTGTTTAAGTATATGGATGTGGATATGACAACTTGTGACCATTTTGTGGAGAATGTGCAGTCTAAGAGGGTTATAGAGAAATGTGGGTTTGTGTATGAGCGGGAGATGACGGTTTATTCGGAGGAATTGGGGCGGGGGTTTGATAAGGTTTGTTATGTGATGAAAAGGTGAAAGGCGGCTGAGAGCCGCCCCTACGTTTTTTATGGTCTATGTCCACAATGCGGGCAACTGTGCATACTGCTGTCATAGAACTTTTCGCACATTTTGCAGGTTGTATTCTTTGATTTGGTGGTAACGCTTTTTGAGCAGCCCGAGCGTAGCATCTCCCCTTCCTCTAAGTTTATTGCATGACTACTTATAGCTATCAAAGCTATGTATACAATGAGAGTTAGGTAAAGACCAAATGCAAAATGTAAAGTGATTCCAAAGCCCATGGTTAGCTCGCCTAGTGATATGTGATTATAAGATAACACTGAAAATGTCCATGCTAAAAAGCTGATTGGTATAGCCAGAAGTCCAGCAGTGGCAATCTTGCGGAATGTTTTGAAATGAAAACTGCTAAAGGAACAGAGAAACATAGATAATGGTATGGCTAAAAGAGCGAATATCAGAATCACCCACCAAGCTCCACCGAGTTCGGATAGAAGGCTTGTCCCCCAAAAGCTCTGTTGGGGGACAAAGGTCCGTTCATTGCTATGGTGAGTCCTGAAAAATTATGGCTATCACCAATGGGTATGTCCAAACTCATGGGGACAAATCTAACCCAATGTAATTGTAATATTTTGGTCTGTGTTAATGTAGCAATACCCAAGACGGCAGCCAACGTAAATATATATTAACATATTCGCTGGCTATGGGTGTGCCTGTTAGAACGGGATAAAACAGTATAAACAATGCGAAGCAAGCCACTGCTATGCTGATAGCAATATTTTTACGTGTTCCGAAAATATTTGTAAAGAATTTATGGTCAAGGATGCAGCTTTCTTTTAGCGTATATGCTATCATCATTACCAGAAATGGGACATTGGGGAAATAATGGTATATGAATGCTACGCGGTAGATTGGTATCCATGGTAGGATTTGTGATAACCATGCTATTACTAGGAAAATTGCGACCTTGTCGCGCCTTGTTATGGAGGCGTATATGCAATATGCCAAAGCTCCTATGCCGCCCCACCATACAAGCGGGTTGCCAAAGGAGGATATGCCTTGCATTGTGCCGTTATTAAGATTGTTGAGATAATAGAAGATGGGGCGGTAGTTTATTATCCATTCGTACCATGTGGAGGAAAATACGTGCCCCTCTGTTAATTGTGAGTGATATACAAACATATCTACCTGATTTTGCCATACGGCGGCTAAAAAGCCTCTATCGGGGTAGAGGTAGCCTGTGTTCCAAAATGGTATATAGCTTATCACATATATTGTGACAGGAAGGACTATGAAAAAAATGATGCTGGCAATGTAAGTTACGCCAAGGCTTGTCCAAAATCTGTCGTATGGGTTCTTGTGGTATTCAAGATATCTTTTTATTAGTGTCCATAGCCAAATAGCTGCTATGCCTATGGCGCCATAAAATCCCTGCCATTTGCTGGCTGCTGCCAATCCTAAAAACGCTCCGCTTAAAAATAGGAATAAAAGGGGCTTCCATATTTTGTGATGACGAAAATCTGTTTGCATAAAACGGTATATGAAATAATACATAGCCATGATAAAGATGACAACATAGGTATCTATGGTAGCCAGCCGCGTTTGGGCATAGTGCATAAAGTCAAAGGCGAAAATAAATGTTACGATGCCTGACCAGAAGCTGGCATTTTTGCTTTTTTTAAAGATGGCTTTTGCGAAGGCGTATATTAGGGGCAGCATAAGCACGCCAAAAAGCGTACCCATAAAACGCCAGCCAAAAGGTGTCATTCCGAATATTTGTATGCCCCAAGATATGATGACTTTGCCGAGCGGCGGGTGTGTCCATTCAAGCACTTCCATACCGTGGATGAATTCGTATGCGGTGCGCGGGTGGTATATCTCGTCAAAATATGTGCTGTGCATGTAGTTTCGCATTTGTGTGGGTATTAGATGTTGTTCGTCAAAAAGCTCATGACCTGTTGGTGTTAGGACATGAACAGGTATTAAATTGGAATGTATGTCACGAAAAGCCATTTCTTGCATAAAAAATTGGTGTGATACTGGCGTTATACGTACAAATCTGGCTCGTGTGTCGTGAGCGGGGTTGTAATGCCATGCGAAGACATCGTTTACTTGTAAGAGGGCGGGAGGAGACCAATTGATTAAGTCTTCTGAAAATTCTAGTGTGAAGGATTGGTTATGCCGCGCGCCTAGCATGTGCTGTACTTTGGAAATTTCATGGGTAGCACCAAAATCTATGATAACTGCCTCGCCAGCAACACCCTCAAAGCGGCTTTGCGGCGACTGGGTGTAGCCGAGATTTGTAAAGGCAAATATAGCGTAAAATATCGTGATGGCGGCGCATATTGCTATATCCTTGCGTTTTTTGAGCCATACGGGAGGGATAAGTGTGATTTTTGGCTTGCCAAAAAACACTGTGATAGCCATGTATATTGCGTATGAAGAAATAATGACGAGAGGTATCGCAAAAACTACTGCACTATATGCAATTTGTATGCGATTAAAACCATTGACGGACATGAATAATACATCAAGATTATTAAGAAAATGCATGGCAGAATAGGCCAAGTAGATGTATAAAAGCCGCTTGTCTCGCAGGGTTATATATGCTAAAAGTAGAAATGCTATTGCGGGGAAGTTGTAACGCTCATGCATACGGATGGAGAGTAGGAATGTGCCTATCATAAGTACAGCACCTACTAAAAAGATGCTTCCTGTGTCGTTTTTTTTCCATAGAAGGAAAAAGGCTAGAAAAGTAAGAGTCACTAGGGAAGCAAAGCCAAGAAAACTAACTCCAAAGGTAAGGTTCGCCCCGTTTAATCCCAGCATGGTCCAAAGATTATAGGCATTGTTTGTGATAAGGTCATATGAGGTAAATGTGTTAATATATTGTGACACTATTGGGATATCTAAAAATCTGTTTGGCATAGCAGAAAAGTCCACAAAAGGCACAGAAAGCACGGAAATGAGCAAAAGACATATAGCACCATATAGAGCTAATCTTTTTAAGTTTTCTAATCTTTTATTATTTTGGGGGTTAATTTTTTGGTAATTTTCGCCGAATATATATTTAAAGAACATAAATAGATAAATAGGGGCAAAAATAAAGGATTGGGGCTTGACCAGAATGCTGATTGTGAAAAGCAGCACGCTGGGCAGCATTTTGCGTTGTCCGATAAAATACACGGACACCACAAGCAAGAATGTGTGAATAGAATCCACCTGACCCCATACTGCTGAGTTTAGGATAATGGCAGGGTTGAGAGCATATATAAGCGCGGCTATGGCGGCGGAGTTGCGATTGCTGTTGGCGTTATCGCTTTTGCCGAAATTCATTGCAATTTTGTAGATGAAGGCTATGGTGGCTATGTCAAATAGCATGGCAGGCAGCTTTATTAGCATATTATGGGTTACGGAGGCAAAGTCGAGACCGAGAGATTGCGTTATGCTGCCTGTTATCATCAAGATATACATATAGCCAGGGGGGTAGTCTGTAAATACATCCGAGCCGTAAAACGAGGCGAAGCCATCGTTTGCAAGCATATTTGCCCAAAATCTAAAAGAAATCATGTCGGTTGGATGCGACATATAATTAAGATTAAAAGCCGCCCAAAGGCGCACAATAAGAGCTATGGCAAGAATGATGTATATATAGTATTTTTGCATGATGTCTCCTTAGTAATAGCAAGTAAAAACCCTTGCATAACAAGGGTTTTTACGAAAAGGTTCTGTAGTTATCAAAAATCATGCCTTAGTTAGCCTCGATGGCGTCTACAGGGCATACAGGTACGCAAGCACCACAGTCTATGCATGTTTCTGCATCGATAACGAATTTGCTATCGCCTTCAGAGATGCAATCTACAGGGCATTCTGGTGGGCAAGCACCACAGGAAATACATGTGTCGTTAATGATATGAGCCATATGCGTTTTCCTCCTTGAAAATTGGATTTTAAAGACTACGTGATAAGCCTTTAACAAATATCATACAACATTATTGCGCAATTTTCAATAAGCAATTTATAAAAATTTGTAGGCAAACTGTAATAGAACTGTAAGACAAATAACCGTAATAGAGACTAAAAATGTGGTAAAATGTATATCCGTATGCTTTTTTGACTGAATATGGATGATGATAATATAGATAAAACTTCGGAGGTATTCTATGAAATTCATTAGAAAAATGGCTAGGAGAGCCACGGCAGTATTGTTAGCGTTTATCATGTTTTCGACGTATGCGCCGACCTTTTTGCTAGACCTTTTTGCTAGCAATTCTGCTAATTTTACCATATCTTTATCCGAAGCCCTTGTGGCAGCGGGAAGCAGAACGCCTGTATGGGGTGATGCTCTGGAAGGTCAGGCTACGCTTTCTTGGGATATCCCTGATGTAGACCATATGGACAGGC
>Ga0136643_10013756_pt1 | contig 12126 bp, 10 predicted proteins | sample TergutLab28metaG_FD_96883 | JGI IMG/M metagenome (GOLD analysis project Ga0136643, IMG submission 96883) | Labiotermes labralis P1 segment gut microbial communities from Petit-Saut dam, French Guiana - Lab288 P1 (version 3) (version 3) | ecosystem: Host-associated > Arthropoda: Insects >...
CTCTCCGTTTTTTCTCTTCAAAATGCAGTTTGTTTCATAATTCTAACGTATTTGGTTCCTGTATTATTCACATTTTATATACAGAGTGTGCTAAAATTTAAAAAAATAATTCCGGCGCCAAAAGTTTAATTAATAATTTCCAGTAAAGCAGCAGGCATAGAGGAGTACACTTTCTTAACATGACTTTATTTTCGTTAGTTGTAAAGGCTGAGGCAAATGGACACGAACTTCTCTAGAGGACTGTACACGAACATGTTAAATTAAATGATCTTATTGAAGATCTAGAATGTTGCCTTTATGATATTTTAGGTAGTCTCCTGAGAGTACAGATAAAGAACCGTTCGTTCCAAGCGGTGTTCATGAAATGGAAGTTCCGCTAATATGCAGTCTCATATCCTGTAGGGCTGCTAATGTTTCAAAGGGTTGTATAGTGTTAGATATTATTTATTAAAAAATCCAAAACTCCCAGAGAAGCATTTCGCCAGTAGTTTAAACATATAAAACAATCCCTCACCCATTGTCATTTACGTTCCTATTCAAAACTGAATAGCCCTTTGTACATATTTTTCCTAACCGATAAATCGTGCATTTACATTGAATAGAAGGACGATTTTCAAGCACTTTCAATAAAAATACTTTTTAGATGTCTCAATACTAATGTGTTGGTAACTGCCGTAATTCAAGAACCCCTACACGAATTAATGCTTCCATTACCTTTGCAACCCTCCAAACCTTACCTGGAAATCTACTTGCTGGTGCCAATCATCCAGTTGCTATTAAGTGTAAATATTCTTCTAGGCCAGTTAGGTGTCAGGTTTAACGACGGACCATGTAACATATGAAATTTATTTCAACTTTCTTTTTCCCATTTCTACATCAAAGGATAGGAATCTTTTCAATAATCAGTCGGAAAGCCTGGCACATGTCAATTACTCTTCTATCTCTTCTTCGTATCTTAACGGAATTGACAGCAAACCTGGCTTAAGTGCACATTCCATCGTATTCTTTGCCTTCTTCTTGTAATTCTCCCTACACAATTGTAATATCACAATTTATTCGGCTCTTGATCTGCGACAGTTCATTTAGTGTAACTCCCGGGTTGCATGATGAACATCCGGCCACTCCGAATTGGATTTCATTCAGCGAAAAAATGTTTTCTCTTCTGCAGAGTCCATATTGACTCCAGGGTCGGTAAGTTTCTTACCCAGGGAGTGCTGTTTTTCTAATTCAGAGGTGTAACTTGCCGCTCACTCCTGCTAGTACGTGGATTAATATGCACACTGCCATACCTCCACTCCACCATACGTCTTTTTGGCGTAGCGTTAATAAATACATGACAACATTTCATTTATACCTCCTCCTGCTTTCGTGATCATCATTTGATCTTCACGCTTTTCCAGGAAAATGTTTTAATTAATTAAAATTTACCTATATGAAGCTCTTAACTTAATTAATAATTTAATTTAACCCCCATTAGTACAATTTGATTCGTTTACGTTATCTGTACTTGTTAGGAAACCCTCGTCTTCCACAAGAAGAAGTAGAAGACGAGACTAGGAGAAAGAAGAGTAAAAGACGTACAGACTGCGCTCCGTAGTTGATTATACGGGAAAACATGAATTTCACACTTATACAGGCCATTATGACCCAGAGGAGGAGTTGAGGTATAGCTTTCCTCTTCCTTTAACCTCGGCGCTATAAGGGCATGAGTGTTTAACGCAATGCTCCGGCTGCTTTGCCTCTCGGAAAAACAGCCACAACCATAATAAATGGGTCTGAGTGGGTCCCCAGAATGCTCTTACAAAATGGCAGGGAATAACACAAAATAGCGGGTAATACTGTATCATATAGGATCAGGAACCATAAAAGTGATATTTGCCACCTAACTAATTCAAGACATAACCTAGTTACCTGCAAGAGGTTTGAATAGGGGCATTCAAATATAATTGTATATATATATATAAAAAAAAGGTAAAGTGATCCTGTTACAGGCCCTGTGTGGCCCGGAGGGTGGGTAGAGGTATAGCTCTACTCTTCTATAACACCGCCGACTGCTTCAAAGGTTTCCTCATTTTGACGCCAAGAATCTTTATTTCCTCACTATAAGGTATGCCCATTATATCGCAAGCAGTGTCCCACGCGCTCAACGCCAATGCACTAGATTTCGTAGCATTCAGTGTTGCGCCAGTTGCCTTCTCGTAACAGGCTATGACATCTCGGTCTGTTCTCACGTCCTCCTGCGAAGTTACCAAGATGGAGACATCCTCGGGATACGCGATCACCGTGGTCTTCGGTTGCGTCCCATGTAGGCGAAGCCCCTGTAGAAGTTCATCCAGATAGTATAACGAAGTGTTGAGACATAAGACAAAGAGTATCATGCTAAGGGGGCATCCCTGTCGCACTCCACATTGCATGGGGATGGGAGTAGATATATGTCTATTGACTTGTATGACCGACGTGGCGTTTCCGTACATCATTCGAATACATTCTATGAATACTGCATCAAAATCGTAGCTACGCAAGACGGTCAGAAGGTATGTGTGCGAGATCCGATCAAAGGCCTATTTGCAGTCCAGAGATGCTACACATAATGGGCGCCGAGTCGTCTCCGCGTAGGCAATGGTATCGCATACTGTGGCCACTGTGTCGAAGATCGTGTTTCCTGGCACGCCGCATGACTGGCTAGGATGGAGCACTTCTGCTAGAATGGGCCGCACAAGGGCGGCTATCAGTCTGGCTAATATTTTATAATCTTTATTGAGCACTGTTATCGGCCTATAATCCTCTGGTGCACGAGGCTTCGCGCTTTTCGGGATGCAGACTATGACTCCTTTTTTCTGACGCTCTGATATTTGCCAGTTCCGGAGCATCTGAGTAAAGAGTGTTCTCATATCACCTGCTATGTTTTCCCAAAGGACTTTAAAGAATTCCAGTCTTATACCGTCTCTGTCGGGAGACTTTTTGCTGTCTTCTTTGAACACCGCTGCGTTCAGCTATTCGGCCGTAATTGGCATATCTAGTATCTCCCTCCAAGCATCAGGCACAGACCCGTATCCCATCTCTAACATTGTCCTGACACTGTCCTCATCAAATTCTATGGGGCGATATTCACTTCGCATGTGGACACTGAACACACGCACTATATCCCTCGCAGACGTCTGCCATCCGTGATCCCGATTCTGCACTTCCGAGATCTCTCGCTGTTCCCTCCTTTGTCTCCGTTTAATCAAGTGGAATAGGGACATGCGTACCTCCTGGAACATGTCTTGTGTTCGTAGTTCAATCTGTCGCCGTGCCAATCTAGCATTGTAGAGTTTCACAATTTTGGCTTTGAAATGATTAAGCGCTGCCCTCCTTTCCACGTGTTGGATCGGGCGCTGCAGTATATCATAAAGACAGGCGTAATACTTGTTTTACAGCTATGTTTCCTCTCGTGGCTTCACCGTCCCTTCACCGATGAAGAGTTTCTTGATGTGCACTTTTGCCACTCGTTCCCACCACATCACCATAGTAGGGTAGTTTTTGGTCTGTTTGGACCATTCTGCCGAACGCTGCCGCAATTGTTTCTGGAAAGTTTCCTCACGCAGTAAAGCCATATTTATCTTCCAATAACTGTGTCCGCGCCGCATGGTGGTGGCCTTAAGGGCTGTTCTTATCACCACTGCCAGGCGGTCAGTAAACGCAGCGATTCTCGTTTCCGCACCCCGTTTTTGTCTACTCAGGTTGCGCGACGCATATAGCCTATAAATCTTCGAGGATCCCCGACTGGTGTAGTGGGTATAGGTAGCGCGCTCCTGGGACGTCTCCCACATGTCTACTAGGTCAAATTCTCTAATGAACTCTTGCAGGGCCCGACTGTAGTTTGGTTGTCCTATGGCGTCCAGGTTTGTGAGGACGTAATTGAAGTCGCCTCCAACCAGGAGCGATGGTGGGATGCCCCCAGTAGGTACGGGAGTTCATTCGAAAAGACGTTTTCCCTGTTCCTCCTCCTCTTGGCTCAAGACCGTGTGTAGATGTTCACTATGGTTACATTTTGGAAATCTGCTGCCATTCCCCTGTCAGTAGGGAGACATACTGCCATTCCCCTGTCAGTAGGGAGACATACTGCCATTCCCCTGTCAGTAGGGAGACATGATATGTTCGTAAGCTGAATATGGTTTCGTGTCAGGATCGCCGTCCCCCGCCCCGTAGTGCCTATGTTTGTGTAAGCTGTAAAGCCCCGCGTGTCATCGCAGACAGGCCGCGTGACGTCCTGTAGGAGAATGATATCTATTTCCTGTTTTTACAAGAAGTCTTCCAGCATCGCTATCCTGGGTGGCGTAGCCATGCCGTTAATGTTGAAGGTCGCGATTTTATAAATCCTAGGCATCGCGAGTCTAAGTTGGGGGACGCCTCTTTCTTAAAGGGAAGTGATTTCCGTAGTCCTCGATCTACTCCGGCGTCGCACCGGAGAAGTGTCGTCCTGTCTGTCGATCTTCAAATTTTGGGCCTGTTGAGACTGGTCGCCGTAGCTTTCTTTAGTATTCCGTCCCGGGGAGCTAGAGGACCTTCTTCTTTCCCGCCTGTACTCCACTCAAAAGTGCCCCCTTTCGCGTCCATGTTGTATCTGATGGGCCGTCCACTCTCCTCATTACTGGGCTGCCGCCTTACTGGTTGCTGCTGTTGAGGTGTCTCCATCCTGTCCTCCAGCCCTCTCGTGACGGTGGGGCATGGTCGTTACTGAGGGTCCGTCGCCTCCTCTCCACCTGTGGTCGTTTGCCCCCTGTGACCGTTGTAGGTTCCAGTACCCGCTCTTCCTCCATTGCGGCGGCGGCCTCCACTCCCCTTCGGCCTATCTCTTCCTTCTGGGGCATGGGGGCGCTATCTGGTGCCTGCAGTGTCTCTGCCTCCATATTTTCGGGTGCAGCCATGTCTGTTGCCCTATCCAATATTGTCGTGGTGTTTGAAATGGGCCCCCTCGCCGTCACTTCCCCCCATGATGCCGTGGTTGCCGGTATGCTTTCCGCCCGCTCTCGCCATCTGTGCGGGCAGGCAGTTTGCAGATGACCCGGTTCTTTGCAGCTGTAACAAGTTGTCGGCTGCCCCTCGTAAGATATTAGCGTTCTGTACCCTGCCACCACCACATGCGAAGGGATATGTTTGACCAGTGACATGCTTACCACACGTACTCAATTGGAAACCCGATAGCTATAGGCATTTGACCATATTTCCGGCTGAATATCACATATTTCACCAAATGCACCCAGCGCCATTTCCAAGGTCTTGTCTTCCACTTCGGGGGTAAGCTCGCCTCCCTCACTTGTCGCATTCCTAATCCGACTGTCTCGATTCGTACTTTGGAGATTTCGCCGTTCTCGTGTCGAAAATCCTCTTGCCCCTGGATCGCTGTCAATATTGCCTGCATCCTCTGTGGGTCCCTGAATTTTATGTAAACGTGTCTGCAAGGGCCATCAATTTGTATCATCACTACTTCATGTTCTTGTAAATGAAGTGTTCCATAGACACATTCGTGTATGTCGAAAGCCGACACACGGGGGCTACGTTGATCGAAAGCACAGACGATCGTTTGTTGTCGTTCTGTCATGTTTACTATCTTCCGCTGATAGCTTTTTGTTTAGTATCACCGCACAAACACGCTCATTGCTTCAATGGTAGCTGCTCGACCGGCTCACTCCTTGCGTAAACACAACCGCACTTCACCACATCTCGAAGCAAACTGATTCGATCCCGGACTGTCCAGCCCGTAGCTCAGTCGCTATACCGACTGAGCTACCCGGCCCACTATAATTGTATATATTTATATATTTATATATATACACACACACACACACATATATATATATATAAAATGTGTGTGTGTGTGTGTGTGTGCGGTTTATTTAGGGACGTTAGAAATTCAAAGTAAGCAGTATTATTAAATAATCGTTGGGAAAGAATGTGAAAGAGAACAGCCGAGATCTAGTTAGAAATGACTTCATTAGCCCGGAAATTCTCTGAAAGAACTGAGTAAAACCACGAATATAGCAGACAAAATAACAAGTCTCTGGAAACAGACTCGAATCCAAGACTTTAGGAATATGTTAGAGGAATAAATAAATAAAAGCAATATAGTTTTGTTTTGTTAAACAAAACCCAATTTCGAGATGAAAACCAAAAGAAATGTAAGATAAATAATATAGAACTTAAGACTAATATTTCAGTAAAACTGTATAACTTCAGTTTAATGTAAGGAATGTGCACTGCAGAATACTTTGGTGTTAGCAGTCACACTTTTGGAATTCCATAATGTAATTCCGCAAATAAATTATTATTAAAGAAAATAGAAGTTTAGATGCTTGTAACTGTAGCATTCTGCAGTGTTGTTAACTAACAAACAACACACTAGCAGTTCGCTTTCAACATAATTTTGTCACTTTATTGACTTACTGTATCAGACTGTGAATGGAGGTTTGTGGGTTACGAGTACATAATCATCTACATTTTTCGGCCCTCCTAAGCCATTTCGGCCTACCACTAAACAATATATTTCTCTAATTAACTGCTTGATATTATTACAACAACCTTTGAAAGGTCACTGCACATTGTAATTACACTTCCTTTCCTAAAACTTCCTTAGTTTCAGCCTAATAATTACTCAGAAGTTACTCAAGTCATTACTTGTTACCAATTTTGACGATACTAGGAGAGTTCGAAGAAAACGAATGTTATTATTATATAAATTCACCGTTCTAACAACGTCGTCATAATATCAAACAACGATTTCAATAAATACTGTGTTTAATGATGACCTGAACAAGGGTCGCTCGTTCTTAAGTCGACTGTGTAGCCTATGAGTCACCATATAAATCTGATATAGTAAGTAAGTAAAGTTGTTTGAAGTGAATTATTATTGTAGTAATTATTACGAAACTACGCAATACTAAAACTGCACATAAATGTATCTACTATACCATACAACAAACAAAAATGTTCTGATAAAACTTCTTGTTAGAAAACACACCATTCTCAGAATAAACCATTAATCAGGATCCAGAAGAAACTCTATACACGTTGCAAAGGGAGAGGGAAAGTGAATGTGGAGTACATTTCCCAGAATATTTAAAGTTTAATATTAGTTTATAATTTTTCGGGTTTTCCTTTATTATAACTACTTTCTTTTACTGAAAACTGCTGCAAGATACATGGAGTAACCTGCCATAATGAGATAAATAATCTGAACATCCATTTTCCGAAGTTTCGAAAGATCTTAAAGCCTTCGTCTTCACGATCAAGTCGTCCATGAGAAATTGAATCTTCAAAACATAGCAGTGAGTGTCTCAAATCTCGCCATTTGTAGTCCATCACACTGCAGGAAATTTCTGGACCAGACTTTAAAGAAGGACCTTCCTCATGAGTCAACTAATATATATATATATTATTTCTATATATATATTTATTTATTTATTTATAGCGGGTTTCTCTCATACTACAACATACCGCTGACAACAATTTGTAACTTCCTGTATCCAGCACGGTTTACAGTTTTGTTAACTCCGAAGTATCAAATTCTTAAGTAAAAAAATTGGTGTTTTAAATGTTAAGATTTTCTGTAATTGCTGTATTCTGAGGAAAAACAACCGGCGTCTCTATAGGCACAAGGTTTTTGCTACTGCTCTATGTTTTCAGGGCTGAGGTCGAAAGTTCTGTGCAAGACAAGTTACAGAGGACAGATTGCATGCATTAAGAGAACGTCTGAAACTGAATGGTTATTTGTTTTTAGTTTAAAATTTTCTGAAATTCCGAGTTCAGTTAAAACTATTTGTTAGACAAGAGTCGCTCAAACGATGCGTGAACTGCAACTTTTGAACATCACATTCAAGTTCACAGTTTCTGCGATTTATTCATATAAACTGAAAAATTAATTTGTTCTACTAGACTGGTCAAAAGCACGTGAAGTACAGCAGTGTACGGCGGCGCTCTTTCTGGGAACTCAAACATGGAGAATGCGTAGAAAAGTAACACAAAACAAACATATCAGTATGGCTTAAGGCCAAAGAGAGAATTTTTATTTAGTAGTAAAAGCATTACTGTGTCTTTCTTTCTTTCTTTCTTTTACTTTCTCTTCCTTTTTCCTTCCTGCGTCCTTTATTTTGTTCTTTCACATGTTTCATTCAGAGGTAGAAGTTTTAGTCTTTCTTTCTTTTTTTTCTTTCTTCCTTTCTCTCTTTCCCTTTCCTTTTTTCTATTTTTCCTCTCTCATTTGTTTGATTATTTCCTTGTCTCACTTTTCATTGTAGCGTCACTGTTGTTTGCTTTCCCTGTATTCATTATTTTGTCCGTTGTCTCTTTTTTGTTTGTTTCTCTTGTCTTTGCACCTCTTGATTTATTCATTCCTTTATATTCAGTTGGCACGGCGGCTAGAACTGTATAACTGACAATGCTTCGTACTAATTCTTAGATCCGTTGGCGCAATACTGGAAGCATATCAGCTGTTTTGGATCGCGTGTGTCATCACGTGCTAATGTTATGATTGGACACCCATACACGTCCCGTAATCAGTTTGTACAACCCTTCTTCTGTGTATTCAAAATTACTTTGTCCTCTTCTATTAACGTATATATTCAGCAGCTGATATAACGTTTTTAAAGACAACAGCAAAGAAAAATACCTAAGTGTATGTTTTTTTCCCCAGGTTTGTTTCATTTTTTCTGAAAGCAAAGGTCTCATATATGGCACTACAATCGCTGAAAAATTTCTACGTCCAGCTAGACTTGTATTTGAAGAATGTCCGCTTCGTATCTTAACCGGAACACTTGGGATCCTTCAGTGAGATTTATGACGAACATATTGCAGAAGTGAATCTCAATTAAGGCAATACCGCTTATTTTCAGACTCTGTCAAATTCATCAATCACCGATCATCCCACAGTCGACGGTACGTAGTGTGAGAAACTGTCTTCATTTACAATAAATCACATACAAATTTTTGTCTCGGTGTTTTTTTTTAATAAGAGAATATAAGATTAATTGACACAAGAAGGTTTAAATTTATTTTAATTTTAAACTTCCGTAAGTGATGGATCAGAAAGGAACACAAAAAAAAAGCCTTGGGATTTTTTTGTAGAAATGGCTAACAGGAACTTTCTGAGAAATTAGATTTTAGGAACGATGAAGTTTGGAGAGAACTGGCTATGTTTGACAGGCGAAGGTACAGCATTCAGACTTCTATCAATACAAACTCTTCTGCGACAAATTTTTTATTTTCTGCTGTGGGAATAAACCTGCATCGTGTATTTGAAACACTGCTACCGATTACAGAGTTCCTTAATACAACCCAAGGTTGCCTCTTTACTACCCTTAGCCGATCATTATTCGTATCCTTCTCCACACCTCATTCAATTATAAGTACTTCCTTCTTCTGAAAAGGCGCTCTTAAAATAACATTAGAAAGAGCAGACCTAAATGTATTTAGTTCTGAACATTTTAAAAGATCTTATATTTAAAATTTTAATATGCTTCTATCTACATTACGTAACCTTGTGGTGAACTTTCCACTTTAAATATATATAACATTATTTTTAATGGTCATGAAATAGGAGGTAACGTTGTATCTATTTATAAAACAATAGTGGACGCGTATATTGTGTGTTTATTAAATATAAAGATGGATTGAAGTCAATCCGAGAAAAATATTCTTGAAAAATGGCACATAGTGAGTCACTCGTTTTTATCTTCGTATAGAATTTTAGTAAACACTATTAAATTTTTTCAGTTACAAAACTTGTCCTTCTTCTGTACAATTTCCTATCCAATTTTTTAATCTTCAGTTTTTCTCCATTGCATGCATGGGGCAATATTGTAGTTGAACATTTCCTCACGGTTTGTTAGAAACCATCAAACTCAAATATATAACTTTCCATTCAGGAACTGGAATGGAGAAGACTTTTTAACTTCTCTATCTGTTGTTAATTTATTCGAAAAATTAGTGGCCTTATTAAAAATTTCAATTACTTATTGCCAAAAATATGAAGCCTGTATGGAGCCTCTATGTTTTAACAGCGCCATTACACTTGTATTTACAGAGCTAATGATCACTGACACTGAAAGTTTCAGAGAGAAACAGGAAATAATTTTACCCAGTAAAAGTAAATGTCTTCAGCTACCATTCTAGATGTATAATTTTACTGCTATTAGTTAAATAGACTAAAAGGCATTCTTAGCGTCTTCAATATAAACGTAAAGAGATTATTCACTCCTGCCTTCTTCATTCCATACAGTAAAGGTCTGATTGATCCATTTTGATTATTTTTCTTCGAATATTCCACTATAATTCATGAACCATAGTTCATAAACTCAGTACCTGCAACTTGACCTCACAAGCACTTCCATAGCCTCAATTTCTTTCCGGAATATTGTGAATCTCTAATCCGTTTCAAATACCTTCACGCTGTCTTTGATTTCCAAAAATATATTCCTATAATTTACCTGCTCGTTACCACAATAACAAGCGTGAGAGATTTTAAACGCGGTAATGAATATTCGGATTTGATTTAAAACGCGAGCAATATCTTCATCAGGCAAGTGACTGTCAAATTATGAAGAAGGATTCTGTTTCACGGAGTTTCTTAAGAATAAAGTACATATACTACGGGAGTAATGGCAGTCTGCGCAACTGTTAATTTTCCGAATATTCTGTTTACCTACATATGGCAGCCATAGGACAACTCGTAGTTCAGGTACGTTGTTCATCAAGTCTGTGGATAGTTGTGCTGCCTGACCTCCAGAGAGTCTGAGCTCTTGCTTTAGAGAAGAAATAAATCCATATAGTTCAGAAAATTTCGTCAGAATTAACGACGAATTTGTATGAAAAAGACTAACGGCAAACCAGAGTAACAGTACTGAAATTCCTGCTGCAGGCCCCTTTGAACAAGCAGAATAACGCAAGAAAGAGTCTGAATTGTTTCAGATGATTTTAAACAGGACATTATGTGACTAGTTTGTTAACGTTTTTCCTTTTTTGGATTCGTAAAGTCGATCTTTATCATTGAATGATTTTCTCTCCAGAAATGCGGGAAAACTGAGGAAATAAAAGATAACCCTGACAACGTGTTCTCTTGTACGGAAGTCCAGTGACACCACACAACACAGTATTCTTGCTTTTATCCTTGTGTAGAACAGGAAATATGAAAGGAGAAATTACAATATTAAGAGCAATAAATATGCACTTAAATCGCGCTAACGTAGATATTTTGCAAAATGTATTGCTGACGCTTGAAGCAGACTCTTTTATTGTGTCTAATGTTGCTCTTGAAGTGACAATCGTTAAGCGACAGCAGTGAAATTACAAAATGGTCCTGAAAGACCCTGGACAATTTTCAGGTTTTTCGAGGAAATAATTTGGAAGCATTTTCTAAACTTCGACATTCGCAGCTACGTTACAAATTGTCCATGGTCTATTGAATGTTTATTTTAAATTATCCCTGAACTTCAAGTCACGTGCTATGAAAGTATATGGGGGTGAAAATTTAACCTTGTTACTCGAGGCAGATGGATGTTCAAGTCCACACCCCCGCTCCTGTTATCCCGTCGGAAAATCACCCGGCACCCATCGAGCAGGATACTGAGTAGGTTTAAAAAGTAACAGGAAAGTTTTAAGATGTGAAGAATCCTTTAACCTTAAGGTAACCGAGTCAAAATTCCTCGACCTTCCATCCCGTAGTTAGCCAACGTGCCTACCGAAATAACCCGGCCTTGTCAAATACATTTATTTATTGTTTTCGTAACGTAGTCAGAATAGTGGCTGGACTACGGGCTGGAAGATCCGGGTTTCAAATCCCAGCAGGTCAAGAAATTTTCCTCTTCTCCAGGCCTTAAAACCGACTCCGAGGTCTACCCAGAGTCCTCTTCATTGGATTAAGGGATTCTTTCCCGGGTTAGAGTGGCCAGGGCGTGAAGTTAACCACTTACTTTCCTCTAACGGCGAGGTTACGATTAATTATATCTGTACTCCCAATTCATCCTTTATAATTTCATAATTTGTGCAGGGTCAATTTCACATGTACTTGATGGTTTTCGTACATATCCTCCGAATTATTCGGATTATGTAGCAGGTAATGTTAGGAATATTAGTATAAATACATATTCAAAA
>Ga0136643_10013757_pt1 | contig 12126 bp, 6 predicted proteins | sample TergutLab28metaG_FD_96883 | JGI IMG/M metagenome (GOLD analysis project Ga0136643, IMG submission 96883) | Labiotermes labralis P1 segment gut microbial communities from Petit-Saut dam, French Guiana - Lab288 P1 (version 3) (version 3) | ecosystem: Host-associated > Arthropoda: Insects >...
AAAGGTAACGGGAGGTAAAAGAAGGGTTCATGGGATAATTTAACCTCTCCCCCCCCACTTGCCCCCAGGACCCGCCAAACCCCCCCCCCCACACACACACACCCCCACACACACACAAGAACATTATACCCGGAATACTATCCGATACTGGGTAGCGCGGTAGGACTGTGGTTAAGATGCTGTGCTACAAATCGGAAGGTTGTTGGTTCGATCCCAGCTGGTGTCATTGGAATTTTTGACTAACATAAAATCCTTCCGATCGCACTGTGGCCCTGGGGTCGACTCAGCCTCTAACAGAAATGAGTACTAGGAGCATTTCCTGTGGTGTAAAGGCGGCCGGTGCGTAAGACTGACAACCTTACCACCATCCTGTGCCGTTGTCATGAAATCTGGTAACCTTAACTTCCTGGAATCCTCTGGGCCACTCCAGGCCTGTAACGGGACTGCTTTACTTACTTACTTACTCCATGGTGCAGAGTCCTTCTTGAGAAGCTAAGTGGTTTACAGCTAGTCAAGAAATTCCCCGCATTTCACGGAACCCGAAGGTTCATTACCTTTACTATCTGATATTCGGTCACCTCCCGAAAACAAGTCACATTTGTCGCTCTTGAGCCAGCTTGCTCAGTTTTCAGCATAACAATAATGTCGTTATTAAGTACTGTATATTCCATTCGTTGTGCATGCAGTAGTTTCTGTACAAATTGCTTGTTTTTGGTGCCACAGCCCCCAGTGGGCCATGGCCTCCTCATTCACGAAGTTTCTAGATCACATACAACGACGAAACCACAATCAGTATGACTCTTCTAGACGAGTGATCAACTCGTCGCAGAGACCTCTACCTGACAACACACAACACTCAAATCCATGTCCCCGGTGGAATTCGAACCCAGATTCTTAGCAGACGAGCGGCCACAGAACTTCGCCTTAGACCGCGCGGCCACTGGGACCGGCTCCGTATATACGCGCAGCAAATAAAATGTAATGGGATCTAAACGAAGTTTCTGAGATATGATAAATTCGCTCAAACATTACAGCTGCTTAAGTAAGCTCGTGGGAATGTTAGTGTTATTATTTATAAAAGGGAGCATTTTATGTTGTTTATGTATTTTTATTGTTACGTATGTTCTGTTCTGTATACTCTTTTCACATTGTGTTAAATGGCACTCTTCGGCTAACCTGTACGAGGTTTTTCTGTGCTTTTTCCTCAGTTGTAAGGGTAAAACTAAAGAATAAAAAACAGCCAGATGCCATTTATTATTTTATTGTACTTCTTGTAGGCTCAACATGTTTCGGGCACTACTATGCCCATCATCAGGAGCTCGCGACAGTCGTGCTTTAGCCTGCAGCCCGGACACTACTCCAGGCTAACCGCACCTAACCTCCAACCTACAGCAAAACAAGAACGAAACGACCAATGTGGTAACCAACATCATAGTCGCGAGCTCCTGATAATGGGCATAGTAGTGCCCGAAACATGTTGAGGCTATAAGAAGTACAAAAAAATATCAAGTGGCATCTAGTTGGTTTTTTATTCTTCAGTTATCACAATGATGCACGGCCCAATAAATATCAGTCACGGTACAACTCGCAAAGACGGGGCACGGCCCGCACTCTTCCCAATTAGATTGTTAATTGTGTTTTTCTTGTTGTTGTGTTGTTCTGTTGCTAATTGTGTTGTCCTTGTTAATTGTGTTGTTCCATGTACTGTTTGTGTGTAAATGTGTAATGCACTACTGCCACCGGGTGTCAACCCAACTGCAATTAACAAATATATCATATCAACTCCATACATCAAATAATTCGGGGCACTGATGTTACAGCAGGAGGATTCAACTCGTCCGAAATGTTAGTTGAGAACTTTCAGTAAAGAACCCTTGAATTTATGCTACAGTACAAACACACTGCATAAGATAAGACAGCCAAAGCCGGCATTGAGTGCAATTCAGCAGACCACTGTGCAGAATTGTTTAGTTAGGATAGAGCCGAGGTGAAATGTAACACGACACAAATTTGTAGGACTGTCGGATAACAAGACTATAGAAAGGAATCAGTAGAGTCGGCAGTGGGCTGGCTGCTGGAAGGACAGTTCACTACAGGCACCTTAGCGGAGAAGCAATGCAAAAATTGCAACAATTTTTCCAACAAAATCCCTCCGGCCATATGTAACTTATCGGCCATGGCTAAAAGGGATGTTCGTGAGATTTGATACTGAATAGTTCTAACAAAATGGGGCTGTACACGCCATTTTTTTCGTAAATTTCTGACAAGACCAACGGACGCTTCACATGAAGACATATCCGTACGTTCCTCCGTAAATTCCAGCGTAACCCGCTAACGGAGTGTAGCGTTCTTTGATTATCAGGTACACAGAAAGGCGAAACACATTTTGCGCCTAATACGCTTTTCCTTACGTCTTAGGTGTTTACAGATTAATCAGCCTCTCAGTACCGGCATCGGTGCAAAGCACGGATGTTTAGTGCCTCGCATTATGCCGGTCTCGGTGCAAAATAAAGGTAAAGGTAAAGATAAAGTTCACCTAAAATATGCCACAAAGACCCAGAGGGGAACTCGAGGTATAGCTCTACTCTTTTCTTAACCTCGGCACTAGATGGGGGTGGGTGGTCAACGCCATGCACCGGCCGCTTTGCCCCCGGGAAAGACACGGTACCCATTGCATTAGAAGGCCAGGTGGGAACCAGGGTCGGTCTGGACGGGCATGGAAAATCTCGGCCCCCATCGGGATTCGATCCCCGGAACGGTCGTGAATTCATTTAAGAGTACTTAACATGTAAACCCTCTCCGTCGAACTGGGATGTAATTGGAATTTAAAACCCATCATCATTAAACGGTTAAACAAAAGGGAAGGAACAGACAAGAACCGTTACTAATACGTGTCTTTATCTCCGTATTTAACCAAGTTGATGCACAAAATTTGTTTCACAATAAGTTTTATTTCATGCCTCTACATGTTTCGAGCACATGTGCTCATCATCAGGAGGTCAAAATTGCATTACACAGCCTCTGGTATCAGCACACTGAAACAAGTGAGTGGTCTAAAATTACTAAAATACAGTTCTATAAATATGAGCAAATAGTAGTAAAATTTATGTGTGAATCTTTTTGGGTGTGATTACTGTGTATTACTTACTGTAAACATGCTATGTCATGTAGAGGTTAGGTTTATCCAGCTATTAAACTTATTAGAAAGGTATTATGTCTAAGTTTTAATAGCTGGATAAACATAACCTCTACATGACATAACATGTTTACAGTAAGTAATACACAGTAATCACACCCAAAAAAAATTCACACATAAATTTTACTACTATTTGCTCATATTTATGGAATTGTATTTTAGTAATTTTAGACCACTCACTTGTTTCAGTGTGATGATACCAGAGGCTGTGTAATGCAATTTTGACCTCCTGATGATGAGCACATGTGCTCGAAACATCTAGAGGCATGAAATAAAACTTATTGTGAAACAAATTTTGTGCATCAAGTTGGTTAAATACTGATATAAATATACTGAGATGCATGGTCAGCAAAACGTCAAAATAATACGTGTCTGTTTTTCCTCTTTTAATTCGCAAGATTTGACGTTCTAACAGCGGAGTCCGGATTGGTTCAGGAACCCTTCCAGCCTCCTGTCCAACGGGTACAGCGGTCTCTTTCTCTGGGGGGAAAAGCGACCGGGGTGTGTATCTAACCATTCGCCCCCATCTAGGGAATGCGTGAAGCTAACCCTCTACTCCCAACAGGACTTCATGGCATGATGCTTGATTATGCACAGGAACAACTTTATCTGCACCTAAACCAGGGTTTTGCTGAAGGGTCCGGAATAAAATCCGATTTGCAACGTCGGCAGTCGACATTTTGGTTAATCCTTGCAAATTAATTCAAATAAATGTTTAAGCGATAATCCTTCTTAACCGAGTAGTGCAGAATGAATAATTAGACACAGCAATGTCAGCGAAGTGGGCTCTCATATCTCACGTGCTATTCATCTCACAGATTATGGATAGCATTAGCTGTAATCCAAACTTGCAAACAGAGGCTATGCTCCATTAGCAACACTCCGAGCATTTCACTGTCCATCAACTACTGTACGCCAACATTAGAAAACTAAATATCATTCCTTTACAATAGACAAAACTTTATTCTACTTTCTTGTTGGATGGAAATTACTGTAGATGGTTCATATCAATTATAGATTACAGACCCAGAACTGAACGTTTTCCCATATTTTATATTCAAGAAACTCGACAGTTTGCTGGGTTCAGTGGCGTACCTAGGACTTTTGTTCGGGGGGGGGGAAGGGTTCAACAAATTCAATTGAGGACAGAGAGAACGGGGATCTGTGGGGTGGTAGCCCCTAGTCAGGGGTTCTGGAGGCAGCTGTAATTTGGTACAAGAAATTTCATTTCATATAGTAAAATTTTCTTAATTTTTGGTACTTTAAGACTATTTATGATGAGAACCAATTTATTTATCATTGCTAATGTAAAACAATTGCGAATCTGGGTAGTTTTAGAACATTACTGCCTTTTTCCGAACATCTTGGGGTGTTGGTATCCTAAATTCAGCAATTTTTAACAGTTTTCACAATTGGGTTGAATTTGGCACAATTTGGAGGGCCTTCGGAATTTCGGGGGGGGGGGGTTGAACCCCCAAACCCCCCCTCGGTACGCCACTGGCTGGGTTTGAGGCTTCCGCCGCGGAATCAGTAAGGTATTCGCACTTCTGGAATGCTACGTAGCCGTGAATGGTAGTTAGTTATCAACGTATCGGGACATCCTATCGGTCCCAGCTTCAAAGGTCAAGTGGTCCACGAAGAACTGACAGTTCAACAACACAATCAGCAATGTATGAAACTCTGTCACAATCTCCAGACAGTAAGATTTTTGTATTTCACCACATCCTTAACTAATTAATTTAAATTAGATCCATTCTTACTTATGTCGCATCTGTCTGGAGCACTACATGCTACTCTTACTAACCCAGACTCCAAGTCATCCAGTCTAAATATCTCCGAGTCATCGGTAACTATCCGAGACGCACCGCCACTTCCCACCTGTACAACGCTCTAAACATCCAGCCCATCCCCGCTCTCAATCACCGCCTTACTGACAAATTTCTCGCCCATTGCCCCTTTCACCCCAGTCCTCTAGTCCAACAAACAGAGAATTATAATCTAGCCGACCTGACTAACTGCCACAAATATATGAACCTAAACGTACGAAGCATATACTGCTTTAATTAGCTTACCGGAAGTCGCAGTTTTTTTTTTGTTCATAATTTTTCACTGCCGTTGTTTGCACCTATATTTATATACATATTGTTCATTTCCACTTGTACCATAGTGTAAATATTTATTCAAATTGGTTACAGGAACAATTCTGTAATTTATCCTGTACACCCTGTATATACTCTTTGTGAAATAAACCTCTTTAAAAAAAACCTAACTTCAACTTCCAAAGAACGGCGGTATAACTGTATCTACCACCAGCCATAACACGAGTACTTATAATCATCTGATGTACTGCGAAGAATTTTCAGTTACTCGGGGCTCCCTGTGGATGGTGTCAGCTGACACCGAAACGCGTCTGAGCAGTAATATGTACGTTAGTATATAAATGTGTGGTGCATAATTTTAGGTTCATAAATGGTGATAGGTTTACTCCATTTCCTCAACTGTTCGTCAAGTACCCTGCAATTTATCGAAATGGCAGATTCATTACCATGCTCACAATGTGTTCTGTCGCAGCTACAGTCTCACACGTGGTGGCTCATAAGGTGCAGGAGCAACGACAAATGGGATGCATATATCACGTGCAGCCGGTTGATCCCACATCTCTGCCTCCGAAACTGCGATCGGCAGAATATGCTGTCGTAAACAATAGCGAATACGACGCTGCTTATAGGTTGAATCAAGGACCACGTGACCTGCCGAGGCCATAAAGGTGTTGGTATAGACTATGTAACGCGACGCGACGCGACGCGTCTGTATGCACCGGGAATATACGGTAATACTGTGGCGTGAATGTACTGATGCTGATGGAACCTGTCTTGCCGCAAGCGTTGTTGTCTAATTTACGTTCAATTTCCGTTGAGGGCGAACGCCGATGTGAACAGACGATGAGGATCTTGACGAACGGCGCGGTAACTGGAGGTTGTGGCGTGTAGCCTGGTGGCATAAATTAAGCGACGTGTCGGAGGAATTTGCTGTCTGTATCTTCAAGGTAGAAGGCAATCCTGAAGGACAGCCGGTTCCGGTTCATTCGAAACTTTTGACAACCTTCTGTCGTATTCTAAGACAATGATCGAACAAAAGAGCACTGAAAGTAACACATTGCAACAATCAGTTAATGTGTACAGTGGCACTTTGCAGCATACTTATACTGCTACTCTCACTCATTTTCTTATCCTTCTTCAACTATTCATTTTTCTTTCTAAATTCTCTCTTTCATCTCCTGTATTTACTTTGTCTTCTTTCAGTTATTCTTCCTGTTACTTCTTATTCATCTTCTTTTCCGTCTTCTTTGGTTATATGTCCAAAACCAGTTAGAATAAAGCAAAGCCCTTTGATGATTATCCGCATAATTACATTCAACGTTCTACTCAGGTCACTAATATGAATTACTAAATTGTAGTTCAGTTGTTATAAAACGTATGAAGGTAGTCTACACTCTTAGAACACAAGAAAAAGTCTAAAAGTACCAGACTACATTCATATTAGCCAACCCCTTACCAAGGCCACATGACTGCTAGAATACCAAGAATGACATTCGTAAAGTTAGAACACGAAATTAATGGCACATAATGAACAGCTTCAATATAATTCCCTAGCAGTTTTTTTAATTCTTATAATAAAACCAACTATATACACGAATTTTTTAATTTTATTTTTTGGAATAAAACTCTATATGTTATGGTTTTATTATAAAAATCTATCACGATGCACGGTCATTTGAACGTCAAGTTATTCTTTTATGTACGTAGACCTGAAGAAGATATTATATAGTAGGTAGAAACACGTGTTTTTAGCTGTTCATGAATTAACACCAACATATTTCGGCATTGTTGTCAACAATGCCGAAATATGTAGGGGCTAAGCAATAGAAAGAACACACAGACTGTACAACTGTGCACCTGTTGGTGTTACCAAAGTTTTAATATACCATAAGGCACGGAATGAACTATTTAGAATTGCATGAGAAAGTTATCAAAGTTTTATTTATTCACCAACTGATGCACTAGTGAGTTGTCTTGAAACAATATTACATTAAAACAATATTAAAATTTACACTAAAACAGGTCCGACATGTATCGGTGTTACAGTTACACCATCATCAGGGAGCGTATTAATTCGTACTTGCTTAAGTTACAACTGTAACTTAAGCAAGTACAAATTAATGCACTCCCTGATGATGATGATGATGATGATGATGTAACTGTAACACCGAAACATGTCGGAGCTGTTTTAATGTAAATTTTAATACAAATTTCAATATTGTTTTTAAGACAACTCACTAGTGCATCAGTTGGTGAATAAATAAAACTTTGATAATATCAAGATGTACGGTACGAATGTGAAAAACTTAAGAAAATTTTCAAACCCATTTTATGACTAACGCTTTTAAACAGTGTGTTTGATATCGCTGACCTGAGCACTTCACTTACTACAAAAATATCATGGCCGATGCTGGCTTTAAATGTGATAAAGTTGTGACTTGTGAGCAAGAAGGAGCACCCTGTATATAAATATAAGCTACACTGCAGTTAATACGCTGTCGCCGCGGGATGCTGCGGTACTGAGTTGAGCATATGGTTAAATATAACTTTGATAGCAGCAACGTATCTGAACCGAGAGGCCATATGCAATTCTGTTTGAGTGTAAACTCCGGTAGTTACATCATGATGTTACGTATCATGGCGACTAGAAATATTACATTACGGGGAAGCAACGGAAGTTCGAAATCATCCTGGCGTAAGGGCTTCTAACTTTTTAACTAGATTTGTGTGTTGCTCTGGGGGGAAACTGGGAAGGATCTCTAGAGGTGTACTGGGTAAGCTGATACCGGTTATTGCTCTGTGGCTGCCGCAGTACGTATAAATGTCTCCCTTGCTTCTTCTTGCAAGATTTCATTATACAGTATTTATGGGTGTGACAAAAAAATATAGAACAATATAAACCATGTACATATAACGTAACAATGCGGTGCCTTCGAGTAATCATTGCTGCTATGGAAACGCAAAAAAAAGTGTTCTGTTTGTATTGTTACGCAAGGTGCTATAAACAATGTAATGAATATTGAAAGCGCTGACATAAAAGCAGACAATCCGTTCTCTCTATTGTTGACCTACAACTGTCGCTACCGACAATATTAAAAACATACAGTAAATGTGAAGTTCGCCATATAAGAGCCATGAAGGTCCAGACGGGGTAAAGGAATAGTTCTAATATTTCTTTAACTTAGGCGTTAGATGGTAGGGGGTGGTCAACCCTAGGCCACGGTCGCTTTTCTTTTTCCACGGGAGGGAGAACTGGTAACCAATGTACAGGAGGCTGCGTGGGCCCTAAGGCCTGTCTGGGCGGGTGCCAAAAATCTCGCCACAACCGGGATACGATCACCAGAGCGTCCATTCCGCAGTAAGTCGTTATTCAGGCACACGAAACACACATACGTCTTCATGAAAATTTTTCCGATATTTGCCTTCGGTTTTAACCAAATTCAAAGTTTCTTGAAGGATTTTCTTAAGACACCAATACACAATTTAACCAAAATACGTCTGGTAGGGGCCGTGCTTATACATGCGGACAGATAGACAGACAGACAGACGGAGGAACAGACACTACGAAGCTCGTACGCGCTTTTTGGCGACTTACGCGAAGAGGGCCTAACAAACCTGACCCTAACTGATGAAGTTCTTTCCCTATTCTACAGGGAACAATATAGAAATAATTGGGTTTCCATGTAAACTGCTGTTATAACATGTCTTTTCATTACCTATTATTTATATGTTTATATTCATTTAGTTACATTTATCGGTCTTACATAACCTCAAACATCCCTCCGGTCTAAACATTTTGTGATTACTATCACGTAAAAAAATTTTTCATACACACACGTGAGAAAGACCAACAAGATGCACAAATTTTTATTTAATAATTTATTTCACTTTAATTATCCTCTACATGTTTCGAAGAAGTAATTGTTCATCATCAGGAATACACAAATGATAAGTACAATTCGTATCGTGTCAGCGACTAGACTCCTCATAAGATGCGTGGTGAAATACTGTACGCTGCTTGTACAGAACTCTTCCTGATGATGTGCAATTGCTTGTTCGAAACATGTCGGCGATAAATTAAGTGAAATAAATTGTTAAATTAAAAAATGTGTACCTTGTTGGTCTTTCTCACGTGTGTGTGTGTGTGTGTATGTGTGTGTGTGTGTGTGTCACGGTGCACGGTTCCGAGAATGTAAATATTTCGCACACATTTGTGCGCGCATTCAAACCCTACCTAACCAGTACATTATATATTGCTGTACACAGTCTATATTGCTGTACACAGTCTAAATTGCTGCACACAGTCTATATTGCTGTACACAGTCTATATTGCTATACACAGTCTATATTGCTGTACACAGTCTATATTGCTGTACACAGTCTATATTTCTGTACACAGTCTATATTGCTGCACACAGTCTATATTGCTGTACACAGTCTATATTGCTGCACACAGTCTACATTGCTGCACACAGTCTATATTGCTGCACACAGTCTATATTGCTATACACAGTCTATATTGCTATAAACAGTCTATATTGCTGTACACAGTCTATATTGCTGTACACAGTCTACATTGCTGTACACAGTCTACATTGCTGTACACAGTATATATTGCTGCACACAGTCTATATTGCTGCACACAGTCTATATTGCTGTACACAGTCTATATTGCTATACACAATCTATATTGCTCTACACAGTCTATATTGCTATACACAATCTATATTGCTGTACACAGTCTATATTGCTATACACAGTCTATATTGCTGTACACAGTCTATATTGCTATACACAGTCTATATTGCTGTACACAGTTCATAAATATTAAATATTAGAACTGCACGCTTCTTATTCATCACTTAAATCGTACGAAGAAATAAGAGAGAGAGATTTGTGAGGATTACTATCGATCGGTATCGATAATTATAGATTACTACCTAAGCAAATACGGTAAAGTTAAAGAATAAAAAAACCAACCAGATGCCACTTATTATTTTATTGTACTTCTTATAGGCTCAACATGTTTCGGGCACTACTATGCCCATCATCAGGGGCTCGCGACTCTAATGTTGGTTACCACATCGGTCGTTTCGTTCTTGGTTTGCTGTAGGTTGGAGGTTAGGTGCAGTTAGGTTGGAGTAGTGTCTGGGCTGCAGGCTAAAGCACGACTGCTCCTGATGATGGGCATAGTTGTGCACGAAAGATGTTGAGCCTATAAGAAGTACAATAAAATTATAAGTGGCATCTAGTTTGGTTTTTTATTCTTCAGTTATCACAATGATGCACGGTCCAATAAACATCAGATTCACGGAAAATCTAGTAACGAAAGCAATCAAAAAGTACGTACGTCTTCACACAAACCGCTCGTTATTATCTTCACACTTAATCAAAATTGGATTTTCTCGACAGACTTTAATTAGAAGTCGCCGTATATAATTTCACAAAATTCGTCCATCGGGAGTCGAACTGTTTCGCCTGGAACGAAGGACGGAGAGATCCTAATTGTCGCTTTTCGCGACTTCGCCAAAGGGCCTAAAAGGGCATCCGTTTCCGCTTAGGGACACACCTTCTCCTAGGGAATTGCACCTCTGACCTTTCTATTCCGAACGCAGAGACGTGGATGTCACATCTGGTGTGTGTCAGGAGGGATACGAGAGCAATTATTCATGATGACAAGAACACATTATTTCCCCCAAAACAGTTAATCTTCCTGTCAGACGTATTTTTCCCCCTCTGCATATCTAAATATACTTTAATTATGATTTATACAAATCATACATTACAAATGGCAAACACATGCAAAATTCTCTTCATGAATGAACATTAGGTAAGTTTCACATTACACCGGCTGGAGTTCGTTTGTTATTCAGTTTCGGAAGAAATTAAGAAAGTTGTCCAAGTTATGCTCATGGCAGTTACTCATCTCCGGCAGGTTCCTATAGTACAGCTTAAGTGACGAACTTGGGTCTAGTACAGAATTATTAAATACACATCAAAATAGACCACGAAAGGATTATTTCATTTCTCAGTTTTAAATTCATCTAAGATACAGGGGGGCTGATAAGTCCTTAGCCCGACCAGGAAGGAAGCAAGCTAATGTTTCTGACAGAATGAATTTTTCAAAATGAGATGTTCGTCGTAAAGTTATAAGGGGAAGCGGGGGAAGAGTTACACGTTTTATAAATCTGGCACAAGTTGGGTGGGGGGGGTGCATGGTCAGCCTCACGCCCCGGCCGCTTCAGCCCTGCAGAAATGGCACTCCGTACCCACCGTTTAGGAGGCTGGTTACGCATGACAGCCTGTCTCGAAGTTTTGTTACGAAGCAAACTATTTTGCCACGGACAGGAATCGAAATCGCTTCTTACCTATAGTCTAGCAATTAGGCTGACTGAGCTATACTGGCTCCCAAATAGGCTACGCAAAGAACAAAATTATCAAATGCAATTTTGCTTATTATGTTGTACCAAACTTTGACTTGTGTCTCAAGTCAGACAAAACAGGATTTTCACAAAAACGTGCTGAGTGTAACGTGTGGACAGGAAAAGAACAATAACAGGAACCGGAGAACACTACTGGAAAAGGAGCATCATACTTTGTATAATTCACGAAATATTATTTAGACGATTAACCTGCTAAAGATTACATTAGCGCGACACGCAACACGTGTGCGATTGGTGACAAGGTAAAGGTAAACGTAAAGCAGTCACTGTACAGGCCAGGACAGGGCCACAGTGTTCCAGGAGGTTGAAGCTACCAGATCTCAAGACAATCGGCACTTGAAGTTGGTAAGGTTGTCAGCTGTACGCATCGGCCGCCCTCGCGTGCCGC
>Ga0136643_10013759_pt1 | contig 12125 bp, 11 predicted proteins | sample TergutLab28metaG_FD_96883 | JGI IMG/M metagenome (GOLD analysis project Ga0136643, IMG submission 96883) | Labiotermes labralis P1 segment gut microbial communities from Petit-Saut dam, French Guiana - Lab288 P1 (version 3) (version 3) | ecosystem: Host-associated > Arthropoda: Insects >...
GCATCTAATTCACCAGATATTATCCCAGAGCTTTGGTTGACGACATCTTGTGCCAGCCCAAAAATCCCCATAACAATATCAAAGGTATTGGTTAGGATAAATACGGCTATTGCGGTTTTAAAGAACCATTTATATAGATTTACAGGCTCAAAATTGTGCATATTGTTTTGTCCGATTACGAGCTGGATTAATTCATAGCAAGCCACAAAAGTGAGTATGATACCAGCTATAGGCAGAATAACAGTTTCTGAAAGATTGCGAATCATGTTGAATATATTCACATTCCAGTCCATAGGCCCTTGCCCTACATCAGCAGCAATGTCACCAATCTGACCATTAATGGAGCTAAACATGTTCTCGAATCTCTCCATTACTGCTTCCACAAGCCCATCTTTAATCCAGCCCGTAAAAAAATCTGATAGCCAACTCATAGGCTACTCCAGACTCAAAATAAAGTATGGTATCATAGGTCCTTTATTTTGAGGTTTATAGCAGTTACAATTTATAATAAGTTTATTAGTCATTAAACCAACCTTTCGCATTTTTTTATTATTACGTTGATAAGGGCAAGGGCGACATTCTGCCGCTGACTATTATGACTATACAAAAGCTCAGTCGCCAACGGCAGGAAGATTGAAAAGTTGTATCGCTTTTTGTTTAAAGAAATATCAATCTTTGTCAACTATATTAAACTTCATTTTAACCCTTGTTAAGAGAACAGATCGGCAAGCAGAGGAATCACCTGAAGTCCAATAATTATGATGCCGCCTCCACTCATAAGTTGCTTTATACCCTGCGACTTTGCACCCGGGTTGTCATTGCCATAACCTTCGAGAAGATTGATAACCCCCCATACACCTAAGCCAGCACCAATGGCTACAACCAAGGTGGAAAGGGTGGTCACACTATCAGCAAAAAAATCCATGTACGCATTACCTCCTTTCAACTTTACAGTTTTTGTCTTATTTACCTCTGAACAAAACAGAGGTTATCACAACAGGGAATAACCCTGATTGTTTTGAAGAAAAGAATAAAGCCCACCGCTTCTTTGAATTATGGAAGCGACGGACTTAATCAGAATATAAAAAATATTTAAATAAAGTAAACTTTTAATGCTTTAATTTTGAACATTTTCACAGCATAAGGTATCAATCAATTGTGTATACATAAGGCTTGCTAAGAAATCGAAAGTATCTGACTGCCCTGCGGAAACGAAAAGTACAGTTTTGTAACCATCACATATTCCAAAAGAATCAAATCCAAGCTCATCATCGGCAAAGTAGGCTTTCATTGTATCTGTACAAAATGGCTCTAGCCTCTTAATACAAGACTTGATAATAGCATCTGTGTTATTACCTGCCATATATTTAAATGCTTCATATCGCCTAACCGCTAAACAATTAGGGCGACGGCGTGCATAATCTTCAAATAGAATATCAACTGCATGGATATTGTCAACCTGATTGTGATACCTTATAGTGTCATCATCAGGCAACATATATTTGAGCATCTCAGAAACAGAACAAAGATTACGCTCATAACTCGGTGCTTCATCTGACACATAGCTAAAAATAGCCGTAAGTAATGTTGACTCTGCAATAGTAAATTTCATCTCGCCATCTTCTCCGTTGCCTTTTGTGCCTGTGATAAATGATGATACCAGCTTTATGACATCGTTATAGTTCCTAACATAGGCAAATGGATTATATTTTGCGCTTGCACCTAAATCAGACGTGTCAAAAACCTTAATTCTATAGCCATCTCGAATAAATTGGCTTCCATATATATTCAACAGATAATTGTTAGGATCGAATATAACAAAGCCATCAGACCTCTGTCTTATAGAGCGCTCAAGATACTCCTGAACTTGCTCGCCTTTATTGATTATTGAAAAGTGGTTGTTATCTGTGATAACAAGGGGTAGCGATAACGATTGTTTAAAAAAATTCATATATGATCCTCCTCAAATTTCCGAACACAAAAAAAACCATGTTTCTCATTAAAAAAATTGAGGAAACAGGGATTGTGTATCAGATATATAATTGATTGCATTTTATTTGGTTGTTTTTGTGATATAATTTTGCAGAAGTTAGATGAATATGGCTGCAAAAACATGGCTATTTAAAATTTTGCTAGTTTTATTTGGCAGTAGGCATATCCTCAAATATCTCTGACGGTGCATCGGGAAGTTCAATGTCATAGACTTCGAAAGTGTCCGATTGCTTGACTTTCAGCTTTGTAGACAGAAACTTCTCAACATCAAAACGGTTTCGCTTATCAAAATCAGATAACTGCTTGTAAAGTGGATGCTTTGTGATGTCATACTTCTTTGATAGAAATGGTCTTATGCCTCTTACTTGAAGAATGCACATTTCACCATCAAGAACAGCAAGCTCGTCCATGGTCATTAACTCTTTGCCGAGCTTTTGAAAATTTTTACCGTAAGATGGGCTATTGCCTTTAGTTTCGCTATTGTTAAAAGTATAGATGGTTTCTTTGCCAAGTATCTTGGACCACTCCTCTAGTGTAGTTTTTTCTTTGCCACCAAGAAAGATAGCCGAATCACAGTTGCCAACGATAGTGTCGGCGTTATCCTTATACAGTGCCTTCAACTGTGATTGTGCCTGAAGAATTATACAAGCTGAAATTTCTCTTGACCTAATTGTCGCCATTAGCTTTTCAAGCTTTGGTATTTGCCCAATATTTGCTGCCTCATCAATAAGGCAACGGACGTGATAGGGTAAACGACCTCCATAGACATCGTCGGCTTTCTCACAAAGCAGATTAAATAGCTGTGTATAAGCCATACTGACAATGAAGTTAAACGAGTCATCGGTATCTGAAATGATAATGAACAATGCAGTTTTTTCATCACCGAGGGTATCAAGCTCAAGCTCGTCATACATAGTTAAATCCCTAACCTCGGCAATATCAAATGGTGCAAGCCTTGCACCGCACGATACAAGTATACTTTTAGCGGTTTTTCCCGCCGCTAATTTGAATTTAGCATACTGGCGAACGGCAAAGTGGTCTGGTTTACGCTCTGCAAGCCCATCAAAGAGGTGGTCAATCGTATTCTTAAACTCCTCATCGTCCTCTCGAACTTCCATGGCATTTATCATTTCTGCTAGGGTAGCAAAATTTCGTTCCTCTTGTGGGGATTCATAATAGAGATATGCAATAAGCGCTGTATATAAAAGGATTTCTGCCTTCTCCCAAAACTCATCACCGCCTTTTTTCTCACCCTTTGTATTTGCAATCAGGGTGGTTACTAGCTTTAGTATATCCTTCTCGGAGCGGATATAGGCGAATGGGTTGTAGTGCATACTTTTACGGAAATTGATAGTGTTTAATACTTTAATTCTGTAACCCTGACGCCTTAGCATACTTCCAGTTTCTTCAATCAGTGAACCCTTTGGATCAGTAACCACATATGATACTGGAAAATCTTTAGAACGGCATTGCATTAGATTAGGTTTAAGCACAAACCTTGTTTTACCTGAGCCAGACCCTCCTATGACCAGCATATTTTTATTACGAGCATATTTGGGACTTGGCGGTCTGGGATTCATCATCAACCCCTCAGATTGAGTCAATATAATATTGTTTTCTTTGTTAGTATCCATGAAGGGCTTAATATCCATAGGCTTGCCCCACCGTGCAGAGCCATACTCTATATCCTTGCGGTAAAGTTTCGCATTTTTCTTTTTAGAGTATACAATACCATAAATGATTATTGTACCAATTGCACCGAAAGTTAAGTCAAATAAGTTAAAGGATGGCATAGGGTTGGACATGGCTGTGTTAAGAGATGCCATAATACCCATTAGCTTTTGAACGAAGTTATCTCCAAGTGCAAGCCTATATGCCATACCCAACTTATTTGCAAACCAAAATATCAGTAAATACGGAAGATTAGGCAAGACACGGCGTTTTAAAATATCTATCAAGTTTATTTTATCACCTCCAATCATCGCTCATGTGTCCCATGGTCTTTGTTCCTAGTTTTATCACGAACTGTATTCCTAATAACTTCTCTGAACTTGGTAATAGCCTCTTTGACAGAAGGCTTAGACTTTTCTTTGTTAAGCATCTGTGCTGAGAATTCCTTGAATGCTAAAGTCATGGTCGCAGTATCTTTAGATTGAAAAAACACTAGCCATTTAGGCGGAGTTTCGCTGTTATCCTTCTGCAGTGCATAACTAATACCATATTTTCGAGCAATAGGGTCAAAGGCTTTGATGTTTTCGTTTTTTATTTCTATGTTTTCAAGTTTGCCGCCTTTGGATAGATGTTTCACAGACTGCTTGCCTTTAATGGGAGTATTTTTAGCTTTATTAATCTTGTTAATAGATGCCCTCATTAAAGATGCAAGGCATCGTCCTGTGAACTTTGTTGAATTCGTTGCCAAAACAACACTTCTTTGTTCCACATCTTCTTGCAGGATTACCGCCTCCTCGTAAATTTATAAATGAAAAAAGTTACGCTGCAATCGGCTCATTTTTGCTCTTGCCTTGTATGTCAATTACGTCAGTTTGATCGACAATATTAGCCGAAGCTTTTTCAAGCCTCAAAGTAGCAGCTTCTGCATAATGTTTGGATAGCTCAACGCCTACGGCTGGGTATCCTTCAAGCATTGCCGCATGAATAGTAGTTCCAGCACCAGAGAATGGGTCAAGGATAATGCCACCTGATGGGCTATCATTACCAGGCTCGACAATCTTTACAAGTTCACGCATAACTTCAAGGGGTTTCTCCGTCTGATGTATACGCTTTTGAAAAGGCGGCATTGGTTGACGAAATACCCCAGGAAGAACAGGTGCATTGCGAGTTAAGGACATATGACCATTACTACCCCAAACCATAAATTCTGCTTGTTGGCGGAATCTACCGCGTTGTGGACGGCTGTTAGTTTTATCCCACGCTAAAATTCCACGCCAAATCCAGCCAGCCCATTGTAAGGCATCAGTCATGCTGGGTAGTTGCCTCCAGTCGATAAACATCAAAATAGGAGCGCCAGGCTTAGAGCAACGCCTCGCTTCCACGAGCCATTCCGTCATCCAGTGTGTCCATGACCTCTGATCTTTAGAATCGCCTTCAAAGTCAGGCAAAGCATTGCCATTTTTTACGCTAGAATATTTTTGTGAGGTGGATTTTGCTCTAGTGTTTTGATCAGCCGCCCCTGATGCATACGGTGGGTCGCATATGACACCGCCGAATAAATTGTCAGGGAATGACTTTAGCACCTCAAAAGTATCACCGTGGATGATTTTGGTACCAGTAAAATTGTGGTTTATTTCATGATTCATAAATTTATGTTTCCTCCGTTTCTTTTATATTTACAAAGAAAAAAGAGTGGCCTATATAGATACACTCTTGATTTGCTGTTATTAAGTTAGTAATTGGCTAAATATTAGGGTTATTTTTGTTACGTCTTTTATTAGGCGTTTTTTGTGAATTTTCATCTTTATTCACATCTTTATTTTTATGGTTCAATTTTTGTTTCTTTCCATCTTCTATCTTAGAAATAACGGACTCGCACTGCTGAGGTTGTGTATTTTTATTTTGTGCCTCTATATCTTTCATTGCCACAATTTTTTCATATGCCCATGCAGGAACAAGCCCAGGCAACGCAACGCCTAATATACTATCACGTTGAAAACGCTCTTTTTCACCAGAGTAAATATTTGTGGCAAATACTGTGCGTCCTCTGGCTTCTGGTGAAGTCCCAAAACCACCTGTAGCAATATAGAGCTGGTGGGATAAGGTTCGGTATTCTGGCGAAAGAGCATCTGCCTTAATAGCTATAATTTTACCTTCCATATTTTCCTTCATACCATTAGGGACACAATCAGCAAACGAAAGCGGAGCATCCTCCAAATCGGGGTCACCGCGATACACACGATCAAGGCTAAGGGCATCTAACCTCGCACCAAGCCTTCTGATAAACTCTCTCATAGTATCTAAATAATCAAGGCTCTCATGTACTATGTTGTACTCAGAAATACCAAAGACATTATTGAACGTTCCTTGATATAGCCTGTAACTGATATTTTCATCTTCGATTTTTTCAACAATGACATGGTCAAATCCATCTAGCTTGATTGAGTGAAGAATCTTACAATCATCAATATATAGTTCATTTTCCATAAATTTCTCCTTTCGTTATTTCGCATAAAAATAAGCTCTGTTTTATCTAAAGATACTTATTGCAGACTTATTTTTGTTCAACTCGCTCAATCGTTTGACGAACTATGTCTTTTGCACTATGCTTCGACCATTTTTCAATAGCAGCTAGGTCAGAGAGTTTAATGACAAACTCTCTATCAGATGAATGCCAAAGCCTTGATTTTACAGCATCAAGCGGTGATAATTTGTCAACACCATCATGTTTTAAAAATCCTACACAGCTTAGATCTCAGCTTCGTGAGATTTCTTCTGCTCATCTCGTTTTAACTTTTCAATTTTACGAACTGTATCTTTGACCGTATACTGTGCCCACCTATCAAGACTTTCTATATCTTTTGCCATAATTGCAGTTTCTTTAATATTTGTAAAACACATATGTCTTAAGGCTTCAATAGATGATAACTTCTCTGCTCCTTGTGGAGTTAACTTGTAAATATCGGCATCGCCACGAGCAAGCATTTCTTTTGCCACTACGTTGGATATGCGTAGCATATCAGGTTGTGAGTCTTGTGCTTCAGCCATATATGGAGCGTTGATAGCCATAATAAACTTATGCTCATCTACAATTTTACATGCTCTTTCATTATCACCGCAAAAACTGACGAACTCTCTAATCGCTTTCTGTACATCAGTATCCTTATAGCTTAGTGATACGTTTTTAGTGTTTGCAATCTGGTGCTGAGGTATCTGCGACCATGTAAACAAGTCGTATGACTTTTGAGAGCCATCGGCTTGTATGACAGATACACTATCAGGATAGGCAGCATGATGTATAATATTTGAGCTTAGAGATTTTGCGTTAAGCTCTGTAATACTACCTGTAATAAGCAACCTGTCTTTATCTTGTTGAGAAAAGCTGACATCGTCAAAGTGTGCAATTGTGTTTACTGCAAACATACGATTGTCTGCACTATAATCGTTCATGGCTTGATTAGAGAGCATATTAAATACTTCTGAGCCACGCTTATATGCGTCTGCTACTTCGTAAACCTTGATACCATCATGACCGACTGATAATAAATAATCTCCTTGCGCGCTTGATATAAGGGGTTCTAAAGCATCTAATACATTTTGGGTGTTAACACAACAAATAGCATGTAGTTTTACCAGTATTTCAGCTATATTTGAACCTTCGAGTCTTAGCATAGGCTGTATTATTTCATCATGGTTTGAAAAAATTCGGAATTCATCGGGAATATCTTGTAGGCCATTATGAGGCGTTACAAACTCTCTGCCTTGCCAAGTGAGGTATCCATATTCGGTAAATTGACCTTCTTCCTCACCGGCAATGGCTTTACCATAAGCCCTATAATCGACACATTTTTCAAGCCTTTCGATGTAGACCAGCAAATCCTTAAGAGTTCCGTTTTCAGAATTACGGAGTATGTCAATTGCTTCGTATTGGCCATCCCAATCCATTTCTGCACGGATTTCTCCGTAGCTTTTGACATCATATGCAGGCACAAGTACGAACTTATCAAGATTTTCTGTAAGCTTAATAAGCTCTGCAATGCTTCCACAGTGCTGATTTGTTTTAATAACAGCCTCAAAAGTTTCTCGCAACTGCTCATGTTCGGATATTTTGTTTATTTTTACAGCTAGATAATTCAGCTCATCAAATAATTCAGGTGTCATAATCCTTGATGTATGGTCGTGCAGAACATCTTCTAAGCCTCTTATAGTAGAAGTAACTTCTACTATCCTCATGTCATACCAACCATTGATCTCAGCACCTTCCCAAAAGTGTTGCAAATCTTCAAGCGTGGTAGGTAGTGAGATAGTAAATCCACCTACTCTGTAATCGTGAATATTTGAAATATAAGCTTGTACCGTGGATGTTTTTTCGATTTTTTGTGAATCCTCTATAGGAGCATCCACACTAGCTTCTGATGAGTCCAAGCCTATGTCATCATCTATATTTTGTTCATATCTAATGGCACTAAGCTGGTTAGGCAGGTAATCAGATAGCCATGTGCCACCAAACTCAGCATGGGATTTCAAGCGCCACATAGCCAGCTTCCCTATATCAATATTTTCAGAATCAATATCATCAAACGGATATAATATGTTTGTAATTCCGTTATGCTCAAAAACAGATATATTTTTGAAAGCACTACCGTTTTTCAAGATGCCTTCTTCCGAGAGCATCTCGTTTATACCGTTTAACCAATCGACAGGATCTCCTCCGCAGCCTTGTAGAATGAGTCCTTCTGTTTCAACCATCTTTCTAACATCATCAGCAGTAATATACATGCTAGAAAAGCTTGGCTGCTGACTTCCGTCAACATCAGTACTTAGCATTTCATTTATAATATCGGCTGTTACTTCTGTTTCTGGGTTTTGAATAACTAATACGCCATTCAATGCACCTTCAGAGTCTATATAATATCCGATATCGTCCTTGACAGTTTCCTCATCCGTCCATAGAATTACATGGACTTTTTCACCGTTTTCATTACTAATATCGTTTGTATTAAGCCCGAGCCCATATTCATTACTCCATGATATTGAATTGATGCTAATATCAGCATCAACGATAATAGTCATGTTCACATATTCATTTTCATGATTATGAAATTGAATACCATTTCTCTCACTTGTATGAATAATTTGTTGCGGTACTCCTATTTTGTTTTCTATCCATTTTGAAATTTGTTCTAAATATAAGTTAATTGTTGATACCCCCTGACTTTTTATTATTCGGTTTTTTATTTCTACTTGAACTTAATTACTGTCTACAATATCTTCATATTCGCTATCAATAAAATCGTTAGAATCGTATGCGAATGCAACTAGGGGCTCAATGCCTTCGTTTAGTAAGAAATCATACAAAAATAATCTTCCTCGTTGTGTCCAGCATGTATGAATAGATGAGGAATTTTCTCCATAGTGATAGGTTTTTGTTTGGGTATAGCCCTTACCCGCATAGCCTTGATATAAAAGCCATGTTCCAGATATTTTATATTGAATGCCGAAATCATGGAGCATTTGATTAAAGGCTAAAGCCGACATCCCATAATCTTTAGCAATCAAGCTCACAGGAATAGAATTATTGCTTTGCAAGATTCTGTCGTAGTAGCTGGCTTTTGGAGCAAGCTCGGCATTTTTTTGACGCTCTTTTTGTAGTTGCTCCAGCAGAGCGGCAGTGAATTCAGGATTCGCAATCATTTCCTCAAGTGTTCCTTGTTCGATAAATGCACCGAACTTACGGATGCTTGGAAGTATGGTATCAAATACAAATGACTCGAACCTTTCTGCTGACGGTAGCTTTGATCGAATAATAAGGCGATAAAGGTCGCCTTCAGGAATAAAGCTTTTTTCAATGTTTTTTGTAGAACTCTGCGGATGAGGTCTGTCACGTTTCGTTACAGACCGACAATGGTCAAGTACAGCCTTTCGTGGGTTCTTGTAACCAAGAATTGCAGCACACTCATTAGCTGGAAAATACGGCTTACCATCAATAAGCAGTACATCAAGATTGCCAAACTCATCGCTGTAAAATTGCTTAATTTGATTGGTTTGACTTTGATTTTTACAATTCATTTTGAAGTCTCCTTATGAATTAAATTTATTAATAAAGCAAAAACGACCTAATTCAGCATCTTTCTGATACATGAAATAGGCCGCTTGGCTTGTGTTCTTTTATATTTTGTAAAACTTGTAGCAATTCGTCGTTATAGTCGTGCCCCTTAACGCTAGGCAGATCTTTTGATACGGTGATATGCTTGAATCGCTCATCGCTAGAAAGTGTAGTAATTATTTTGTCCACTGCCTTTAAACCAGCTTCATCATTGTCCAAACAGAGCAATACCTTTTCTATATGTGGATTGCGTTCAAGATAAGCTATTAAAGCTACATCTGAAGTGCCTCCCAAAGATAATCTGTAGCCATCAAAAACTTTATGTCCGAGATGGGTCAATGTAGCGTGAGATAACAAATCCATAGGTGCTTCGAATACCGCTAAAGCTTTACTAGACGGGTTTTCTGCAGGAAGTGTAAAATTAAAAGCCTTATCCGAACCTACTGAATCTCTTTTAAAGTCAATATTGATTCCACGCTGTGCCACGAAACGAATGATGCCAGAACTATCTCGACCAATGAAAACACATGTATCAGCGCCATCTAATGCAGGATCTTTCTTGCTTCTGTATACGCTTTCATATATAATCCCTGATTTTAGACATTGTCCGATAATGTCCGAATGTATGCCACGTTGCTCTAAATATTTCACAACTTTATGAGGAACGCTAGTTGCTTTTGGGATAAACAGTTCTTTCTTTTCCTCTGGCTTTGTAACCTTCTTTACAGTCAAAGCAGAAGAAACATTATGTTCTTCCGAAAAATTAGCTTGGCTATGTGGCCCACTTAAATAAACATCGCCCGATAATACAGCTGGGCTATTAAGAATCATTTCAATCGCCTCTAAAAAGTTCATACCACGCACCTTTATAAGATAGTCTAAAGCGCTTCGACCGCCAATCTGCTCTCGATTCCATATCCAAAGACCATTAGAGATAACGAGGCTACTATGTGTGGCTGTGCGATATTCATTAGCTCCTGACTTTATAAGTTCGTTAGGTTCGCTAGTCTGTAGATATGTAAGCAAGTCAACCTCTTTTGCGAGCTTCTTCTGCTCTTCACTAATCCATGGCATTAGGTTATCCTCAACAGAGCAGCAGACAAGACATCATTAGGAACACCTCTGTTTTCGGCTACAAAACACTCGGCAACACTTTGATTCAAGCCACGCTCTCGCATCAGAGCTTCAATTTTTTCTCTAGCACAACAGCACTCCAAAGATGAAAAAGAGCAACCACGATACCTCCCCTTATAATGCCTACATAAAGTACATTTGCACTCAGCGAATGTGTATCTTTCAAATTTATCATAAATTTCTACATTTAAACTCATATTGAACTCCTTCTGTAATTTTGGCTTTATTGTTCTGCTTGATATATTTGCAAAACAAAATCACAATGCTCATTACTTTAAGGGATAAGTGATAAACATTGTGATTTTGTTTTACGATTAACTGAATCTGAATAAGCATGACTGTGTAATGGACTGTGTTGAAAAAGAAATGTTAATGTAATTAGAATGTATCTTTTGTAGAATAATACTATTGACAAAACATATATAGTGTGATAAGTTTTAAATATGAATTAAAAGATTTAATGTTTTTGAAACTCCAACTAAAAGATTTGTTTCAATATAAAGCTCTCGATTATCTGAATATAATTGCATTAATTATGAAGGGAGATAGATCATGAGATTGTTTCATGAACTTGCAAGCAAAATACATATGTGGCTAACGAAGCAACCACACGTCAAGGAAGAATCTTTAACTGATTGGTTTCTGTTTGAACTTAGCGAGAATTGCAACTTCATAAAATATTTTGCTTTTACTAGAAACGAAGAATCGCTTATTGGTGCTGATTGGGATTGGTGGGTGTTGACAAATACCAACGCATATCGATTTCGAGTTCAAGCAAAAAAGCTTCACCCTAACAAAAATAACTGGGCTTCGTTTAGTTATGGCAATAAAAATGGCATACAAATTGACTCATTGCTTGAATCCGCAAAACGAGACTCTGCTTTCCCGCTTTATATGCTCTATTCAACTTCTTCACCAGATATTAAAAGACAATTAGAAAACTACGAAAAGCCTATATTGCAAGAAATGATAAAATGGTGTGGTGGTTGCCAATGTGCTAGTTTCATTTCACCCGCCGAAACTATTTATGATATGATTTTTGGAGAAGAAAGGAAAGCGATTTATGATGATTTTCTATTGAATGCATCGATAAAATTATGCTCATTTGACTATTTTCATGATCGCTTTTCTGATGACGAAGCAACGGAAAAAATAAATAAATATTTGGAATTACTTAATGATCAGCATTGCATGAAAAAAACTCTAAGTTGCTCTAAAGGGC
>Ga0136643_10013761_pt1 | contig 12125 bp, 6 predicted proteins | sample TergutLab28metaG_FD_96883 | JGI IMG/M metagenome (GOLD analysis project Ga0136643, IMG submission 96883) | Labiotermes labralis P1 segment gut microbial communities from Petit-Saut dam, French Guiana - Lab288 P1 (version 3) (version 3) | ecosystem: Host-associated > Arthropoda: Insects >...
CAGTTTTCCCAAAACAACAAGCGTTGACAAAAAGTAAGATTGATGGATACAAATATATTGTTCAACATATAACTTGCATTTTAAATGTTTTTAATGAGGTACATGTTTAAGAAATACAAGGAAAAATGCTGTCCGATTGTTGTTATTAATATTATTAGTTGTATAATTACCACGTAGTATGTGTGGCATGATTACCCGTAGAAATGCTACATTATCTACAGTAGTAGGTGTTTTTATTTGGTGAATAATCGTAATACTGACACTATTCAATAATGAAAAAAAAAAAACGCGTTTTGAGAACTTTTGCAGTCTAAATTCGAGTACGCATACATAAATTGTGGTGTAGATTCATACGAGCGATTGAATAGCATAATAGGCCAAACTTTCCGTAGGAAATTTGCTTGTCTGTCGCATGGCTAAGAATTTTACTGGTAGATGTTAGTGACTTACTACTGAACAAGCGTCAGAGGACTGAAAATGGGGCTGTGACACCTAAACACCTAGACTGACCACACAAAATCATGTCGGCTGATCTTTCACGTCCTTCCAAGCAGAACCCTCACCAACACTAAAGATCACGCAGATTTACCGGGTTGCTGATAAGTCCTTAGCCCAACCAGGAAGGAAACAAGTTCTGAAGCGTGTCAGGGACGCGCGCGATTTCAACAACATCCAGACGCGAGCTGTCATCAAGTTTTTTTTTTTTGCACGGCAAAGCGCCGAAGGAAATTCACGCCATTGTGACAGAAACATTAGTTTGTTTCCTACCTGGTCGGGCTAAGGACTTATCAGCACCCCTCTATGACTCACTGTCATGCATTATGATCTCCGGTCATGCAGGCTACTCACTTACAGTTAAGCGGATTGATATCTCACCGCCATGCTGTCTGACCACTGATAATCATGCATTTATCACTTATTCTCAAGCAGGATGAATTCCGGCCATCATGCAGATTGACTACTAACAATCATGCAGGTTTATCCATTACTGCTATGCAAGCTAATCTCCCACAAGCATGTAGTCCGACCACTCAAAATATGCAAACTGATGTTAATAAAAATCCAACCAGATGCAACAGTATGCAGATATTTGTTTACTGCAAAGCCACTCTACATGTTTCGGGTGTCACAGCACCCATCATCAGGAGTACTAAAAACTGTAACCGCAGCCTCCGGTAGAGGTCATAATATCGGTACAGCTACTTCCCTCCAACGTGGCCTGATCAGTACTCCTGATGATGGGTGCTGTGACACCCGAAACATGTAGACTGACTTTGCAGTAAATAAATATCTGCGTACTGTTACATCTAGTTGGATTTTTATTAACATTGAATTATGGTGCACGGAAACATGAGCTTAAAATGCAAACTGTTCTCCCAAATAATTAACTCTTTTTCTCATTAAGTAGGCTGAAATCTCACCATCATGCAGGCTGGTCACTCACAATTATGCAGGCTGATCTCTCAAAATCATGCACACAGGACACTGAATATTATGCAGGCTGACCACTCACTGTCATCCAGGCTAATTCAAATGCTAATCAAGTCGGCAGCTGAAATAACCAAACTTTTACGTGCATGTGCAGTATAGAGTTTACTAAACTCCCATTAAGGATCCATCAAGAGATTGTAGCTGATACGACACTGGGCAGCATCTTTATTTTTAAACATTTTTCACAATCACCACGGCTATTGAAATTATCTGTGCTCAAAAACGGTAACCTTGTTGACAGTGTAGGACACCCAAAACTGAAAATTGTACGGAAGTTGGCGCACTATATTTCCTTGTCCCTTAAGCCACTGATAAATTGCCAACTTTAGAAATAACTTTCATTTCTTCCATTCTGAGTTACGTATTTGTGGCTTTATAATTACGCTCGGCGATAATTTGTTTATTACATTTTTAGAAAAATGTATTAAATTTACACTCAGCGGAGACAATATGCATGGCAGTTATGTTCCAGGCTTGATAGTGGCGGACCGAAGGTTCTTTCTCACAGGTAATAACAACGGAAATTTTACTTTAACGGGAGAATGAGACCAGGGTTTGACTGTCAGTGTTAGACAATGACGTCATGAAAGCAGCCCCACAGGTACGCAGGTCTGCAGACTACTCAAAATCTAGCTGAATATTCACAGCGTCTTATCGCGCATGACAAAATTACTGCGGTAGTATCCATATTTTATTCTCTGTATCTGGACGGTCCGGGATCGAATCCCGTTGGGGCGAGATTATCCGCCCGTCCAGAACGTCCCTGGGGCCCACCCAGCCTCCTGTAAAATGAGTACTGGGTCTTTCCCGGGGGATAAAGTGCGGCCGGGGCGTGCTGCTGACCACTCACCCCCTTCTTGTGCCGCGGTCATGGAAGAGTAGAGCTATACCTCTGCCCACCCTCTGGGCCACACCGGGCCTGTAACGGGAAAAGCTTACTTACTATCATTTTTAAAGTGTAGAGTTATTTTGCTACGACTATAATTCTTAGAAGCGCAAGTTGTGATTGTAACATGGGCAAAGCAACAGTCGAAATCTTTAATTTACAGAGGTAAGTTGGAAAGTAAAATTTTCCCCCTATTGAAAGAAGCGTCACGGCAGGAAGGTTTGTGGAGGGGGAGTGGAGGTATAACCCCACGTATTCTTCATCTTGTATTAGGTGGAAATGAGTAGTCAGCTACCGGCTTCCACCATTTTACCGAAGAGGAAAACATTCCTGACACCATGCTGTATGGACCCATAAATAGGTCTGGACTGTGTGGAGAAGCAAATGTATTTTGCTCCTGCCTAGAATCGAAGCACGATTTGCTTAGTACTCCATCTGGTAGGGTAGTAACTATTTTAACTTGGGTATCCATGCTGTCCAGCTGCGAAAAAAGTCACCTTTCCATTAAATGATTTTAAATGTACATATTATCTCAGAAGTACTTCGTAATTTGTTGCTAGATTATGCCTTTTCGTACCTAATCTAAATAGTACTCTATTAACGGAGTAGGGATAGTTGTTTCAGTATAGTGACTAGGTTAAGGACTTAACGGCTCAGATTTAGATTTCCGGCGAAGTAAAAATATTTTTCTTTTCACCGAAGTCTTCACAGTGGCCAAAAATTTAGGAATTTTGCTCGGCAGTTCATAAAATTGAATAGATTCATAACTAGACTACACACATTTCTGAAGTTGCTAATGAATTTTTTTACCTTATTAGTTCTGTATAAGATGTGTTTATTGCTACTTTGAACCCATTGTTGTTATCATAATTGTCATCTTCGTTAACCACGTCAGCCTCATTATCACCAACGGAATGGTTTTCATCAGTCATATTTTACGTATGATGTAGTGACTGTTTTTTTTTATTTGGAAATTTCTGTTTTCAACGGTATGGTACAGCCATGTTTGTTTCAGTTTACACGTTTGAGAGACACTTTTAATTAGAAGATCAGAACATCTCGACAAGCTTAGTGCACAGTTTCATCTGTGTAAAGCTTCCTTTTGAATTGTGAAAGGGACTTTCAAACTAACAAGTAGGAAATTCTCAAATAATTACCTTTAAACCAGAAACAAGTGAATATACCGGCGATCACGACTCTGTTTATTCTCTTAGTAAATATATTGTAAAATATAGGACACATTTCAGCCTTTAATGTTCATCATTACATGTAACAAATCACAAAATACTGTGAGGAAGGAATAACTGCAACGGTCATTTTCAACGATGGAATGAAATCTTATTCTTTACAATAAAATGGTAATTTATAAAAAAAAACTTTAGTACTTTTGTTATAGGTGTTATTAAAGTAGATAAGAAATTTATGTTATAAAGTTTCCTTTTGATGTAAGAATATTAAATTTTATTAATGCCGTTTCGTAGAGTAAATTGCTTGTGACAAACCTATTGAGGTCCAAATCAAAGTTTAATACCCATTAATGATGATTAATTAAATGTCGAACGTAATATGTGAGGTTGTTTTACTCTATCTTCTTCTTCTTCTTCTTCGGGCCTGTCAGCTTATGAACCGAATGCACCGCAGCCTTAGGCTTATTGTGCAGCCCTAATATTTCGTTCAGCACAGCCTCAATAACCCTGCGCCTCTTACTGTATCTTAAATCAGTTTGAAACTAGTCAATATCACTTGCTAGCAACAAATTTTCCAAAATACGCAGGTTCTTCTCACCCACATTATGGTTTCTGCTGGTTAGAGCAGCCCTATAATGTGCATAGTAACTCTAAGACTTCGCGCGATATGTTATTATAGTACTTAACTTGCACGCTAACATGATTTGTAATCGTAAGGGTTCATTCATGCACCGACTTGATCTCGCATTTATTAAGAAAACACTGACGTCACTGGCATTCGATAGAAAGCGTGTCCAAATGCATGGAAAACTTCTTAGAATTTCACCTGTGTTTGTAAACGAGAAAGAATCACGAACACTTCACCGTGCTTTATAAAACAGTGTTTCGAGTTGTCGTACTTGAAAGAAGTAACGAACTCGCCAAATTTTGATAATTTTTCAGAAACTGACACATTTTCGCTTTTATGTAAAGGAATAATTAATCGTTAGCTTTTTCACAATAGGCTGCTCTTTCGAGGTCTTATATAAAATAAATTATTATTTTTTTAACAATGAGTTTCTTTAGCTTTTCCTCGCCAAATCAATCGACTGGAGGATTCTTCCTTTTCCTTCACAGGAAAGTGCTTATTCAGTACCTTCGGCAACACGGTTCATAACTAGAGGCAGTTCCTTCTACGCGTAACCCAGGATTGCCATTCCACTGGGGCAATGAACGCACTTACAGTAAGAACGGCCGGAAATAAATGCACTTGCAGCTGAAGATTTATCTGGAATATATAGCTGCGTATTCAGTTACATGAGTACCAAAATTTGGAACGAAACTGCTGCCAAAGTAGTTAGAGCACCGAAACCCTGGCACCCAAATACCAGGCTGACACCAATATTTATTATTTATTTAAATTGCACTTAAAACTTTCAGCGGTAACACTAATTAATGAGTTTTTAAGTTACAGATAAATAATACATAATATATATTAAGTTCAGCTGATTGTACAATTTAATGAGCAGAAACGTAATAGAGTGTCGAATTTGTATTTTATAACAGATGGGGAAATTTGAAAACAGTTTTAAAATGTTTTAAACATATTGAAGCCATTCTGCTCCACGGAACATGTGATGTACAGAGTGTGAAATCACGTATTTTTTTAAAGATTGGTGATATTTTAATTTATATAATAATTTTTATACAATGTTGATTAGCTTGGTATGGGCTTGATAAGAGAGAAACGCGTTGTTGGGTGTAAATATATGTTAATGAATTAATAAACACTGTAATATGTGAGATCTATCAGTACAATATAACTACAAGGAGAATGTTCATTTGGATAGTTCGAATAATAGAACCTGGGCAATTTCCGCGAGAACCTGGAAGAAAGCGAAAAAAGTTTTGGAAAAGAAAGGTGTTCCATTTTAAAGGTAATTTATTTAAGTTCTGTCAACTTGTAATCAGTCGAATGAGTTGTAATCAATTGTGTGTAAGTATGTTGTGATATAATTAATGAATCCGAAATCTATATAAAAAGTCATTTGGTTGCAATGTTATTTTATGTTGTGTCGGAATGTTACCACTATCCTATGGTTAACGCATAGTGTTGCAAAACTAGAGGGGTTGTATTCTGACCACAGGAAGTGTGATTAATTTGGAGAAAATGTATTTCCTACAATCAGTCGTAGGCTGTCATCTACAATAAGCATGTCTGAACATAAAACCCAATGAATTATCCAATATTACAGCAAAAGAATTTGAAAAGTATTTTTTATACACTGCAATATAAATCTTAGCCATCCTGAATAACTCACATGATGAAGTCACTGAAGAACGCCGTGTCTCTCAATTTTATTTTTGATCAACAAGTATCTGTTGCTAATTAATTAACTCCTATCACACTTCAGACAGTTTCCCGTCTGTATTTTGGAATTGATTTCCTTCTCCCAACTCACCACCAACGATTTCTTTTGTTTTTTTATGTTATTCAAAACTAACTTCATGAAGTAGCTCCATGGTGCAGAATCTTTCGTGACAAGCTAGCAGTTCCTCAGCTAGTCAAGAAATTCCCCTCATTTTATGGAGCCTTAAAATTTGTTGCCTATACAAGCTCCTGCCACCTGTCCCTATTCTGAGCCATAAATCCAGTTCAAGCCTCCCCATTGTACTTCTTGAAGTTAGATCTTAGTATCATCCTACCATCTACACCTAGGTCCAGGTCTCCCAACCAGAACCCTGTATGTAACTACACTATCCCTCATACGTGCCACATGCCTAGCCCATCTCATTCTTCTTGATTCGATCGCCCGAATAATATTTGGTGACGATTACATATCATGAAGCTCATCATTATAAAGTCGTTTCCGCTGTCTAGTTATCCTTTCTTTTTTGGGCCCATATGTCTTCCCCAGCACCCTATTCTCGAACTTCTTCAATGTAAGAGACCAAGTTTCACAACCGTACAAAACTGGCAGAATTATAGTTGATTATAACTTAAGTTATTAAAAATCAACTCTCAGTATGACACTAATCAACGTTTTCAGTCAGTTGTTTGGTTCCTTGTTCGAGACTTTATTGAAGGAATTAGAATTCTTTGTCTCGATAAAAAAAATTACATAAACGCAAATTTTCTCGGTTAGTGGAATTATGTATTTTTATTCGGAAGTTTATGTTAATGTGTTCTGTTATTGTAGCACCAGTTTTAACAACAGGAATGATCCACAAGATTGATGTGACCGTGTAAAATAATGAATTCACAATTGAAGTTAGGAAGTCATATCACTGCCACGCAACAACTTATTTCCTGCTACAAAGAAATAGTTTATGGCGCGTTTAGTTTTTATTTAGTAATGTCCGGTTATTATGTAACTTTTTCACGACTCACAAAATTTCGGAAATTGATATATTTTAGTTCTGTTTAAATTTTCAAGCCCAGAACATTTGCAATAACTTATGTAAGAATTACGTACAGTCATTGTTAAGACAGTTAACTATGAAATATTATAAAATGTGGAAGATATACCATGTAAGACATTTGAAGGGGCATTTTTTTAATTTTGTAATTTGGAAAGTAGAACAGCACTAAATAGGAGATTGAAGTTTCTCAAGGGGGTATCAAAATTATGGTTCTTTTTTGCAATATGACGCCTGTAGTTTGTACTGATGCGTCTGATAAATATACTGTATCCATCTTCTAGGTAAATGATGAATAAATCGCTGCTTCCATCTTCATCGCTCCTGAAGGCAGCTGGTTGTTCAGCTGTTTGTAACATTCTAAAAAATTACGCGATATTGGTAAACAGACGAATGTGACGGGAATATTTGTGAACTTGCTTTTACTGCTTTAGGATTAATTTGTTTCCAGAATTACTGCATTTGCTGAGGTATATAGGCTTGTCAATTTAGGCTTTAACTGACTGGTGGATAATTCATGATGTAGTATGTAAATGGAGGGCAGAAGATAAGATAAAATATCGGCTGAATGGCTTTAAGAACACAGATATTGAGACAATACTCCTTATATATCTTGATACATTTCACACATGTCACAAGTTCATTACTGGGAATGCGTTCTGTAGATTCAAGATGCGAATTTCTAAACTCCATCAAATTACATGTGCAAAGATCTACTGACAGTAGCATTGTAAATCCTGACCGACTGACTAACTAACGAACTAACTAACTAAACAACTAATTAATTAACTAACTACGCAACCAACCATCCAATTGACCACTGAGACAATAAACCAAAAATTCAACCGAATAATTAAGTGACTGATTGAGCGACTAACTTACTGACTGACTGACTAACGAACTAAATAAATAACTGACTGACTAAATAACTAAATAACTCACCAACTGACTGACTAACGAGCCACGCAAACTGCTAGCTACCTAACAAACTAATAACCCAAATAACTAAATATATAGCTAACTAATTAACTGATCGGCTAACTAACTGATTAACTCCCGAATATGAAAAATTATTCTAAAGCTAGTATTCAGTCGCTCAAATAATGCAAAATCCTCTCCTGTCATAAAGACATACGTTTCACACCATTCCGACACTCTAACCAGGTCAATGCTCTCTACATCCATACATCCCTCCCCATCTATGCATTGTATACCAAGAAGTCAGCTTTGCTAATTGTCTTGCTGCTGATTTCAATTAACTGGTCCTATGGGAACTCTTGATATTTCAATTTCCGGAATGTTTTAATAACAATATTTTTAACGTTTAAGACTCCACATGTATGACTTTGTTTAATTCTCAGAATAAACAACGCTTATTTCACTAAATGCGATTACGTTACTTGACATTTTAATGGACACACTGTGCTTGTTTTAGATATTAATTGACTTTTATATGGCTTATTATTTTAATGAAGTTTGGGCTTCAAAGTTTTAAATATTGTTAAATTTAATATATTCTAGCCTACCAGTGCTTACTTTATATTTCGACCTATTCATTTCTGTATAAATTCTATTTTCTGGAATAATCACAGATAGAAGAGTCACCGGATTTCCTGGCATTACCGCCACTTCCAGCGTGCTGTGTACAATAAACAACATCTTCGTGTTTAGGTACCAGCGTATCATATTCCTTGTGTATATAGACTCTCTCCCGTTGGGCACGGCTTCACCCTACTTAGGAAGCCAGGCTTTCTAGAATCGATATTAATTTCGCTTTGGGCCTGCAACACTTTTAAGTTCTTTTCTTTTATGTAATATCCGATCGACGTGCCATAAGATACAAGCCATGATTCCATAGTTTTGTCTTGCAGCATAATACAAATGTGAATAGTAACTCTCGCAATACGTAATGCTTTATCTCTCTCTGTTATTATGTGCAAATTCTTGCATACAGCTGACAACTGCTTATGTCACTAGCAGTCTGTGTAGGTCGATCCGTCATCAAAACTTCTTAATGTATAAAATTAAATTTAATGTAGGCGGTTTTTGTTGAAATATACTAAGGGTTTGAAGTTTATGAGATTTGAGGCTCTTAAGAGTGAGGCTATAAAGTCCTATTGTGTGGTTCGTGACGTCGTGTAGTTTGGGAGATAAATGTTCGTATTTTGGAGAAACCTGTTTTCTCCCTGTCCAGAGTAGAAAGTGTGTGAGCTGTTGCACTTCTGAGATGTTATGCAGCGTTGATTGGTAGTTTCTTACCGATGTTTCAGTCCAGTGTTCCAGAAATGCTTGTTCCTTGAAAATGGGACCCGATAGGTTGCACCGAAAGGTCGGTAACTGTCAAACAAAGTTGTGTAACATCTAGAAGAACGAAGATCTCATATGCACCTAGGCGGAAGCTTGAAATTACTCATAGAAAAGAGGTGCATCAGGTTCGTCCGAAACGTTGATAAAAATTTAAGAAAACACACGGCCTAAGGTTCCAGAAGATAAGAATCGCCTCTTTGATTTGATATATATCGATATTCTGTGGCCTACAGGTTATTTGTACAACATTCGTGTCGAAATGTATAAAGTTTCTAGTACTTGTCATTTGCGTATGCCGAAATTGTGCGACTTCCGGTTAGAAAATAACTTCATGTGGTCAAAAATTTTATAAATAATAACATAAAATTATAATTATTGTGAGCATATCGACGAAATCTGTCTCTTGTAGGTTATTACCTCCAGCCTAAAGCAAACGGGACCGCGGTGGCACAGTGGTTAAGGTGCTGTGCTACAAATCGAAAGGTCGCTGGTTATATCCCAGCTGGTGTCAGTGGATTTTTCATTGACATAAAATCCTTCCAATCGCACCATGGTCCTGGGGTCGAATCAGCCTCTAACAGAAATGAGTACCAGGAGCATTTCCTGGGGGTAAAGGCGGCCGGTGCGTAAGGATGACAACCTACCACCATCCTGTGCCGTTGTCACGAAATCTGGGAACTTTAGCTTCCTGGAACCCTGTGGGCCTGTCCAGGCCTCTAATGGGACTGCTTTACCTTTGACCCTAAAGAAAAACCTGGCGGATAGGCTTGTGAAGATGGTTGAGGTATGGAAACTGTTGTTATCACGGATATCTGTTAACACACAATAGAAAATCTCCTCCCACGAGAAGATAGGTGACTCAGTTTTCGCTGGGACTATGTGGAAAAGTAGTGGGGTAACAGGACAGTTAAATATGGACTGTTATTTTTACATGTGAACTTGAAGAACAAATGTATGCCTTGTAAACTTACTTTATGGCCGCTAATATTACGTAAATTAAAGCGTACGTAGTTAAGATATTATTTACCCCGCACTTAAAGGAATATAAATTAATTGCCTAGACATATAAAGAGTAAATATCTAATCACCACAAATTTCAGCATCCTAATTTTAATAAACATTAAAAATTGTCCTTACCAATTCTTAATTTTCGGTATTTTTTTCGGATCCGAACGGACCAAAAGCAACGCCTGAGTAAGAAAGAAAATGTTGAAATCGACAGTCCTGCCTCAAGAGACGGCCAAATGAATTACATGAAATGTGTTGGTTTTCCATATATTTTTCGTTAAAAAAAATTTCTTGACAAATTAATAAAAACAAAAGAGATTGCCATCAGTGCCGAATCATAATCTTTCTAAATTGTCTATCCAGGAAATATCAGAAAACAAAATTTGATCATAATTTTAGAATGAATTTATTCATGGAATAAAACTAAAGTATGAATATTTGTTTGTTTAACAGTCCTTCAGTTTGTGTAGCGCTGGCGTGATTATTTCCATGAATTAAACATTACAGTTTGCTTCGCTTCCACAAATCGTTCTGATCCAGTAGCAAGTTTGTGCCTGCAGCTTAGTGACATGTGCTGTTGGCTTTAGCGTAACGAACAAAGCGTTTTACCTTTACGTTTGAATAATTAATTTACCCCATCGTTAAACCTCTTGTTTCGTTTTCGTGTGTTTAATTATTTAAAGAGTTTTCGCCGAGACTGTGGCTTTTGTCAGAACCGTTCAAACAGTTTATTGCTAAGAGACGCCAAGTCAGTTTCGGAGATGTATGCGGCCACTGTCTGCTCCCCCACCCGGTCCTGGAGAGGATATTTGAGCTCCGTTGCCGTAGCAACGTATTGCATTCCAAGCGAGTCTTTGTCTTTTGATTTGCAACCAGGCTTATGTTAACGTCTCGAAGAAGCATTGCAGTTTCAGTTGGTGGAACATCAGCAGTCAGTTCGCCGTCTTCCGGTGGAGAGCAATTACAGACGCGATATACCATCGCGGTCGTGCGCAGCGTTCTCTCAGCTTCACAGAAGGATTGAGTTGAAAACTGGAGAGGAAAATTCGGCTATACACAAAGTTCTTCGCCAAAGGATATATCTTTAATTTGTCTTGCAACTCTTTTTAATCTCGTAACTTCCTATAATTCTATTATTCCGCTCCATAAACCAAAGAGAGAAAATAATAACGAAATCCTTTGTACGGCGAGAGATTTCGTTTTCCGTAGGATGGTAATTGTTGATAAGCGTTCCTGTGTTTGACAAAGCAAATACATACATTTATCTGTTTTTTATGTTCTTTGATATGTGGATTAATGATACTAGACCCACTTTATGCGGTTGTATGCATTTTATGCGGCATATGCCTATGGCGATGGTCCGTCAACATTAACTTGCAATTAAAAGCCATCTCATATGATTTGTGGGTTGTATTTAATTTGAGGTTTTGTATCATGCACAAGAAAAACGAACCATAAAACCATCTGAACACACATGTAATTTGTGGATTTTATTGTCTAACCTTGACCGTACATTAGTGGGTAGTTTTCAGCTCTGGTGCGGTGAACATTATTTAGAAACCACTGAAATCATTGTGTGGGACATTTCCGTGGGCCGCACTTGTGTAGCCAACTCGCAATTGCTGACATGCCTGCCTCGTCCTGTAATTAATACCAGTTCCATATTCGGTCATGACGCTTCTGCGACAGAACTGAAAAGAATGGGAAGTACAGGGGGTGGAAGGCGAAAAGAGAGTGAGACAAAGTGACAAATTAATTATTTTGATTTTCCGGCGGGACACATTTAGAGCGAAGAATTGTCAATGGGGGGGGGGGGAAATTTGGGGGTTAAAGGGGAGGAAAACAAA
>Ga0136643_10013762_pt1 | contig 12124 bp, 10 predicted proteins | sample TergutLab28metaG_FD_96883 | JGI IMG/M metagenome (GOLD analysis project Ga0136643, IMG submission 96883) | Labiotermes labralis P1 segment gut microbial communities from Petit-Saut dam, French Guiana - Lab288 P1 (version 3) (version 3) | ecosystem: Host-associated > Arthropoda: Insects >...
GTTGTTTTTTAAGGGGGGAAGTGAGAGGGAGGGGGGGGGTTTGGGGGGTTGGGGGGGGGGGGGGGGGGAGCAGTTGAATGTGTATTGGCTTATCTTGTGTGTTAACTTACCAAAAAAATGAGGTGATATTGTACAAACTCTTCTCACATGGAGTTAATTTTAATTACCTTAGTGTCAACAGCTTGCCAGTAATTTGGTCACTGTTTAGAATTTGTAAGATTTTTGGCACTCCCGTTAGTGGAGTGAGGTCAGGCTGGCATGGACCGGGCTTGGTTAGGGTCTGCCATATGTATGTAAGAACTGTGGATAAATATGGGTTTTTGGTATGAAATTAACACATTCTCCTGTCCTATAGCATCTGCAATTAGTGACTTTTAGTCTGTCTCTAAGGCGCATTTGCAGTATTGTGAAAAGTGACTTAGCTTTGTCATGTTTGCCTGTCTGTCTGTCTGCATGGGACACTTTGGCTCCCACTGGATGGATTTTTATGAAATTTTGTGTTACGAGTATTTATTGCAAATATATCAAAACTTGAACGTTTTAGTAAAATCTGACAAGAATAACTGGTACTTTACGTGAAGAACAGTACATTTTTATTGTATCTCACTCAATTCTTCATGGAATGAGAGTTGTTTCAGACAAAAGTTGTAAAGAAAATCAGAAGCACATTTTATGTTCATTAACTTTGTTGTAAAAAATTATGCTGTTCATGAGATAATGTGCAATATTGTAGAGCCTAATGGGCTACAGATAACAATAAGATGTATGTGCATTACATACTGAATACTTAAGGCTGCAGATGTGCGCTTGAAATATGTAATACTGCTGTTCCATTGCAACAGTGGCTACAAGAATATGCCTCTGTGTCACATGTACAGTCCAAAATGTTTTAGTTGAATTCCTGATGTTTTTGAGGCAAGAGGGTGTCCAAATGTTCCAGGGTCAGAGAGTTGAATGGACATTTTGACCCTTGGAAATCAACACACTATTGCCTTGAAAGATCCAGTTGCTCATTCAGACCTGGAAGAACGACCTTTTCAGACAGGCTTGTGAAAATCAGCTTGGGGAGTGCTGTATGTTTACAGGGATGTGTGAAAATTTGCAATGTATCTTCTCAATTTTTCATCTGATATGGATAAAATTCCCCACACAAGATGTCCACAAAATATCTTTGAGTAATTGTGTGTTTTGTGAAGATCAGTATAGTGAAATCCCCCATTATCCAGTTACGGTGAAAATAGCTTGAGAGACTGCACATGATGCTGTAGAATGGGCCTGCACCTGTTTGGCACAGTCTGAAGTATAGAAGTGCTTCATGCTTCTGCCTTATATTTCCACATGCGAATTATGTCGACCCTTTGGTGGCTGCAGTTAAGTACCTGTGCCCCTGACAGTCATTACTTTGATCTTGCATGATGACGTACGCAATGTTCAGTTTTCTTAGCCTCACATGGGCACTGAGGGTGACACTGTGTTGGGGGTGACTGTACATTAATGTATTGAATTATGGAATTAGTTTAATTTAAATACTGGTGCATTATTTCACTATTCTGTAACTGAAGAGTTGCTTACGTGGATGTACATGCTTCTAATCACCGAACAAACTTGAAGAGCAGAATTGCTTAGATTTTGCGTAGAGGGTACTGTAGAACTCCAGAAGGCTATGTTTGTTTTGGCAGACTGATGGACTTTGCAGTTCAGTGATCTGTATGTGCATGTTGCTGTGTCCAATTGAAGGCATCTGTAATTCAGCTGTGTAATGTGTCTTCCTCAGTGGAAGGTGTTTTTCTCATTGCAGACTCTTGGCTTAGTAGTTCAGTATCATTTGAGTATCTTTTCCTTAGCTGAGCGTGATTGTTTAGGGGAGTGTGTTTTTCAAGAGTAGGAAAAGGCCAGTTTCTCTTACACACAGCTTGCTTTTGAGTAGTTAGAAGTGTTTTGCGTGCATTTAACATATCAAGTCTTAGCTGAGTGCTTTCTTGGCAAATTCAACTTAATTGAGTAATGATTAATGTCATAAAGGAAATACACATCATTTTTCCACTTGTAGTATTGCAGACCTGGGAACTTCTATGGATAATTTTTTTTTACATACTATAACAAAGAAGGCAGTGAGTTTTTGATTGCTGTCACTGGTGGTTAAACCAGGACTGCCCACATCACACCAGAAAGCAGGACCAGTTGTTTTCAGTGGTGGCGTACTGGGTCCTCAAAACCAGAAAAGTTAAAGATGCTGTTGGTACAGAAAATGACAGCTACACTCTTCTGGGACTGCAGAGATGTCTTTGTGAAATTATTTGTTACAAAGGAGACCATCAATGCTGAGTTGCACCGGAAACACTTAAAAGCATCTATGATGGTCAATTCAGAACTAATGACAAGGCCTACTGACAAGTGGAATTAATCACATGGCAGCATGCTACCGCATATTGCTCCCGTATGTGCGCATTACTGGAACATTTCACTTATTTCTCTAGCTCAAGGATTTTGGCTGGTTAGAATCTGAGGAGGGATTAAAAGACAGAAGGCATGCAGGTCTGCCCTAAAGGCTTGGCGGTGTCCATTTTCAACAAAGGCATACACAAGCTGGTTCCATGATATGTTGAGTGCCTCAATTTTGGTGGTGACTGTTTAGTGGTAGGTTAATGTAGTTACCAGCATGTTGCAGTAAGGATAGTTTTTAAAAAAAATTTTAAACATCTCTTTCACCCAAGTGGATTTTACTTTTTGGATGTGCTGCTTATTTAAATTCTTCAGTTTTCTTCCTTAGTTTATTAGTGAGGTTTTTAAAAATGTCAGCCACTGTTGGTTGTGTTGTTATACTTGCATCCCATTATTCTCAGATACAGTGTTCTTACCAAGAAGCTATTCAGAAACCACAGTTAAATAGACACTTCTGCACAATTTTACCTTCAGTGAAACATTTTTCTACAGATAATGTAATGTCTCTGGCTGTCTGAAAACTCGTTTATTTTTTGAAGAAGTGTTTTGTTCTCTGCTGAGAGGTGCTTGACTGATTTTGTTACTTTCATTTGGCATTCAGTGATAACCATTTTTTTGTTTTAACCAGGTTGTTTCACTTGGAAGTGGTAATAATAATTGTACTTCTTAGTTACAGAGTTTCTCAGCAAAGAAGGTAAAACATTTTGTCACCTGCAGTTCTAGCCTGGTATTTCTATTTGTCCATTCTAGATTGAATGGTCTATTGTCTGATCTAATATTTTGCCTTTTTGATCTCATGATGGGCAGTAAAGGTGGGTGTTAAAAATGCAAGCTGATAGAAATTGCCAGCAAATGAAATATGCTGCTGCAGCCACTCATAAACAGAATAATACCAATTTTACTTTCTCTACAAGCATATTGAGGATTGGATAGATGAACCTTGTGGCTTGCTAAGCTAGTACTGTTAGAGGGTGGGGGTAAGAAATTTTAATATTGTTTCAGGGTGGATAGTAACCATCTTATGACTACTCTTCTCTATTAAGTTGAACAGTGATTAAATACCAGACAAGGTTGGTCACCCATTACAAGGACGTTGAATGTATATGTGAATTTGTAAACAAATTTTCAATGCCTGACCATTTGTGTGACTCATTGTTGCTGGTTTAAGGAAAATGAAGTGAAGTACTCATATTGTAAGTTGGTTACTTTCTGAACTGAAAAAAGCAAACAAGGAAGATTGAATGTGTTTTTGTAAGTTGAAAATAACATTTGAAAACAACAGAGGTCTGAAGAAAAAGGTGCAATTTCATCAGTGAAACTGTGTGGTAACCTGATAGTAAGGAACATATTGGTAAAGTCCATGTACTGTGTCACAGGAGTGCACCATCTGCAATCTGTATACTTTCTTTACATATCATATTTCATTCTGTGTGGTGTTGTTTCCTTTAATTAATTATTGCTTGGTGTTACATATAAAAGTAAAGTCAGATGTTTGTTCAGCCGTAGCTAGTTTCAAACAAACTAATTTGGTACACCAGTTGAGACTTCTTCGCTGCTACTGGGTACACAGCTGACGTTTCATTGTTTGTGCTGGTCATTTTGATGGTAATGTAAACACATTTCTTTGTAGGTGACAAGCTAGGAAGAGTGGTGCACATCATTCAGTCTCGAGAGCCTTCGTTGAGGGATTCAAACCCGGATGAGATTGAGATTGATTTTGAAACTCTGAAGCCATCTACCTTACGGGAACTGGAGTCGTATGTTGCATCCTGTCTTAGGAAAAAGCCACGTAAGCCATACTGTAAGTTTCATTACTAATGACACACCAACGTGTAGTATGTCAGTGCTGATCAGCTGGGACAGCAGCTGGTTCCACTGGAATGCTATTTGGTGTGTGTGGTTCTGATAATTGTGCATGGGGGAGGAGCAGATGACATAGACAGAGGTAATGGGGATGTGTTTGTGTTGTCATGACACTGCTCCTGTTGGGGAATGTGATGATAGTCCTAGTTGTTAGACTGTGGTATTGGGGATGCTTGCGCATTGTCATGAATCAGACATCATGGGGTTGTTTGTGATATGTCATGAGAAGTACACTGATGGGGTTGTGTTGCCATTGTGTCTCTCCACTGACGTGTTTGTGCGCAACAGTAATTATGTGACAGTGTGGAAGACTCGGGCTTAGATGTGCGTCTTTCTACAGGTGGAAGGTGATTGGCACGGGAATCGTAACAACGCGTGCGCTGTGCAGTGAAAATTAAATATCTAGTCATCCCTCTGCCCCAACACCAGAAGTCCGGTTGGAGAGCGCCGAAACAACACTCTTTGGAGAGACACTATTCAGATAGTTAGGGGTTGGGGGCATTTTGTGCGGGGTATGTTGTATAGTGTTGCGAAACATCAAAGTTCTAAACGTTGTGGTAAGCAGCTACTGTTTAGGTTTGAGCAATCTATGCAGTCCACTGAGTAAATCAGTAGGTTCTGTGTAGTTTTCGAACCTAATTTGCCGGTTGTATTAAATTGTATAAATGTTTTTTTGTACGAATTTGGTTTTTTGCCAGAGGTGGGGTGGCGTAGGTCTGACATGACAAGCACAAGTTTAATTATATACTTAACGTTGAATTGTATGGTGTGATGTCATTGTTTTGTGAGTTAAGGGAGAATGTGAAGCTTCCTGTTTGTAATAATTTTGGGTGAATGGCAGCTGTGCTTGCTCAACATGAAGATAATAGCTAAATTGCTTTTTTATGTGATACAGAATCTACCTCTTCGAACAATAAAATTTATGCTTTTCTGTATAGGGATGTGGAATGGTGTGGATGGTTGGGCACATAAAGCTAACAGGTGGTGGTACAAAGTGATCATATTTATGTGCTTGGAGTGCTGTTGTGTTATGTACACATTTTTATGGAGAGTTGTGTGTGCGTTCGTGATTGGTGCTTCCTTGGCAAGTGTGCAGGCATTACATGCATTGTAATGTGTGAGCTTTCAAGGTATGGGGACCGGGTTTGTGTTTACAAATGGTGATGGAGAATGTTAAATCTGAACTGTAAAGAGAAGGCAGGTAATACAGTGGAACTTGGATTTTATGTTGCTGGACGCTGTGTTTTCCTTTGTTACGTGCAATTTTTTTTATTATGTATAAACGTCCATAAGCACAGTGTTATATTTACCTGGTACACGTGTTTGTGCTTTCTAACACATTCCCCAGTTCTACATTCAAACAACATAAATCGGCCAGTTGCAGTTGTCGGTCTGAAATCCTAATTGGAAGCATTTTGTGTCTTCTTTGTTGTCTTCATGTATGCATTCAATCCTATGGCTTCAGGCATCTAAAAGAAAGCTTAAGGGTTGTGCCAGCAGAGCAAAGTGGTGATGCGCGGTGATGCCGGACCTGTTTAATGACTACACTTTATGTGAGATAGTGGTGATTTTTTAATCTACTGCAGATTGAACTGGCAGCCAGTTCTGTTGTATTTTGTTCATATGATTTTTTTGTGACAGCACAGGTGCCTCTGTAGAATGGTGCAGTCACTGTTCTCAAACAGATGGCAAGGCTTGGGTCGTCGTCAGTAGCTTAGGTGGAGTACTGTGGTGGTGTATGGAGTGTGTTTGTTACATGTACAGATTGTGCTGTGACTTTACATGGTAGCATTAAGAATTAGGTGCACATGTTTCATTGGAAAACAAAAAAGCAGAGAAGTATTTTAATGGGCGCATGGAGGAAGTGGATTATATTGCAGTTTTAATGTGTATCAAATTTTACATAAATTCTCATTTCCTTGATTTTAACATTTATTTTGAACAGTCCCTTCAGAAGTGTAATATCCAGGTTTCACTGTATTCAGAAGCTGAAGTGTCAAGAACAAGGGAGAGAGCTTCATAATAACTTCTGTTAGTCATAAAAGTTTCAAGTATTATGAATTAACATGCATTCCATATTGTCAATAGAAAACAGTGCTTTATCTAGTCACATTTTATGAGATTCATTGATTCATTGAATAAAGGTTCGTTTATGTATTGAAATGGCATTTAATGTTACTTTCATAAATGAAGATTTATGTAATGAAATGTCATTTTGTTAGTAATGTCGGGAATGGTTACATTTTCGTTTTAACATCTGTATGGGCTACAAATGTTTTACTGTTACAAATTTGTGTTTGAAATGTGTACAGGCGTACACACTTACATAGCAAGCTGTTTTACATAAAATATGATGTTATATTTTGGTGTTCTGAGTTATTTCTTAATTTTCTGACAGTGTGGTGGAAGAACATAACACAGGTGCCCGTATGGATACTGCTTTGAAATGTTGGTACCTATTTACGATCGAGTCATAACGTATGAACATACAGTAAAAGTCCATCATTGTGAATGTTTATTTTGAGAATTCTGTCATTCCAACAGTTCTACATTGCACTCTCACCCTCTGTGTGTTGTGTATAGTAACATTATTAGGTAACAGTGAGGGCTGTTAGCTCTTCCCCTGCTGTGAAAAGTATGAAGGTCTTTGTTAATCTTAGGGCTGTGGCTTCAACACTATACCTTTGTGTGAGCTGCAGTTTCCCTTCGTTGGGGTTTAGCAGACAAAAGAAAGTGGTAGGACAAAGCTGCAGTATGTGCTTGCCTGGGCAGCTTCCATCACCACAGGTATTACAGTGGCACCATAGAAGTTAAGAAGTGAAGTAAAACTATTTCTTACTTACGTGCGCCAATCCCATGGTGAGCCTAGAGGGGGGAGGTGACAGCAGGCTATAGAAAATTGCGTAATGAGGGGCTTAATGATTTAATTGTACTCTCCACGAGATAGTTTCAGTCAGTGACCTGTTCATACAGTTGTGTGTGTTATGTTGGTGAGCTGTTGAGGTTTGTGCTTTGCTGATACACTGTATTGTTTAATGCTGGCAATCACATTGGAGATGTAGGATATGAAATATCTTAATATTTGTGCTCCTGTTAAGTGTTGTTAATACAAGGCAGTTAAGTGCATGCTGTAAGTATTGTTTTGATGGCAGTAAACAGTATCATGGTTATGTTCTTGAGCTTCTGGAAAGGCGGACGATTGCCACACATTGTAGCTACAGCTGTACGCAAGTTGGTGGTTATGATTGTGACAGTGGTAACACAGGTGTGTAAGGTGTTCCTGAAACTGCAGCAGATATGTTGTATGTTTCAGTAATTACCCCTGTGTTACCACATTTTCTTTCACATTGATTCTTTTTCCACCATAGGCCATTGATATATAAGCAGCAGCAGATAATATGGGCTGCTCAAAAAGTTATGTCTGGTGGTCTTGAGAACAGGCTTACAATTTCGTACTGTGTTCAGATTCAGTAACCATGCTCAACACATTGGGCAGTGTGTTGGGACTGCACCAGTACAGTGTTGCAATGTTTGCTGTGTCTGCCATCTAACATTACTGCAGTGGGTGGAGGAGGAGGAACGTATTAGAAATTAAGAGATGACATAAGTGCTGAGACTTATGTGCCATGCGTGATGTGGTTAGGCACCAACCTTTCACTGAGAGGCCGTGTCTTTGTCCCAGACCATGCATTTCAGATTTGTGGTAGACGGCTATACAAGGGTTGGCCCCCCTCCCCAAGTACTTTTGGTTTTGTCTGTCATCATTTTCCCAGTGCTGAGTGTTGATCATTGATTGATTGATTGATTGATTGATTCATTCATTCATTCATTCATTCATACTTACTAAAGCTATATAAGCTTAGCATTTGACAGTTTTGAATAACATGCTTAAGAATAAAAAAATGAAGCTAACCCTTTGGTGCGTGACATCCGGTATACACGGATGTGTGGTACTCAAAATGCCTAATGTGGGTATAGTTAATGGCTGTTTAATGGCCTTCTTGATGCATAGCTATCATTTAAACTACAGTCTCCTGCACATCACAGGGGCATTTAAATCTGGTGCTGGAGGGTTAGAAATTGGTGCAACCACAAGATGTACATGTGCAGAATATGGCAAATTTTGTGGTGAAAAGTTAAACACCTTTGTTTTGTTATTGAAGTTTCGGTAAAACTGTGAGCATTGATTGCATGGCTGTGTAGTGAGGACTCCTGTTTGGTCCACATGGCAGCACATTTTACTGAAGTGCCAGTAGTGCGTAGCAGCTGATCAAGCACACTTGATAGTCTGGCATAGAGAGTGGCTACTGTTAGTGAGATGGCATAGTGTGAACCAAAGAGAGGGTTGCTTTGCAGAACAAAGTCGTGTCACCACAGCTTGTGATTTCAGTCTGCCATTTTCTGTTACAATCAGAAGTGCTGTATTTCCTCAGATGTTTTGTACTCGTATGCGGAATGTCTGTACGAATCCTGATACCTGGCAGCAGCTCAGCCTGGATGGTGCTGGGCTACCGGAGCACCACTGTGTATAGTACATGTTTTTTGGCCACAATTTTTACCCCTGTCAGGTCTTTGCCTTGCATCAGCTGTACTGTTAAATTTGTGCTGATGTTATTACTTGAACAAAGTGACTGCCTGCTTGTACTTCAATGTACATAGTGTCTTGAGTAATGGCTGCATTAGGCATGGGTATTTATTGATGTGCATGGCTACTGTATTCCTGACAACTACCACATGAATCACATTAGCATAAAGTAAGAACAATTATCAATTATTAAATAATGGGGTGTCCAGGATAGAGGGGAGTGCATTATGTACTTTATATACCAGCCTACCCAACACATGGCAAATGTGGAGTGGAATATGATGCAATAAATGCAATCCTGTTCAGTAGTTGACTGTTTCATTGCCAAGAGCTGGTGTGGTGTGATCTGGAGTGGGTTCATAAACTTGTGAGCCAGTGTGATCCACCCTCCTGGAAACTAGTTCCTTCATGCTGATTGTTTGTACTCATCAGATGGTGGTAGTGATGATAAACTAGTGTCTGTAATATGCTGTGAGCTGTGTCAATGGTTGTAATTACAGTACATGGAATTTGTTAGGTTCATGGCTGTATATACAGTCTGGACTGTCTTACAGGTGTCATCCTGCAATGAATTACTATAAAATATACAAGGTCAATGAAGTATATTGTATGTGATGGACGTATCCAATGTTGGTGTTTCCTGTAAGCCGATGTGATAGAGAACACACAGTTCGATGCCTACTCCCAGTTCACTTCTCGTCATACCCGCATACAGGAAACTTCATCATAGGGATGACGCCTATAAGACAGTCCAGACTGTATATACACCTACCAAGGTAACAAATTCCATGTACTTTACTTATAAGACATCTCACAGCATGTTATAGACTATTTTATCATCAAATATAATGATCATGTAAATATTGTAAAGTGCTGATTTTATTGAGTTTGTAACCATAATGATTTTTATAACTTTAGCACAATAGAAGGATAAGACTGTCTGAAGATGACGCAGATGCATCGAAACATGTAGGAGAGAGCTTACGATATGTAAAATATTGTCAGTTATATATGTTGTGCATTTGTTGGTCTGATAATCATACATACAAGACGCACAGTACTTACATCTAAATAATATGTGAAAATATTATAGACTGTCCAAAAATGATGTATATTAGGATGCCAAATTTAAAAAAACTGTGGACATTTCAGAGCTTATTTTTTTTCAATAAATTTTCTAATAAAGAAATATAAGTGTTACACCTAAAACCACAGTATCTGAACTGGCAGTTATCAAAAGAAATTTGGATATCTTCATAAAAGTGGCAAATGCAAATTCTTAATTAAAATTGTACATTTGCTAATAATCGAAGTAGCTGTTTTTCCTTCTAGTTTTTGTACATTTTGGTGTAACAGCTGATGGCTGTTGATAAATTTAGTGCAGCTGTTGTGCTGCATTCAGTATTGGGATCATCATCATCCAATTCTAAGAGCAAGGTCGATGTTGAAGAGCATTTACCCCAGGCTCTTGCAACTTGAGGATTGCATTACCTGAAAATCTTGCGCCTGCTTCTCATGGTGCTTTTTGTGTTTGGGAAGGCCTTCATTTCACAGGACCTGTTTGTGCAATTCCTTTTTCCTTGTCAGCTTCAGCTTGTACATTGCTTATTGACCTGGTGTGCTGTGCAGCATCCACATCTGTCTGGGACATATTTACCTCCATGTTGAATCAGCACAAATCATGCACATAATGGAAGGGATAGCTTATACCATACTACATTTATACATGCTTGTATTGAGAGTATGGTTATGCCACACTCCATACGTGCATTTACAAATGGTGATGCCAATGTATACATTTATTGTGGACTTCATCCCCTGCATCATCAATTGTCATTTCCATATTTCTAATGGTGGATGTCGTCGAAAAGTCTTTAAGTGCCGTCTTGTTGTTTGTACAACGTGACTAGTGAGGTTTGGGATTTTTACTTTGGTGTGCACTTATGGTGCAGTCATGCTTCTGGTATATGATACTTCCATCAGATGACTTATCTGACACGGCATATCACAATAAAGAGATCCTAATTTAGTGCCATTTATGTACAGCTTAAAATTTCTGCTAGATAGTGGTACAGTGCAGACCAACAGCCCTTCTGTATATACAGTACAGTGCAGATCAGTGGCAGTGTGTATGTACAGTACAGTGCAGATCAGTGGCTGTGTGTATATATGGTACAGTGCAGATCAATGGCTGTGTGTATATATGGTACAGTGCAGATCAGTGGCAGTGTGTGTATACAGTATAGTGCAGATCAATGGCGGTGTGTATATATACGGTACAGTGTAGATCATTGGCTGTGTGTATATATGGTACAGTGCAGATCAATGGCTGTGTGTATATATGGTACAGTGCAGATCAGTGGCAGTGTGTGTACAGTATAGTGCAGATCAATTGCGGTGTGTATATATACGGTACAGTGTAGATCATTGGCTGTGTGTATATATGGTACAGTGCAGATCAATGGCATTGTTTATATACAGTACAGTGCAGATCAGTGGCAGTGTGTGTATACAAGATCAATGGCGGTGTGTATATGTACGGTACAGTGCAGATCAGTGGCAGTGTGTATATATGGTACAGTGCAGATCAGTGGCAGTGTGTGTATATACAGTAGAGTGCAGATCAATGGCAGTGTTTATATAAAGTACTGTGCAGATCAACAGCAGTGTATGTATATACAGTACAGTGCAGACAAAAAGGAGTGTGTGTATATACAGTACAGTGCAGATCAATGGCAGTGTTTATGTACAGTAAGTGCAGATCAGTGGCAGTGTGTGTATACAGTATAGTGCAGATCAGTGGCGGTGTGTATACAGGGTGTCCCAGGAGGAATGTGCCAGACTTATGGAGAGTGTTCCTTATGTTAAAGTATACCGATATAACGCAAAATACCTATATCCAAAGTTGAACGGTTACAGAGAATGGCCAGAGAATAGTGGGGGCTTCTTGCGGTTCCAAATACTGCAACCTGCACAGCTGATGTGTCACATGAGAGCGTTGATGACCTTGAGAGTGGAATGCAGTGTTAATCGTGCCTACATGACATTTAGTTGCTTGCACGGGAGTTGGAAGTACCATGTAAAGTGCTTGGAGCCCTAAGGACGACTACGGCGTTAATGCGGGTGTTTATGTAGTTCAATTTAATGGCTTTATGTCACTCATACGTTAATTATATGTTAAGTACAGATATTAACATTACAGAAACCACATATTCCTGCCAGTTTTAATATGTA
>Ga0136643_10013763_pt1 | contig 12124 bp, 6 predicted proteins | sample TergutLab28metaG_FD_96883 | JGI IMG/M metagenome (GOLD analysis project Ga0136643, IMG submission 96883) | Labiotermes labralis P1 segment gut microbial communities from Petit-Saut dam, French Guiana - Lab288 P1 (version 3) (version 3) | ecosystem: Host-associated > Arthropoda: Insects >...
ATTGTGACTTCAGTAGGAAATTGTGATTATGAATATCATGAAATGCACTGACTAATATTGTACTAGATCACGGCAGTGTGAAAGGATTTAACTGGCTAATATTTTACCAGATCATGGCAATGTGAAAGGGTTTAACTAGCAGATGGTATACATTGGTCATGAAATCACACTGGGGAGGGCATGAGCAGGATGTATGGCAAGTGTGTGGGAAAGTAAAAAATGTACTCAACAAAGTTTTAATGAGAAAATCAATGAAGAGACATGGGTATGGGCTCTTGTGAACATAGTAGTGAATCTTAAGCTGGAAATTCCTAGGCCAGCTGAGTGGGTGTCAGGATTTGAAGAAGGACTTCTTGCAGTATGTCATGTACATAATTACTTAGGCAAGAATTTGTGTCAGCCTGGTGTGCAAATTTGGTACTACACAATTTATAAATAATTATCCAATACATTAGAACTTGAAAACTGGAATTCATATACAGATATGATGTTTGTATAGAACCATGTTCTGAAAAATAAATATGATACATCAGTGTAAATTATAGGGTAATCTGGGTCTTACATTTTGGGCCTTTTTGAAGGTTTCTAAAATATAACTTTGCTGTAGTCATGTAAGAATAGTGGGAATGGAAGAAACTGATAACTTTCTTGTAGGATGTTACCTTATGTATCAAAACTGACTCATTCTGCCTTCTTAACTGTGTTTGTCACCTGTCAAGCACAGGTGAATGATTTTCTTGTATGTTTTTTGTATGTAAGTTTATAATGTTACCAAATCATTCATTCTCATTAAATCATTCCAGTTATAAAATGTGTAGCGTGAGATCATTGCACACCAGTTCAGTAAGCTTGCACACATTTCTAACACAGTATACAGCCCTCATAGATATATTTACAGAGAAATGTTTCATGCTGTGATGTTTTTACATAGTTTCTGTGTTTACAAGAAATTATTTGTAGCAATGTGTAGATTCCTTTTGTAATAGCACAACCTTCATTGTCACCAAAAACCTCACAATCATCTCTTTTTGTATAAATTTGTGGGCATAGGTGAATTTTAAAAAGGATAAGGGATTCTGACAGTAAAAAAACAACCCAAGTGTTTGTAATGTACATTAAACAAGCCTGTAAGAGATTGCAGAGCGTTTATTGTGTCGTCACAGTATTCTTGACAGATTTGCAAGTGTCATATCTCCACCAAGATAAGGCTACCTCCCCCCAACCCCCTCCAAATTGACCATATTTACCTTGTGTAGCTACTGGAAATAGCTTTTTCTATCAAATACTTCTAAGGGTTGTGTGAGTTACGTGTCTTTGAATAGGTAATTCTGTACATTGCTTATTCTCAATGCCAGTTAGGAGTGTTTTTTATCTGTTACACTCTGTTTTATTATGCATGGATAACTAATATGATCACGATAATGAGGACAATGATGACAGTAGCAAATCATCAATAAAAACAGCAATTGTTATTAATACTATTGTTAATAATCATATTTATATCTTAAAGTAGCAGGAACTTAAATGTTTAAATCATGGGGGATATGCAGATTGTAACTTGAGATTTAAATTTAGTTCTTCATTGACCAATATTTTAAACAAATAAAATACTCAGTATTTTTTTTGTTTAAAATTGCTTGTTTATTGTGAGAAATATTATTGTTTTGTGTGCTATGAGCAGCCAGTGAAGGGCTTTAGCTTTGTCTGGACTGGCACACTTGCAGACTTGCTTGTTGTGCATAGACTAGGACTTCAAACTCTTTCACATATATATATATATATGAAATTATTTAGTGTGAGCTGCGTAATTAATGGTGCAAACAGTTCTGAGGGAAGACCTATAAAAGTGACGTTGATAGAAAATGGTGGAGAAAGAAATCTTAATTCCATTCAAATTTGGAAGTTTCAGTATCTGAACTTATCGCAAGTAAAGCGAAAGGTGATGCTGGAGGACCGGATAGAACAGTGCCTATGCCCTTACCTCTGCTCAGACTTTATAATATTTTTTTAGGTTCTGTGTCTTGCAAAAAGTTGACATGGCAGTTGAGTCCTTGCAACAGTGACAAATGTTGTAAACTGTTGTTATGTTCCAGAATAGATTTCTTTTAAAATACTCCATGCCTTCACAGCTGAGACAAAGAACCCACAAATATGCATTCAGACTACATACCTCATTCCCCATCTCAGGGTCTAAAATTAAGTAAGGAAATTTTACACCAGTTGGTATCCTGCCAGACACTGACACCTGTTGGTGTGTGTGTTGCAGGCGTGACTACCTGCAGGTGGACGAGCAGGATCCGTTTCTGCCTCCGACGGCCGCGTCACAGGCCATCGCCGCGCGGACACTGCGCAGCCAAGGGTTGTATGGCAGCACAGACTACTTCTGGCAACATCACCACTCCCCTCACCACCACCACCACCACACCCCCCCATCCACGCCGCCCTACCCTGGAACACTGTACGTCGCATGGTTAAGTTGAGCGCCTGTTCTTTGTAATTGTAGTTGTAGCATATGCATGTAGACTATTTTCTCCTGCTGCTATAACTTGTCACCCACAAGTCTGCCAACTGACAAACTCCATTAACACAGTGTTTTAATACAGAGTTCATTTTTAAAGAAACCTCTTGAGGGTACAATATGTTTTCACGTCTTCCTGAAGGAAATAAGGTGATAGTCATGCACATTGAATACAGTGCTCTAGACCTGTTCAGTAGTCATATGATCCAACTATTCACATATCTTTTAGCATGCAATTATGTTGGCCATCTTCTGTATTCTAAAGACCATTAAATATATGCAACATTTCACTAACCATCTTTACTTGCATCTGCAGACACTTTGTTGTCATACAGATGGGTATTGTTTTATTGGTTACATAGGTTTGATAGTAGTGGCAGGAATCCAGATCAAGTCTGAAATCCATTGAATACTAAATTTTTGTATGTTGACCATAGTGTAGTATGCAGTGAGTTCTGTTTATGTTCTTGCACTGTCACTGATGTGAAAAATAGAAAATAATGTGAAGAGAGAGAAAACCAACAAGATGCAACAATCAGATGTTTATTATCAACTTCTGTCTCAAAATGTTTCAGGCATCATTATGCCCATCTTCAGGAGAACAAAGACCGTGTGTTACTGCATATGGTGTACTGCGCTGGTTGCATTGTAGGATGCGAGCACAGTGCTTGCATCCTACAACGCAGCGCCCCACAACCGCTACCAACCACATCCAGCAGAACCAGCGTAGTACACCATATGCAGTAACACACAGTCTTTGTTCTCCTGAAGATGGGCATAATGATGCCCGAAACATGTTGAGACAGAAGTTGATAATAAACATCTGATTGTTGCATCTTGTTGGTTTTCCCTCTCTTCACACATAGATTCTTAAGTTTTCGTTTTTAAGTTTTACGTAGTAGAGAAGATAAAGGGTCATGGACATAATTATAACTGTTCTTCCCCGAAATTAATTCGCTCTTAATTTCTTCTTCAATGCAGTTTCTATTTATTAGTGCCTCTCACAACACTATGCATATGGTCACGTATTACATCTTTCAATATGGGGACGAGATATGAACATAGAGGGCGAGAGACATCTCTTGCCTTGGTTGTAGTGTTGTCCATCCGCGCCACAGATTCATCTACTTGGTTAATTAACGACTTTCTTTCGTGTTAACAGCAACGTGTAAGAGTTTTTTTCAGAGATTAATAATGTTTCAATACCGCTGAAAATAAGCTACGTTAGTGCACAAACAGATGAACTTAAAGGTAAAGGTAAAGGTAAAGTTCATCCTAGAACAAGCCACGAAGGCCCGGAACGGGGGTAGAGGTGTAGCTCTACTCTTTCCTTAACCTCGGCGCTAGATGGGGTGGGTGGTCAACGCCACGCCCCGGCCGCTTTACCCCCGGGAAAGACCCGGTACCCATTGCATAGGAGGCTGGGTGGGCCCCAGGGACGGTCTGGACAGACGAAAGTAACTCTCTCTTTCATACCAATTGGGAAAGACAATTTTTTTTTATTATTTATTTATTAGCCATCAGATTGTAGGAGTATAAACAATCTATAATCTAATTTGCTATCTTACTGTGTTAACATGGTAGGGTGTCCATCCAGCGATGACACCTCAGTCAAGAAGGTCGGAGGTCCAACGTCTTTTTAGCCTTTTATTTCTCTTCGGTTGTGTTAGTGTTTCCACCAGTGGGTTGGGATGGGATACTAGTTCCTTGAGGTGTTTGTCAATTCTTTCATTGATGACCTGACTTACATAGGGGATGTTGAGGTCTGTATGGAATGTGTGATTTGATACAAACCAGGGAGCATATGTATTCGTATATTGTTCGTTCACACTGCTGATGTTGCTCGCACCACTCCCAAATACCAGTTCTCTTGTTTCGCTTTATCACGAACCTAAATAACATAAGTACACCCTTAAGAAGTTATAAATAAATTGACAGTGATGTTCAAGCTGGCTGACTTACTAGCTCTTGCCTTTAGCCAGTGCCCTACACAGAAGGGCCTCGTTTCTTTGTGGCTGACCTGTTCGCCATGTAAAAGTGGTCTTGCATTCGACTCTCTCTGAACTGGATTCTAGACGAAGCAAATTTCGAGCAAACCTTCGTGACGCCACCGTTGAGGACGGAATTCAGTAACGAAAATTGGCCTAAATACCTTTTATTGACGGAAGCAAAGACATTTTGTAACAAAGGATATTTCAGTCTTTCAGGTAGAAGACGGTTTTATCGCACAGTTCTTACAGTAAAACAAAACCTGCTTTCATTAATTCAATTGCAGTCAAAATGGAATCGATAATCTCTTTGAAATAAAGTGTTCAAGGGACGACTTGTCTTGCTGCTGGATAATTTAATTTTGTATTTATTCGAAGATCTTATAAAGTGGTGCCAAGCTTCATAAATCTCCCGCCCGCACGCTGACTCTTCCTCCGAACCTTTCACTCATTTCTATATGCAGCAACCGCGCGAGATCTCTTCCTGACTGGGTAAAAATTTTATTATTTTTGTGAGCTGAACTTAAAAAAAAAACAATTGCAAGTAACATATTTTCAGAAGCATTCAAAGTCGTACTTAATCCTCTCCTACTTCGTCCCCCATTTCATTAAATTCCTACAACGTCATAGCTCTTCTTCAAGTTTGGCTGGTGTCCAGATTAATTTCTTTCTTCCCCCTATTCAGTTCAGTTTTTAGTCTTGTCAAATTCTCATTCTGTCTTCCTATCGACGACGTAGTCTGTAGCAATGCTGCTGCAGCAGGACGAAGTATTGCATTAGGCAGTTCGAGTAGGGTATGGAGGGTGTCTTGTTGGAATCGTATTAGCAAACCGCTCACGTTTCTTGTTGTACACAAAACATGCTGCGGTAAAAAGGTATTTGGGGGGGAGGGGGAGAAAACAGCCTTTTAAGAGAATTTTGTGGGGGAGAGGTATATATATCCCTTCCCACAATGAAGGTCCTTCATGAAATTTACTGTGACGCATGAAGACTCAAGTTGCTGGCTAATGGGACTCTGAAAGTACAAAATACCCAGCAAGCTTTGAATTCGGTATGTGAGTATTGTGCGATGTTATGCCGTAACTAGTGGTGAATATTTACAGACGTTTCGAAGTAGTACATCGCATACATCTTCAGGGTCTGGCTGTCCATAAATTTCGTCGAAGATGAAGGCATTTTTCTCCTTCGAAACGTCGGTGGCTGTATAAAGTCGAAACGGGATAACATCGCAGAAGAATGTTCAACAACGCCCTCTTCAAAACATCCAATCTAGCAGAGTTTATGTTCTCACAGCCGTGAATACCAAGATGATAATCTTCTGGTTTACCTACGTTTCGGAGGAGTCTGTCTACCAAATTACACTTCATCACACACGATGACACCGTAAGCTGAGTTTGTTCTGTAGTCGTATATCTGTCCTTCCTTCGTCTGAGCTGTGATTCTTTTACGAATAATTAGCAATAGTTTGCCTACATCATTTTGGTAAAAATTCTGTAGACCTAAATTGTCCTCATTGTTGATGTTTCGAGATCACACTCAGGCACACCACACTCGGTGGAACTCCTCTGGACGAATGATTTGCGCGTTGCAGTGTCCTCTACCTGGGATTCGAAGCCGCAACTCCAGCAAGCGAGTGGCCAGAGACCCATGCCTTAGACCGCGCGGCCACTGACATCGGCCTGACAAGAAATATTGCCGTAGTCAAGCATGAAGTTTGGAACTGATAGCATTATCTTTTACGCTCCTTCTTAGATAGGTATGAACCTTCGGCGTGTTTCTGATTGACACAGTGTTAAAGTATAAACAACCATTTTCGCTGACACGTGCGTTCTGTATTTTGCAGCAGGACTAGTACTTCAACGAAGGCTCCACTTAACTATTTGGTATTATTTTGGTAATGTTATGGTTTTGACTTGTTGATTAGCTTTCGTGCCTGTGTTCCGCGGGTCTTATTCTGTATGTTTCACGTTGTGGATCTCGTTCTGCAGCTTGTGTTTGGACACTATTCTCATGTTGTTTGTTCTTATCTCCTTCTGCAGCTTGTGTTTGGACATTATTCTCATGTTGTTTGTTCTTATCTCCTTCTGCAGCTTGTGTTTGGACATTATTCTCATGTTGTTTGTTCTTATCTCCTTCTGCAGCTTGTGTTTGGACATTATCCTCATGTTGTTTGTTCTTATCTCCTTCTGCAGCTTGTGTTTGGACATTATTCTCATGCTGGTTGTTCTTTATCTTTCTGCAACTTGTATTTGGACATTATTCTCAATTTGTTTGTTCTTATCTCCTTCTGCAGCTTGTGTTTGGACATTATTCTCATGTTGGTTGCTCTTATCTCGTTCTGCAGCTTGTGTTTGGATATTATTCTCATGTTGTTTGTTCTTATCTCGTTCTGCAGCTTGTGTTTGGACAATATTCTCATGTTGGTTGTTCTTATCTCGTTCTGCAGCTTGTGTTTGGATATTATTCTCATGATGGTTGTTCTTATCTCTTTCTGCAGCTTGTGTTTGGACATTATTCTCATGTTGTTTATTCTTATCTCCTTCTGCAGCTTGTGTTTGGACAATATTCTCACGTTGTTTGTTTTTATCTCATTCTGCAGCTTGTCTTCAGACAATATTCTCACGTTGTTTGTTCTTATCTCATTCTGCAGCTTGTCTTCAGACAATATTGTCACGTTGTTTGTCCTTATCTCATTCTGCAGCTTATTTTCAGACAATATTCTCATGTTGTTTATTCGTATCTCCTTCTGCAGCTTGTGTTTGGACATTATTCTCATGTTGTTTGTTCTTATCTCCTTCTGCAGCTTGTATTTGGACAATATTCTCACGTTGTTTGTTCTTATCTCATTCTGCAGCTTGTCTTCAGACAATATTCTCATGTTGTTTGTTATCTCATTCTGCAGTCTATACGTGGACAGTTTTGTCATGTTGCGTCTCCTTATCTCATTCTTTGGATCGCCTTCTAACACTGTTCTCATTTTGCATGCTCTAATCTCATTTCGTATCTTGTATTTGGACATTGTCATTGATTTGTCTGTCATCTAACATATTTTATTTCAGTTTCTGTGTTTTCACACGTCGTCTTTCACTAAGGATTTTATATTTTAATTGGTTAGTTGTTTTATTCACTTAATTCAAAACTTGAGGAAAATTAGTTTAGTTTAATTTATTATACCAATCTCTGAGGAGTTAGCTTTGAAGTAACAGGATGCAGGGGAAAATTACATAATGAGGAACTTCACAGCATGTGTTTTCTTGCTGAATATTATTAGGGTAATCCGATTAAGGGAGATGAGATGGGCGGATTATGTCATATGCTTGGGGTAAATTACGAATGCATGCAAAATATTTCTCTGAAATTCTAAATGAGAAGAGACGCTTAGAAGGAAATGCAATATTAAAATGGGTCTTAGGGAAATAGGACAAAAAGATGTGGGGATGGTTTCAGCTGAAACAGGAACCCGACAAGCAGCGGACACGTGCATTTACAATGATGAGCTACCGGTCTACAAGGGGGTTGGAAATTTCTTGACCAGGCCTGCAGTTATTGTGTTTTAGGAATATCTATGTAATAGAAACCAACAACATGCAGATATTTACGGTAATGTTTTAATTTAATTATAGTGTTTTCAACATGTTTCGAACACCCAAGTGTTCATCCTCAGGAAGACTTGTACATGCAGTTTTATGGTATTTCTTGCATGCGTGTACAGTATATAAGCAGTCTGGTCGATGGCAGGTTGTGAACACTTGGATGTTCGAAAACTATAATACACTATAATAATAAAATAATAAAATATTACTGTAAAAATTGTGCATTTTGTTGGCTCTTATTTCATAGGTACAGTACAGTACAGTACATCACAATGCACGGTTCAGAAAATGTAAAATTTTATGAATATTGTGTTCCACGCAGTTATCGTTCATGTTGTTTTTATAATAATTATAATAATAATAATAAACAAATACAGCTCATGAGGAATGTAAAAACAAAGGTGATACCAGTAATAATAGGGGCGACTGGGACTACTTCAAAGTCATTCAGAAAATACGTGAGCAACATACCAGGAAGATATGAAGTCAAGGAACTACAGAAAACAGCCATATTGGGCACTGCACACAAACTTCGGAAAGTATTAATGTAAAAGTACAATAGAGTCAACACTGAAACTAACGATATAAGCACCATGAATAGTAACAACAGAACAGCTGCAACACTGTATTCCATAGGGACATAGTTTGTCTCAGGAATATAAGTATAAATACCCTGCATAAAGGAGATAATAATAGTAATAATAATAATAATCGTCATAATCTCTGCTTCCGATGTAAAAATAGGTACCGAAAACTCGACTCTTCTGGGTCGGTACTCCAAGTAAACTGTTAAATAGTTACCGACGTTTCGAAATAGCGTATTGCCTCCTTCTACAGGGTGTACCGGTTCAAGAAGAAGATATTCTTGGAATATGCTCTTTACAATTTCTTAAATATGGCACATCGACTGCCGTTCATGTCAACACGAATATTGCTTCAGCCTTCTCAAGTTCATTTCTATTGCTCTTGCTCTTCTATGCTTCAGATTTGTCTCTTGCTCTCTTCTCCATTTGGTTCCTCTTTCAAAACCCTCTTTATCGGAGGGCTCATTATCTCCCTGAGCCGACCGAGAAATCGTTTTACTTGGTTTGTCTTCCACTGTTCCACACAAGCTAAACAACTGCAAGAGATAAAAACGTTACGTTAGCACAAATTATGTATCGGCTTAGAGTAATAAGTGAATATATGTATATAGTACTCAGGAATGGGCCCGGTAGCTCAGTCGGTATAGTGACTGACTACGGGATGGACGGTCCGGGATCGAATCCCAGAGGTGACGAGGTTTTCCGCCCGTCCAGACCGGCCCTGAGGCCCACACAGCCTCCTGTACAATGGGTACCGGGTCTTTCCCAGGGGTAAAGTGCGGCCGGGGCGTGCTGCTGACCACTCACCCCCCCCCCTTCTAGTGCCGCGGTCATGGAAGAGTAGAGCTATACCTCTACCCATCCTCTGGGCCACACGGGGCCTCTAACGGGATCGCTTTACCTTTTATAATACTCCGGAAAATCGATGAAAAGTTTCCCTAAGCAATGGAAATAACGCCGAGTCGAGCAAACAATTAGATACAATTAGTCTCTAAATAAAGAAAAGTTGCCACAATTGCCTTCGAAGCTGGGTGTATGTCTTGTCTTCCAATTCAAAGGTTGTAACTAGCATCGCGTGTTGCCAACATTCAGTACCGTATCCTGAGTTCTTCAACTTGCCTTCTGCGTCGTCTTATTCGGCCATGACCTATATATAGTTTATTCGCTACGGGTTGGACGGTGCGGGGATTGAATCTCGTTGGGGGCGAGAGTTTCCGCACCTGTCCAGACTGGCCCTGGGGCTCACCCAGCCTCCTGTACAATGGGTACCGGGTCTTTCCCGGGGGTAAAGTGCGGCTAAGGCGTACTGCTGACCACTCACCTCTTCTAGTGCCATGGTCAAGAAAGAGTAGAGCTATACTTCTACTCCCCCTATGGGCCGTACGGCCTGTACAGAGCCTCAGTGCCTGTACAACGTGCACTGTACCTTTTTTTCCTGTGAATAGTTTACCCTAACTATACAGACTGTTTCTGTCTAAATACAGTTCTTACCTTACGCACAACGCATCTGGTAGTTTCTATTATCACCAAAAAAATGAATTACATGTGGAACGTCTATTAGATCAAAGAAGGGAGTTATTTACGAGAGGGATTTAAATAATTTACGTACGTAGTTAGGAACTTAGGAATTTTTGCACTTAGCCAAACAATATTAATGTTATAAAAATGTGGAGAATGTCATGGCCGAGATAAACAACATGTGTGGAGCAATAAGAACTGCATCACTGAAATGTTATTTGGAAAAATGTAGAGGGGGTTGGAACATCTAGACTTGGATGTGCATTACTACATTATTAAAGGTATTTCAACGACTATAATGCGAGAATGTGAAGTGTTTTATTTAGAACAATTCATATCCGAAGACCGATCGTAGTTCCATCGTGTTAAATAGCACTTAAAATTTATATCTGAATTTGAATTTGTAGTTGCAGAACCAAAGTAACAAATATTTTCCTCAGAAACAGGACATCTCATTCTTATAATAAAACCAACTAGATGGACTTATTAATCAAATTTATTTTTGGAATAAAACTCTACATGTTTCGGACAGTTCCTCTGTACATCATCAGGAGTTTTTCACTGTACACACAGCAATGGTTTATGTCATGCAATTTCTCTGACAGCTTGCGAGCAGGATCAGGACGGAACTACTCGCAAGCTGTCAGCAAACCCGTATGACATATATCACTGATGTGTGTACAGTGAAAAACTCCTGATGATGGACAGAGGAACTCTCCGAAACATGCAGAGTTTTGTCCGAAAAATAAATTTGAGAAATTAGTGCATCTAGTTGGTTTTATTATAAGAATTTTTCGCGATGCACGGTCACCTGAACGTCAAACAGAGTATCTTAATTCGAATATCGCTAGGAACTGATATTTATAACTGAACATATCAGTATTTAACCATGCACTCTGTCCATCAATGTTGTGACATACATTTCAGTTTGTTATATATTTCAGTGTGGTCACAGTAATCCGCAATAAGCGGGTCCCTGTCACCACGGCACGGCGCGTCCTCAGGTTGCGGACGGAGTAACGGTCTCAAATATGGAGGGTAGCTGCGAATATATTGAATAAGCAGTCGCGGACAGCCGAAAAGGGGTGGAATTCCAGCTTGGGACTATCGCGAGGTGCTAACAACTTCACCCTAAAAACGAATCATATTACGAATCGTTCACAAAGAAAGCCTCGGACCTGGACTGATACTCTGGTACGACCTGCGCAGGGTAGGGACAGGTGGCGGGCACTTGTGAATGGGGTAATGAAGCTTCATTTCCATAAAATGCAGCAGAGAATCTGTTAGAATCTGAAGAAGGACTCTGCTCCATGGAGTAAGTAAGGAAAAGTTAAAGCAGTCCCGTTACAGGCTTGGAGTGGCCCAGTGGATTCCAGGAAGTTAAGGTTCCCAGATTTCATGACAACCGCGCAGGATGGTGGTAACGTCAGCCTTACGTACCGGCAGTCTTTACCCCCAGGAAATGCTTCTGCTACTCATTTCTGTTAGAGGCCGAGTCGACCCCAACATGGACATGAAATTCTTCCGATCGCACTATGGCAGTGCGATCGGAAGAATTTCATGTCCATGAAAAATCCAAGGACATTAGCTGGAATCGAATCAGCGACCTTCCGATTTATAATACTTACTCCCCGGAGTAAGTAAGTAAAGGTAAAGGTAAAGTGATCCCGTTAGAGGCTCGTTGTGGCCCAGAGGGTGGGTAGAGGTATAGCTCTACCCTTCCATGACCGCGGCACTGGAAGAGGGTGAGTGGTCAGCAACACGCCCCGGCCGCACTGTACCCCCGGGAAAGATCCGGTACCCATTTTACAGGAGGCTGTGTGGAACCCAGGGCCGGCCTGGACGGCCGGAAAATCTCGTCCCCCACCGGGATTCGATCCCGGACCGTCCAGCCCGTAGTCAGTCGCTATACCGACTGAGCTA
>Ga0136643_10013764_pt1 | contig 12124 bp, 8 predicted proteins | sample TergutLab28metaG_FD_96883 | JGI IMG/M metagenome (GOLD analysis project Ga0136643, IMG submission 96883) | Labiotermes labralis P1 segment gut microbial communities from Petit-Saut dam, French Guiana - Lab288 P1 (version 3) (version 3) | ecosystem: Host-associated > Arthropoda: Insects >...
CATGTGCTCGAAACATGTAGAGGCATGAAATAAAACTTATTGTGAAACAAATTTTGTGCATCAAGTTGATTAAATACTGAGATAAATATACTGAGATGCACGGTCAGCAAAACGTCAAAATAATGTACTGATGTGTTAAGACGGAGTAAACTGTTGTATCAAACATGAAGAACACTAGATACAGACATTTCAAGTTGTTACAACAACAAAAAAAACAGCAGTTTATATAACTGACTTACCCATCAACTTGTCGCTGCAACTCCACTATGCGGAATCTCTGGCGTCCTTTGGCTTTGATACAAAAGCCAGCAACCTCTTCTTCGTCTCGATACTCAAAAATTTCCGCCGTCGTACCAATGTTAACCATTCTAGGGTTAGATGCCTCATGCAACCTTAAATGAATAAGAAATCAAAACAAAATTTGTGCTGATTTCATTAAGTTTGCACAGCAATGTTTTTGGACAAGATCATTTTATTTCCTTGAGTGAAGTGTGTTGTTTCGTAACAAAGAGAAATTGTACAGAAACTAATTAACTAACTACATACAGCAGTACTTCTTGAGAAGCTAGTTGTTTCTTAGCTAGTCAAGAAATTCCCCACACTTTATGGATCTGGAAGGTTCAGTACTGTGTTCACAAAAGCTCAACACTTGCACCTATCTTGCGCCAGATTAATCGACCCCACATTCTATCACCCTATTTATTTAAGATCCATTACATTATCCTTTGATCTCCTAGGTCTTCTAAGTGGTCGCTTTCCTTAAGCATTTCTCACCAAAATCTTGTGTAGATTTCTCCTCTCCCCAGTGTGTTCCACACACCCAGTACACCTCAACCTTGCTTTGATCACCCTAATGATATTTGGTAAGGAACACACATCATGAAGCTTCTGGTAGTGCAGTTTTCTCCAAATTCATGTTACTTCCACTATCTTACACCCGTATACCTTCATCAGCACAGTTTAAGTTCACTCTGTTTCAAAGCGACACACATCATAAACTTCTACACCAATTCAGTGTCAAAACCACATGAATATCTAGTTCTTTGTTTCTACAATTTTAAATAGAGAGTAAGGTATCTAAGAGACATAAAACCCAAAACATCACTGGATAACCACAGTCACTGTACCTTCCAGTCCCTTTGCATAAACTGCAGGACAGAAAGTAAACTAAGTAACAGGGCATTCGGAGTTTCACTCGTACCTCACACATATCACTCCAAAAGTTCCATTTGTTGTGATGATGTTACGAAGCATACTGACTGTAGGCGGATAAAGCACCGTAAGTGGAAGGGTCTGTCCGGGCACTAAAACTACACCAGGCTGAGTCAGCAACGGGAGACGCTGTAAGGAGCCGTCATCAAGAACTGTGCGTCCTCTCAGTTCCACCAGGTTTTCACCCAAATACTGAAAGAAAGACAAACAAATATCATAAGTGGAAGGGTCTGTCTGGGCACTAAAACTACACCGAGCTGAGGCAGCAACGGGAGACGCTGTAAGGAGCCATCATCAAGAACTGTGCTTCCTCTCAGCTCACCAGGTTTTCACCCAAATAATATAAATAAAACCTTTAGCACATTTTGATCTACCACCATATTTCACTTAACGTAAAAAAAATGCTTCCTTTTTATTTTAAGGGTCACAAAACTAAGACTGATGAATTTGCGTGCTTCATACGTAACTAAGAATACAGCATTTCTTGTTCTTAACCTAGGCACTAGAAGGAGATCTGCAATAAACTTCTTACTCTAGCCACTTTACCCAAACAGGAAGAACTCCAGTACTCAATGAACAAAAGGCTGGGAGGGACCGAGAGACAGCGTGGACGTTTTCGAAAGAGAAAAATCACTTTGCCATGTCAGTCACAATACCAATTATGTTATGCCACCTCCCCACTCTACTGGATAAACAGAATAAATTATCAAGTTCCTCATTAAGTACCATACCTTATCCTCCTATCACTTTCTTTTTGTTACGTCCAAATACTTTTTTCAGCAATACATTCACAAATATCCTGAATTTACAGATACAAGGAAATAATCCATAAATAATTTGCTTTAAACCTCTTAGTAAAAGGCCTATGCAATGTACAAAATACACTGTAAAGTACTACTACCTAATGTGCTTCCTGCCCACAAGTCTCACCTTCTCTGGATGCACCATGTATACTCACTTTATGCTCGACAGGCAGAGCAGTGTCAAATTCAACCGGATGGGCTTCTCCCTCAAGATTGGCACTGTCAATGCTACTGCTGGGTGATGAACTTGATCCATCTTCAGGATCTGTTACCAAGAAGAGTTTATATTAACTGGGGAATGTCAGTTGAGTGGACCAAAATTTCTACTAGTCTAAAGCGTAAGTACGAAGGTAGGCAACCAACACACTTTATGCAGGAAGAGGAAGAGAGATACATCTGCAGCATTGCAAGACTTTTGCTGTAAGAAGTGTGTCAAGTACACAGTCTATTTTGTTCCTTACACTTGGCAACACTGACAACTGCAAGAACTTCCATACATAGACAAGCATTTCAGCCAGGTGATGCTGACTTGCCAGGAAGTATATGATCACACATTTTAAAGGTAAAGCAGTCCCGTTACAGGCCCAGAGTGGCCCAGAGGGTTCTGGGAAGTTAAGGTTCCCAGATTTTGTGACAACGGCACAGGATGGTGGTAGGTTGTCAGCCTTACGCACCAGCCGCCTTTACCCCCAGGAAATGATCCTGGTACTCATTTCTGTTAGAGGCTGAGTCGACCCCAGGGCCATAGTGCGATCGGAGGATTTTATGTCAATGAAAAATCCAATGACACCAGCTGGGATCAAACCAGTGACCTTCCAATTTGTAGCATGGCACTTTAACCACTGTGCCACCGCGGTCCCCATGATCACACATTTACTATAGCGTATTTGCAGTGATCTGCCACCATTCTTACATTTTACTCTAAATACAATTATTCCAGAAGAGTGCCACCTTCTAGAATGTGGTTCCATAAAGTCTGGTACTTGATATCTCTATTCTTTGGGGATGTCGTACTGCATCACTTGGTGACCTATGTCCAGTGTTTCAAAAGAGTGCAGACACCCAGTTATGCAGTGCCACATCCTAGAAGACCTGAGGCCTCAACTTCACTGCCACAACAACCTTAAAACTCAGAGTCTGGTAGTTATTCACTGTAGTTTTGGAGAAACCTACTGCCTTCATATTCAGTGAAATGGCAGGCAGCAGTTTCCTTTGAAACATCAGCAAATATGGACTGGACTCTATGCCAACACATCCTAGAAGAAAATAGCTTGAATTACCACCACTGTAAGAGCCTAAAATTTCACAATTATTCTACTGCAAAACAAAAAATGTTCACTGCTATTCACAACATCTTACAAAACGTTGACTGATTTGGTTTCAAACAGCAGATTAATTAATGAAATAAAGCACATAACTGCCTCATCAATGGTCACATGCAATGAAATGTCACTGTTTTAAACTGTGCAACTGTAAATACATACACACATATATTCCATGGATCCATAAAATTATCAAAGTGGGCATAGGATAAGGACTAAGTCATAAACATACAAAATATACAAAGTTAGCAGAGTATATACAATTATTACAGTACAAAATATTATAAAAACTGTATATACAGTGTTATGGGGAAACTTTATACGTAAAGAGTCCATCTACAGATTAAAGGGAATGTGTCTTTAAGTCTCTTCTGAATGCTACTTTAAATTGTGCCTTTTCATTCTTAAGACTTTTGAGGCTACACGGTACACTGCTGAAAATTCTGATGCCAGCATAGTATGCACTTTTCTGAAAACATGGAAAGTTGGCATTTGGTCTGTGATGCTTATTCCTTGTATTAATACTGTGGACAGACAAACATGTTTCAAAATTTTCTTAATTATTTACAAATAAATTCAATAATGGACACATGTATTGGCATAGAATAGGTAAAGGCTGTAATTTTTTAAATAGACTTCTATGCTAGGTTGTGCATCAACCATAAATCTGACAATTCTCATTTTTTTAAACTAAATACTTTCCACTGTTTGACGAATTAATCCAAACATATTATTTCATACTTTATCACAGAGTGAAAATATGCAAAATACATTGCATTATAGCCAAACATGCCCTGTTACAGCATGATCAGATGACTTTATACACATTTGTTTTTAAATACTACATTTCATTATACTAAAAATCATCAAGAAAAGTTTACTTAAACATTTACTTCATATTCTGGTGTAACTTCACAATATAGGGTTTGTGTCAAGGCTAAAACCAACCATCAAGTAAAACCAAACATCTTTACCAGTTTTGGTGGTCTACTGATTGGACTACTTTATTGTCTTAACCTATAACTCAAACGAAAACACAGCTACAGGTATACACTGTCGCAAACTGCAATGTCCAATACTATTTCCAGGGTCAAAGAAACAATTCTTTCTTACACCTAAAGACATTACTTAGAATAATAAAAAAAAAACACAGCAAATCTATTATGTGCATGGTAACTTCAAATCGTCTGAGTTGTTAAAACAAAATTAACAATGATAATCACAACGTCGTGATTCGTACTTCGATTTCCACGTAAAAATCTGGCCATTTGTCCTCTGGCGTTACTCCAGAATGTTCCCATCTTCGTGCACAGTTCTTACATACAAATTACAAGACCAACCAAATACTGATACACAAAAATACAGTTTAAAATTTCAACAAAACAGTCTAATACCTGAAGCGGAACTACTATCAACATATTCATCGCCCTCCATCGTCTTTCCCAACTACAACATTCGCACAAAATTCTCCGATAGATGTTTCAGAACTAGCAGTGTACGCAATTACACATACACTGACAACCAAGGACTACATACTCAACCAAACGACCCAAAAATTTTAACTGTAATTCGAAAACCAAAAATTACACCACAATCTTAACTCGCTTATCGCGGGACCTTAACGACCGATCACTGTTATGGACCACAGAATCTGTATGACGTTATGGACAAACCTAACCTACTGATAAAGCACAGATGATAGAAAAAATGGCAGATGACCAAACACGGTGTAGAAATCCCGCAGTAACCAATACGGCGCTCATCGTTCATGACGCACGGAGTAAGCTTCTAGTTTCTACGTGCGCTGTCTTTCTTAAAAATATTAGTCTGTTTTGTAACTTTTGGGCTCTGTCTGCAGCTAGTATGGTTACAAGAGTTGCTCATTAAGGACCTACGAGTGAAAAGGGAGACACGACTTGCTGATGGAGTCTTGTAATTGGTTGTTCGTCATTGTCATCCACGATTCTCTGCCATACTTCAAACGCACAGTTTTTTCCTCATGTGCCTACATGGACATGAATGCCCTCTTAGCTAATGCATCAGTCAGTACCATAAAATGTTTTACCATCTTGAGTTTAGAATTGTCATTTTCTTGCCTTCTCTGTCATTTCTTCTTTTTCTCTTTCTTGGCATTTCTTAAGTGGCAAGGGTAATTTATTTAGTCATTCTGTTTTTGTCTTAAGCTTTGTCAGTTCATACTGTACTAGACCATGTTTTCATACACCGCATTACTGAGAATTTATTTTAATCTTGAGATGATACAAATTTAAATTTCCAGGTTCACCTTAGTGTTGTGTAACTCCCAAGTTGCAATTCAGTGAGGGGTGGAAATGCAGTAAAAAGGTGAAACCACAATATAGAAGTAACAATATCATGTAGGACCAGCAAAGAAGTTCATAATTTCAATATCAAGAATTGTTACAAACCCCTTTTTGATGCCATATATATTGACCTCATTACAACTCTCAAGGTAATGACCATGAGCAACTTGATCAAATAACTCAAGGGGTTTGGGGGGTTAGGATATGAGGCCAGACAGGAAAGTAGTGGATGGGGTGCATTCATGAAAACAGAAAATTGGGAGCAGGAGGGAAACAAAATCAGAGGTTAGGGTAACATGGCATGAATGAATATAACACTGCACCTGGATATGTTGTCTACAGTACCAATGTATTTGTTATAATCTTCCCTTTATAAAATATATCACACAATTTATAACCATGCTTACTTGTTTCATGCAAACTGAGTTAAATAATTTAAAACAAAATTAAAGTAAACTGGGTGCACATGCATGTGTGTGTGTGTGTGTGTTCATGCGATTTTGATTCAATACAAAACCTTACAGCTCATTGCCTTTCTATTAAAGAAGTTATCTGAAAACATCAGGGAAAATGTTACAAAATCTGCAAACTACAAATCAATGGAAGTCCTTTGTTTTAAATTGCATAGTTACAAGTTTGTAAATTACTGTGGTATTTTGTACCATGAATCAGAAACTTCAGGCCATAAATACACAACAGAAGTTTTAATTCTTCTTTCTTTTTCTTGTTTCCTGACACGGTGTGCCTTGTGTTGGTTTATGTATCTAAATATGTTATCATATATAACAAATGCTTGTTGAAATTTTAAAATATTCTGTTGTAACTATATCCTATACTTTAATTCTTTTTAAATTAATTCTTTTAAATATAATATTTTCAGTCTCTTAACTATACAAAATAAATATATAAACAACATTCTATATTTTTCTGACATTCTGTGAATGTGTTTTGTATCAACATTCTCAATCCATTGCAATATTGCAAGTCTACTTCAACCTTCTGAAACATTCGCACACGTTACTTATTCATCTCAACTGGATTTTATCAGATGTATGAAATGAACATGTCTGCTCTGTACATTCAACTGCTTATTTGGTTTATCATGCAATCATTAATCAGACATACATTATACCATAACCACTTTTGTTCAGATATGCAAGGAAACCAAATTCTGCAGACAAATATACAGAGCCTACAAAATGACACTTGATATTGATTTCAGTTACCTTTGAAATATCTTAAATGTGCACATCATCAGTGGTGCCTTCAGCAGTAACAATTCAAATATTATTTCTTCACATGTGGGGCCCCTGAACCAATCAAAATGTATAAAATTCAGACATTCCATAAGAGAAAAGTTTCATTTGTAATTCAGAATTGATTTGCTCTGTCTGTCACTCAGACATTTATCATTAATGAAACTTGGGGATGTTGCTCCAGGAAGATACTTTGTCAAGGATTATAACATTGAACATTTTACAGAGGATTATGTAACAGTACAGTTTTATATTATTTGCACATGAAGTATTTGTTATAAAGCTGAAAACTATGTCTGTGAATACAATGATATCCCACTTGAAAGGAAATTTTAAACTGGGATGAGAATTTGAGAATTACAAATTTGTAACTCTCATTGACAGAGGAATAGAACAAGCAAAACAGATAGTTTAGGATTTGTTCCAAATGTATCTAATAAGCAGCTGCACTATACATATAATGCATGCATATTTCACCATGAACTCCTCTTACAAATTGAAGTTGCATAGCTGTAAAGTTTCTGGAACTCTTACAGCCATATTATAAGAATTGCATCATGCAATATTTCCATTACATGAAACAAAACATAACCTGTGCAATGTTTTTTCACTTATGTTTACTACAAATAGAGGTTGAACTTTTTACATTTGAGGTTCTCACAGTAGTGTCAGTGAAGGTCTGACTCTTCTGGGATGTTAACCTTTTGTCATTTGGTAATCAGTTACTAAAGAACAAAATGTCTTTAGTTGTCACCCAAATTTGGGTTATCAATAAAGTATAGTATTAGTTTAATTATTTAGGATCAACTGAGTAGTCTGGTGTACCATAGGAATGTATTATGACATAAAAATACCTCTTAATTTTTCTGTAAGATCACAGAAAATGTTATCTGCTATACATATGTAAAAGTATTTGTTCATGATGCTTTCCAGTTACGAAGTACAGAGATGACAGGACTAAAGTAAGTGTCTGAGATAAAACTGTACATAAAATTAGAATAACAAATGCATATAGCATGAAGATGCAAGAAATGTTGGTAGTATACTAAATTTTGAAATATGACGTAAAGAAATTTATGGAAGATTTATCTGAAATCAATTAATCAAGTAGAGAGAGAGAGAGAGCAGTAATTAAACAAATTAATCAATTAACTGTGACAGCCTCAGTTCTGAAGAAACGTCCCAAAAAGTTTCTGTAAATTTCATCAGTTTTAGCGCACACAGAAATTTTTGCTGCTGGCTGCTATTTTAAAATGGGCAACATTGTCACTGCATAGCCACTTACAAGGCGGCCCACTCTGCAGTGCTCAGTCCAGCAATAAAGAGTGTTTGTGTAAATTGTACCTGAACAGATCTCCTTTAGAGACGACCAGCAATAATTACATTTCTCTTTCTGTTTGCACATTATTTATATTGTATTCCTGCGGTAACCCACTATAAGTGACAAATACATATTCATATTTGTTTTGTTATGAGTATTTTTTGAGTTATTATGTTGGTTTTCATATAGTTTTATTCTTAGAGTCATTAATACATGTAATTCAATCAAGTGCAAAGGAGAACTGAGAAATGTAAAATGCCAATTATTTTCTAATGTAATGCTACACTCATCAACATTACCAGCTGTAAAGTATTGCATTCACTTAGAACACCCCAACAACTTACGTTACATTCATTATGAAGTGCTGCAAATGCAAGTGACTAACAGCTGTATGTCAAGATTATTGTCATCACTCTACCACAGATATCCTACACATGGGGCCTACATTTAAACCCTCTGGTTGGGTAATTTAGCAACATACTGAACACTGTGTTAGGAGGAATGATTCAGGAGAAAAGAAAGGCATGCAAGATTCTGGCAGAGAAAACTGAAGGGAAGACACCCCTTGGAAGGCCTAGAGTTAGAGACAATGGTAGTATTAAAATGGATATTAAAGTAATACTGGAGGCTGTGGACTGGATTCATGTAGCTGAGGATAGGGGCAAGTGGTAGGCTGTTTGGTGTGTTAAGAATCTTAGGTCTCATGAAGTACTGGAGATTTTTTTCAGGAACTATTAGCTTCTCAAGAAGGCCTCTGCTGCATGGAGTTAGTTAGGTTCATAAGCAGTGTTGTGTATGTTTTAACATGTTTTTCATTGTACTTCCCACTATTTCCTCAAATATGATGCTGTTACCTTATTTGCATACACTGTGTGAGGGCAAACTCTCAGTTCTTTACAAAATTATACAAGATATCTGTCCCTAACAACACATATATTAGATTAATTTAGATTTCAACAGGAAAAATACCAGATTTAAAATACGTGATATACAAGATTTGTATGTGATGTTATGCACTTTGCTGTACTTTAATTAGGAAGACAGTACCTTTCAGCTGTTTTAAAAAAATATTAATTGCATTATTTCCAAATTGCAGTACAAATAAATATTACTGCCGGAAATATCACTGAAAAATGGGTAGTATCCTCTGATTAAATGGAATTGGCTGATCAAAATGTTGTCATGCAGCCCAGCACGAGTGCTCGTGACAACAAACGGAGAAAAAGAAGTGTTCTCCAGTACAGTTGTAAGCACAACACATCACTGTGTATTTTCCTTCTAACCGTCTCCACATTTCTCTTTTGACATATCACATACTGCTCACACAGTCAGCATGCACAAGCCAGAAGGCACACATGTTATCACACAAATATGATTTGTCACACAAGCATCAGACACAAGTATGGCCTTACGAGAAGACTTGGCCAATACAAATAATGAATTGGCTACAAATTGCCACATTCAAACAGTATGTGACATATGTATGCAGTCAACTTGGTTATAACATCATGAAAGGGACTGAATGTTTTGTGTTGTTACAAACAAGTGTCGTAATAACCGAGGAGTATAATATTATGGTTAACAGTGATAAATTAATTTGTACCACAGAACATCTGACTGTATAGTCAAGATGTCATATCAACCAATGTCGTTATAACCAGGTTCGACTCTGTGTGTGTATGTGTGTGTAATGTCATCTTATACTCTTAGATTTTTCCATTTTGGTAACCACTTCATAAGGCTGAAGGTTACATTTTAATATTATTTTATGCTCTAGCTCACTTTCCTATAGTGCAGAAATAATCATATACTTTTACTGTATGCTCTAATGGTGATTTCTTGTGAAAAATGTAATACAACTTCATGTTCCATAATGAGTAATGCATTTTTTTAATCTGAGTTATTAAGAACTGAAAAAGGTCCCTGTCCCATAGTACAAAGATATATAATCACTCTGAGTTGTAATAAGTAATGTCATTCATACACTTGAAAGTTAAGCTCATGTTGCATGTATATTCATCTGGAAGATTGTCTCTGCACCACACATACTGTCAGTATTACTGACAACCAATTACCATAACTAAAATTACAATGCTAAGTAAATGCAGGGTAACTAGTTTTATTTTAATTTTGCTAACCTCTTATAATAAAACCAACTAGATGCACTAACTTTTCAAATTTATTTTTGGAATAAAACTCCACATGTTTCAGACAGTTCCTCTGTCCATCATCAGGAGTTTTTCACTGTACACAATGCAATGGTGTATGACACAGATTTTCTGACATTTTGCGAGCAGGATCAGCAGAACCAAACCAGTTCCGTCCTGATCCTGCTCGCAAGCTGTCAGCAAACCTGTATGACATATACCACTGTTGTGTGTACAGTGAATAACTCCTGATGGTGGACAGAGGATCTGTCCAAAACATGTAGAGTTTTATTCCTAAAATAAATTTGAGAAATTAGTGCATCCAGTTATTTTTATTATAGAATTTATCATGATGCATGGTCACCTGAACATCAAATTTGCTAACCTCAGGGATGCTCATTGTTGTCAAGGACACAATATCGAATTCAGAAAATGAGTCTAATGACAAACAAGACATATATAAAAATATAAAATATTTGTGCATTCTATTGAACTTTTATATGAAGTATGTGATGACTATAAGAACCCACAGGCTATATTCCTGTTCTATCAATACATGTCTATAGTTCTACAACATCTTGAGTATAACACACACATTTGTGAGGCTGCAATGCTGTCATCACCCCTGTATAATTAGGGGCAGTGTACACAATATAATACAGAGGGGCCTTATACCCTGTAATGCATGGGAGTCCTAAAGGAACCACGATCACACTCCGCTTCACTCAGTTCTTCTCGCTGTCTAGGTGGTGTTCGAGTAGGAGTTTGATTTGGTGTTGCTACTGGGAAAGTAAAGGCGGTTTCCTTTGTTTCACCAGAAATTTTGCCAGCAAACTTCTTCTTTGGTGAATGACTTCTGAAATATAGATAAGTTGCAGTCTACATTTCAGACAAGAGCCCTTTGCACTAATTAAGTGACTGACTCACTCAACTCACTCACTAACTGTCTGTCTACCTATGTCTTTCAGTCTGTCTACCCATCTGACTGACTAACCAATGAACCAGCCAACCACTCAGGTACTCCATGCAGAGGAGTCCCTGATAACCTGATAGTTCCTCAGCTATTTTCAAGAAACTGCCTGTCTCTTACTGAAACTGAACATACCTGTTTTTCCAACAACCTGTCAGTGGACCACACCCTGAAGCAGATTAATCCACATTCACATCTTATTTTATTAATGCAAAGTATACTACAGGTATTATCCCTCCATCTACACCCAGATCTTCCAAGTAAACTCTTCCCTTCATCTTAACAGGGTGATTAATCCCAGTAAGTTGTAATGGGCAGCACATGTGTATGCATTGGGTACATGAGATATGCTAATCAAATGTTTCTGCGGCAACTGAAGAGGTGATTTATGATACTTAGGCACAGATGGTAAGAATATATTAAAATAATTTGTAAATGAAAATATCTGAAAGTGCAAACTGCATTCAATTTTCTCATGATAGAATCCATTGGTGGGCTCTTGGGGACATGAAAACAAACATTCAGAATGCATAATTGGCTGACCAGATAAGTGACTTCCCATTTCTTTAACCTTTTGATGCCTAATGTCAACTACAGTGGTCGTACTGCACCGCTAACCTCTAAAGTTGAATTTTATATATTTATTCAACAAATATAGGTACTGAATATTTTAAACATGGTGTATATTCTCCGTTTCTTTCTCTTCAAAATGCAGTTTTTTTCATAATTCTAACGTATTTGGTTCCTGTATTATTCACATTTTATATACAGG
>Ga0136643_10013767_pt1 | contig 12123 bp, 8 predicted proteins | sample TergutLab28metaG_FD_96883 | JGI IMG/M metagenome (GOLD analysis project Ga0136643, IMG submission 96883) | Labiotermes labralis P1 segment gut microbial communities from Petit-Saut dam, French Guiana - Lab288 P1 (version 3) (version 3) | ecosystem: Host-associated > Arthropoda: Insects >...
GTGTGACAATACTTTGATCTAAGGGGTCCACCAGTTTTGGTGTTTCTTTAAATAAAAAAGAAAAAAAAAATGGTTTTTGAAAAGCTGAGCTTCAAAAAAAAAAAAAAAAAAACTAGACGATAGACAAAGTTAAAAAAAAGAGGGGAGGAGAGAGAGGGTGTATCAGTTTACTTTATCCATGCTGTCTGTTCTGTTCTGTCTACACCTAGAGATGCAGGCCTTGCCTTGGCTTGGCATGGTCCAGTTCAGTGTGATCTGGTTTGCTGTGGTGTTTCGAAACTTTATACACAAATGTAAGATGACCTCGCATATTTAAGCACCAAATTTAAGGACAAAATATCCTGCACTTCAGTAAATGTGGTATGTCACATGTTATATTCATCACCAATGTCAAAGTATTAAGTACAACAACCTGCCATTAAGAATTTGGCACCAGAATTAAGTGCCAACTGTAGTCTGCAAAACACTATTTAAATGGCTACGATTACTTTGCATGTTATGGGCAACAACTTGCAGACATTTGGTTTCCTTAACATCACACTGCACATCAACTACAGTCACCTTTCAGCATCAGAGGGTTAATGGACATTTGTACATTATTTTTATTTTGGTGGGCTGATAAGTTTTGCCTCCACTGTAATATTTTTATTTACATTAGACATATCTGGATAAAACCGGTTCTGTGTAGTCGCATGGTATCTCTCTACCATCATACTTCACCTTGAAAACACAGATGTTTACTGTCCTCACCCAGTGCACATCGAAATGGAAGAGTTTTTGGACGTTCAGTTCAAACAGCGTGCTGTTACTGAATTCTTAACTGCAGAAAAAGTTCCTCCAATTGAAATAAACAGACGAGTGCAAGCCATTTTATGGTGATCAGTGTGTTGATGTGAGTATGGTAAGATGCTGGGTAAGGCAGTTGAAGAGATGAGGTCTGCAGTGAGGAAATGCTTTCAAAAACAAAACACCAATTTTTTAAGCACAACTTTCAAAAACTAGTGCAGTGTTGGTGGAAGTGTGTTGAAGTGCATAATGATTTTTTAGAAAAACAATAATGCAGCTTTGAAAATAATTGATGTAGGCATGTTTCTTTTTTTATTTCATTAAAATATCTTTTCCTATTCATTTTCTATCTAAGTGGAGGCAAAACTTATCAGCCTGCCCTCGTATAAAGACTTGAGAAAAACAGCTTTTCTCTGACAAGCTGAATTTGAAGCTGTCCATGTCCCCTTGAGTTTTGATTTCTGAGCAACCATCAAGAACATTATTTTAATGATCATGCCCAATGTCAATGCTGAATTATGAACATACAAGTGCTCTGGGATGTGATGCCGTGTAACTGGGCAAGTAGCTTCCGACACTTTGACAGTACTACAGTCATTTAAAATGTCACACTCTAGTGACCCAATAACACAGCCTCACATTTTTAGGACTTGAATATTCTCCTGACAATAAAAAGAGGAAGCGTTTGTAATCTGGGTAACTTTGATTTGCACTGTGTTTGGCTGCAGTTTTGCAGGTGTGACTGGCAGGACAAATCTGTGTCCAGATAGACAGGAGAAGCTTCCAGCTCTTCCACCTTAACAGCAAAACAATTTACAAGAAGCCCTAAGGTGATAACACTCTACAGGATAAAGTAAAGAATAAAAATTGCACAAGGATAACTGAAGAGAAAAGAATACCCACGATATTACCCACTTCATCAGCACTTGCAGCAGTCCACCTCAATGTGCAATTTAAGGACAGGAACTAACACATTTATTTTCTTATTATTATACTTACCAATACTCCTCCTGTAAACACAAATGAAACAATAAATTGACATATGCAGATGTTCATCACAGAGCTAAAAAGAAGTCCCTTACCTAAATACACATCTCCTAGGTCCCCAGCATTTACAAAAATATGCATCCGGAAGAGGTCACCAAAACCTCCCTTGCCAGGACTGAATGGGAGAGGAGTGAATAAATGAAGGCCACCTGACCAATATGCCTGCAACAGAATGACATGAACTGATACTCACTTCTTCATGTGATGTGCACTTTTCAGTCACAATACAAACACCACGTAACACAACAGGCAGTTCCAAGCATACTGAAGACCACTATCAATGGCATATGAATTGAGCTGCTTGCCACATTTGGCATTTAAAACAACACACGAGACAGGAAAGGCAACTGAGAGTGAAGTGCTTAGTTTGACAGCACCATATGTTGATATCTACAATATATGCCAGCAGCAGAAGGAATATCAACAACCATGACTGTTTCCATAGTCTCTCTCTCTCTCTCTTGGTACAGCCTACCACCTAGCCTCACACAACAGTCAGTCCCCCAACAACGTACATATTTTGTTTGTTCAGCCAGTAGTGAACACTTGTGTTTGTTATCCCAGAAGCCTCAACACATAACTGTTTCAATCAATAATATATACAGACGAGGGGTAGGGGTAATGAAAGGCATTACATGAAAATACTGACATTTTCTTTGGGGGATGATGGGTATGAACACTGAAATAAAGAAAACTGAACAGAGATTACTGACTTGGTACCACTGAAATTAAACACAAATTCAGAGAAAACGTTGAGAGGGGGGGGGGGGGGGTGACACTGAATAGCAGTTCCACTGTAATTACTTACACAAACTAATACTTGAGGTTAAAATGTGTACTTTCATAGGCCTGTCTGATATCAATTTCTAGCACGAGGATCAGTGACAAGGGCAAAATAATTCATAACAGACATTAACATAAGATGTAGCAGTCCTGCACCTTTATCCTACTGGGCAGAGTATTTAAACTGCAGTGCTGGGTTTATGAAAAACATGAATATTATGTGAACAAAAAAACACACAATTATGCTATAAACACCATTTTTGGAAAATCAGAGATTATACAGCATGTGTTAAAAATTCAGTTTATTTCCTTGTTGCCTAAATACATAAAATGTATTTCTATGGGTGTTTTCCTATGTGTGTTTCCATACACAAATGCGGGTGTTTAAAAAATGTTCATGACAAAAAGTTCCTACATCAAAGAAACAAGCACGTCACCCTTATAGAGATCAATCAGTCAATAATGCTTAGGCAAATAATCTCTTTGTACAGTGGGCATCATACAAAACACACAAACACACTCAGCACACCTACTGTACCATCCGTTATATCTGGTGGTATATTTAGTAAACACTGTACTTTAATCAATTAATAAACCAGTACAATACAATTGTACAATGCAAGTTCTGAGAGCACAATTAAGTTCAGTATTTCATTATCACAGCCATTACTTACATTGGCACCTAAAGCATTTGCATCTTTATGGGGCCCAACACCTCTCATTTGGAATCCTCGTAACGATAGAGGACCACCTAAGAAAAACTGGTCATGCATGCTGACATTCAAATTGTTGTTTAATCGTGTAAGAAAGCCAGCCTGCAGTGTTGCTTGAACCACCTGCAAACACAATAAATGTAAATAAGCAATTCGCACTCAGATTTGAACTTTTCCATAGGTGACTAATCCCTAGTATCATACTCTGGTGCTACAGTGCTGCTATGACAAAGCCATAGCAGCACTGTAGCACATATTCAATGTTACCATGTCTGCCAAGATGTTCCAGTTGCCCTGCAAGCACAGTTCATTCTTCAAGAAGCCAACATTGCCACCTAGACCAGCAAACTCTTGTGTTAATTTGACAAGGGAGCCACAGCTGGGAAATATGGGTGTATCCCTGCAGTCTAATGTCAAAATGTGATGAACTGAGGACTTCAGACTGGGACCCGTCTGTTCCCGCACTTCAAATGCAGATGAGCGACTCAGACACATTAAGTCTCGCCAAGCACCTTCCCACTGCAAGTTGTGTCTAATCTGTCAACACACAAAGAAGAATGTCTTGACAACTATCATTCCATTTCATGCTAAAAACCCTACAGATTACTAACTCTGCTTTAATACTTCTTTACGTTTTATTCAACACCATGAAACACTGCCCAAAACACTACATTCTACATCAGAGTCCAAATTTATAACATTCCTACAAACATTCCTTCATTAACATTTGCACATTTCCTCACAAAAACTGAACACTGTACTCTATAAAAGGTTTCATGCAACAAACACAATCACATGTGACGTATCCTAAGATAAGTAAATATGTCAATGAAACTTTTCTTGGGCTAGCAGCCAAATGGAGTGGATGAATGGGAAGTGGACCAACATTCTGAGAACCATCTTTTTTCTAGTTATCAGGGATGCTGGCCTGAGAAACTTCCACTGAAATCAGTTGTCATGAAAACTTCTGATTATACAGCAAATATGTCAATGCTTCCAGTCAAAATTGTGTTAAACAGAGTATAATTACATGGATATACTTCATAAAAGTGTAAGTGTGACTTTATGAAAATGTTAAGGACTGCTCATACACAATGAAACCTCAACAGAAAACATTTAAGAGATAAAATTATTTGGAAACACAAATCCCCAAAAATTTAAGTTCTAGATTATCAAATAAGTATTTTATGGGGGAGGAGGGCAAAATAACTTGAAACAAATTCAAAGATCTACTGGAATTCCTTGTGACATGTCATGGCACAAGTTGCCCTAAATGAACAACAACCAACCAGGCTGACACTGGAAACAGACTCACTCATGAGGCTGGGACCACTTGGGATGTAATTCTGTGTCATTTGGTAGATATGTACCAAAGTGTCACATGAATCTGCTACCTCCATCTTCACTCTTCTACCCTGAAGATGGAGGCAGCAGATTCCTCTGCAACAGTGGTTATTATCTACCGCACTGTACAGCTCTGTCTTAACACTCACAACTGTGAGAAGTGCAAATTTCATAAATCCACTCATGTTCTTTCTCAGTAAAACAAATACAAGAACAAAATTTACAGCTTTTTTTACTTATGTTCCTACAAATATGAAATCCTACATGCAGTTGGTTTAGCAAAGCAAAATTTTGCACACCCTCTGTGCTAAAATCACTGGTGTATCAGTAGAGACATCCCTCAATAGAACAACACAGACAACATACATACTGTGTTACAATGTGGTGTTCATGAACACCATGGCTTTTTCAAAAAAATAAAGAGGGTGTTTTAATTTTCTCTATGTGTTTTGTCTGAAAATTTCTAATTCTAAAAAGATCAGTGAAATACCATAGATATACATAGGTCTTCATATAAAGTACTGTTATTTTTGCCATATTTTAAACAAACTTGGCTTTTCTTGATAGATTTTTAAAATTCCACGAAAATCTGTAAGTGGGAGCCGAGCTGTTCCACGCAGACAGACATGAGGGCAGATGGACAGACAGCCATGATGAAGTAACAGTCACTTTTCGCAATTTTGCCATTGTTCCTAAAGTGGGCTTCGTGAAAATCAGTGCATGGTTAAGCACAACATGAGGCAAACATGAAAATCACTAAGAAAGTTACACCTTTTTGTCCAGAATACCCAACAAAGATAAACGTTATTACCGATGGTGCTGAATTGAATCCAAAATCTAGCAGCAGACCTCTCTCAATCTGCTTGTATCCTGATGAAGGCCACTCGGATCCTACTTGAAACACCACACCAGCAAATCTGAGAAATCAAAACCACACAAAACACATACAATACTGTGTTCCACACACAGAACATTTTTGAGATACACCAATTTAATCTGCACACCAAATATTACACTTTATATTAACCTTTTAAAGCCTACTTACGTGATGCACCAACAAGTTTAACATTCAAAGACTGTACATTCTGCCCACACTGTATTTATGTGTTATGTATTTATCCGAGAAGAAACAGCGACTTGTGCCAATTACATCATAAACTGATTGGTTTTTATAACCCAGGTGAAAAGTGTTTACTGCGAAATACGAACTGGGTCTTTAAATTAAGCAGTCCGCATTTCATCTTTAAAGGGTTAAATGTATTCATCTGTTTGTTTTAGGGAAAGTTGTATCCTATGAACCAGTTCTATAAACAATCATGTTGTGGTGCACATTCCTTTCTGTATGCTTCTAGTGTTTTAGCCCTTTCCCATCCTTTGTATTTCCAACCTCATTACTGTATATCAATCTTGAAAAAATTAAAAATAAATTAGAAAATGTATGCACAGGTGAGCATGGCAGGTTAACTCCTCTACAAAACCTGTGCTCCAGATCATGTGGCTTCCCAGCATCTTAGCAACAGTGCTACAAATGATGTATAGTTCCTGTAACACTTAAATGTAGTGCTGCTGTTATGATGTTGGGAATACAAAAACTACCTGGAGTACCATATTTCTGTATTTAGCACACACAATTTAAATGATACAAATAATTGTATTTCCCTAATGTGTATACAGGTCAAAGGTATGATGGGAATCACAAACACACAGAGCAAGGATGCAAACACTCTAGCACCCAGAAGCACTTATAGATCTTTACATATCAAATCTTCAAAAAAATTAAATGTCTCAACAGCATTTTTGTAGAATTTTCAAATACAAAATTAATTAAATCCTATTTAGTGGTTCTTGAGTTGTTAAATGTGCACACATATGGGGAATAAGCAATTTTAACACGTGCTCTGCATGAATGTGAATGCACCTAAAACACACTTCAGTCCGGGGAGGGGACTCCTTCCTTGTTTTTATGTGCAAATACAGAAGTCAAAGAATATGAAAAGCAAAGACAAAACACAGCATGCAATCAAACCACGTTAGAATACATACATGTTCTAAGGGTAAAGGTAAAGCAGTCCCATTACAGGCTTAGAGTGGCCCAGAGGGTTCCAGGAAGTTAAGGTTCCCAGATTTCGTGACAACGGCACAGGATGGTGGTAAGGTTGTCAGCCTTACGCACGGCCGCCTTTGCCCCCAGGAAATACTCCTGGTACTCATTTCTGTTAGAGGCTGAGTCGACCCCAGGGCCATTGTGTGATCGGAAGGATTTTATGTCAATGAAAAATCCACCGACACCAGCTGGGATTGAACCAGCAACCTTTCGATTTGTAGCACAGCAACTTAACCACAATGCTACCGCAGTCCCCTACATGTTCTAAGGGTACCCACTGTAAAATAAAAACAGACCAATTTTTACATGATTTATCCATAAAACAGTATCATATAGCAGATATCTGACTGTCCTGCAATACTGGGACCAACTGGAGCCAGACAATCATAAAATCTTTAAAACCTCTAATTTCTCTGTCACTGTCAGTGTTATATGTTTTGTAATACCCTTAACATTAAAAGCACCCTCATTTGCGTTTTACACCATTATGACAATAGGATCTGTAGAAATAATCGAAATACGAGTCAGACAGGGAAGTAAACAAAAGCACCTCTGTGACAGCAACAGGATCACAAACGACAGTGATGGCCTCTCTCATTTTTGTTTTATTCAGCTAATATGGATGTGAATTTTTTTACCGACACTCACTAGCACTTGCCAGTTTCTACACCATACATCTTGGGATGCCATATCATTGGATACTGGATTACCACAGTTGTAAAGTCCTTCAAATTACTAAACTTTTGGTACACAAATGGCTGTAATATAGCTTCAAATAAAAAATGAACTGTATTTCAAATTAACCACACTGATAAGTCCACAGGATCCAATGTTTAAAGCTGGGAAATGTCACATGCTTTGAATTGTATGTTTAATTCAAATTAAAGAGGCTCTACTGTAGCATCAACGTACAATGGACTCATACGCCCTTGAAATGGTTTTGTAATTGATATATTTAAACCAGATGTTTTCTTGGTCCCAAAACTGTACTCGGTCTGCAATTTTTCTCCTCGTCCAAACAGGTTCGGCATCCGCATCTGCACCACCAGTGAGCCTTCATTGTTTCCCGCTAATGTATGCACTCCTCCAACAATTCGCTTTAATTCATGTACATGGAACGTAACCTGAAAGTAGGACGAAAAGAATGCCCCATTACACCAACACACAAAAATTACTTTCAACATGAGCTTTGCAAATTAAGAATATCAATGGTTTTTACTGCCACAAAGGACTAAATAAAGTTATACATGATATCAACACAAATAACAAGAGGTGACATAGAGATAATGGTCATTACATAAATCATATAGGCATTCAAAATGAAATCAAATACCTCAAGACCATCAGGTGTAGCATCTGGTCCAGAGCTGGTGTCAATGAAGATTCCTATGTTCCGGAAACATCCCAGTCCTTCAAGTTTCCCACGAACCTTATGTGCACCAACAATCACCTCTTGGAAATCTTTCGCTTGAAATAAATCCTTGACAGTGGCAATAATGATGTCATCTTTTGTCCTGCACAATCCATCAATGTGGACTTTGTCCACTCGAGCCTGTCATCAAGTAAATGCAGATAAAAGACAGAATCCCAGTGTTCTTCCAAACAGAAGCAATCAACACAGTCACCAGGCTGCTGCAGACAATACATCTCACATTACAGTGGTCACCAGCATCAGCCCTGCAACGCCTAAATATGAGGTGTGGCTATTAAGTAGCAAGACTACCTGCACAGCTCCTAACCTTGATCTTTTATCACCAAATTATATGCATTCAGCTAGCTTTTGTTGTACGCCCATTTGTTTCACAACTTTTCGCTCTAATGCCCCTTGCCAATGTACACATCTTCTCCATGTGCGCTCTCTTATTTTCAGTATAAAGCCCTTTGGCTGGCTGTTTTCTTTTATGCTAACCCCTTATTTCGGATTTACACCCAATGTTGCGGAACACAACAAAGGAGCAAAACAAGGGCTGGTATAGTACTAACTTCTGGTATAGTACTAACTTCTGGTATAGTACTTACTGCCAAACCTTGCCCCTGCTCATGTGCCACATGCCAAACAATGCTCCATTGCAATAACACAGAGCTGAGTAACTTTTTAAATATTTTTTAACTTAGCATAATCATGCTTACTGAAGAAAAACTGCTTGTAAGACTGTAACAAACTGCTACCAAAATCAATGCCTTATGTGCAGAGTGTGGACAATATGGGGCAGTTCTTAAAGCACTCTCACAAATTGTCTTCAGGGAGTGCTAAGAGGCCTGAAGCCTCATAAGGAGTGCTGTAAAGCTTCCCACAGAAATTACTCTGATAATATGCAGGTAAAATGATCTTATTAAAAATGTACATATTTTGAAACTAGTTTCATTATCTATAAACATTAAGCCATTTTAAATCAATGTCATGTGCCTGCTGTTGCAAGTGTACAACAAGGCTTTAAAATTCATATTAATGTTATCTTCCTTCCCCTTCTCTGATTTCCAAGCCTACCTTTGTAGCAACTTCACTGCAATCTACATTTCAGCATCATTACTACCAACGTCCCATCACAACCTATTACTAGAAACAAATCAACTTTTGATGCAAATTTCCTCTTCCAATGTAATCTGCAATTATACTGTCTCCCTGTGACAGGTTAGTAACAATTCACATTAACTTCTTCTTAATCAACATAAACAACAGTAAGCTGCAACTGAATCTTTAAAAGACAGCACAAAATTTCTAAGAGTGTATTCCTCCACTCTTGCCAAATCTAAGGCCACAGAGACCAACATACTACATAATTACCTTCACTCCGTCTAAATTTATTTGATTCTGTTCAGGGTTCACTCCCCTATCCTTTAGTTGGTGCTCTTTTTTGTCCTGTAATAATAAAAACGCAATTCATATATATATATATACATTATATATATTAAAGTACAAGTCTAACAACTAATTCTATACAATCAATGTACTGGCAGTACTTAACAATACCCCAGCAGATGATGACAGATTCAAATAACAGAAATACTAATACAAGTCACAAGTTGTTTAACTATGTGTATTATTTAACCCTTTAAGCATACTGGTAACTATATATATCACCTGTTTCAATACTTCCAAGCCTCACACTCTACTCACAGCATACCTACCTATGTGTTTTTTATACTCATTTCAGAAGACACAGAAAGTACAACACTAACAGCATTAACAAGCTGGTCTTCAAAACACAGTTGTAGTGTGTTAGCTGTAAGAAGGAACTCCCTTCTTCAGAAGGTAATAACTGCTCAGCTGGTCAGGAAATTCCCCATGCTTTATGTAACCTAATGCTACCATATTCGTAACAGCCCACTAATGGTTTCCATCCTAAGCCAAATGAACCCAGTCCCTACCCATACCCTATTCCTTTAGGATCAGTGTTTCATATTATCCTCCCATCTTGTACAGGATCTTCCAAATGGCCTCTTAGCTTCATATTTTCCAATCAAAACCTTGTATATACCTCTTACTCTTCAATGCATACTAAATGCACTACACATCTTCTTCTTTGTTAATCTTGTGAAGAGAACATTTTATAAAGCTCCTAATTATGTAATTTTCTTCAGCCTCCATCACCTCCTCCTCCTTCCTATGTCTCCTCAGCACCCTGTTCTCAAACACTCTGTCTATGTTCTTCCCTTAATGTGACAGACCACATTTCATACCTACACAAAAGAACCAGCAAAATTATAGTTCTGTAAATTTTCATCTTCACATTTTAAATGGCAGACAGGTAGACATACTGTAATAACCTAGGCACTATAAATTGTTTAGGCATTTTGACCACGATATTGTAATAAAAGATACTGCTGGCAGAATATTCTAATGTTTACCAACACTTCTATTATTTGTCAAGCATTCCATCGATCTCCCCACTGTTCAAAAACAAATCTCCATCCACAACTCAACCAGCTGCATGAGAACACACACACATGTACACTAAAAATCAAACACCTCCTAATTTAACATTCTATCTTCAGATTCACCTAGGTTTACGAAAAGCCGATCTTTTGACAAAAATGTGGAATTTCTTTATGAATCTCCTGTTTGTAAATCAGTGTCAAAACTATTCAGCAACCTTACTCAGGGGTAAGTACAAAATCCTCTTCTCACAGAACGGAAATATCATTCGGAATTACAATTAAATAACACTTTTTACTTTTCGAAACCTACCCATGCTTGTTAACACCATTCAGCCACTGCAAAGCCAGGGGTAAAAAACTAACCTTCGAGTACTGTAAATCCCTTGCTGCTATTGGTGAACTGACCGTCTACAATGGCCTGCAGTGGAAGGACATTCTCATAAAGGGACAAAACACATACAGATTAAGGCGCAAAGAGAACGACCATTCCTATTTATAGCCATTATTCACTCTATTTGAAAAGCGTTACTTGCATCATATACCTTGGCATGTACTGTTCCCATTGTTCAACTCAATTACCAAAAGTTCACTTATTCAGTTCTTCCCTACAAAATATATATATATATATACAGTCCGATCCTCTCCAAACACCAGCACTGCATTCACACCAGCGACTTCAAAACATTTTCGAGGTTAGCTTGCATTAGAGCTGCGCCGCTCCTGAATGAACGGGTCAGGATAAACGAATCAACACGCGGACTGATGCGACCCAGTCCCGGCTCCGCGGATCCGTCGTTCCGTAGATCCTTTCGGGTTTGTTTCGTTCTTGGTTCACTAGCAGGTCACGTATCTCGTTGACCAGTCTGTTTCACTTTGCGATCACGGATTACATAGCTCTGTCTCATTCACGAGTTAACACGTGTTATACCGTCAGTCACCGGTCTAATTCACCACTTAGAGTATTAGTTAACAATGATGAGTAACAGTGGGCCTATTAATTACGTAAAGATTCTACTTCGTACGCTATTATTAGCGTTTGTTTGCAACACGTTCCAAATTACTTCCACTACATACATCATGCACTTCGAAGTTACACAAATTGATCTTAATGTTACTTTTTTTTAAGGCTAGAAAACGAAACCGCAACAGTCGCTATAAGCTTCACGGCGGGTCTTGTTCAACTGGAGGTCATCTTTTTAGGTGTTGCCCAATGTAATATATGTGGTTTGTTCCTTTGAAACATCGTAAAAAACCAATTACATTACAAGATATAAAAATCCCAAATGCAGCCATAATCAGAAGAAAGTGTCTTAATTACGCAGCTGTTTAAAAAAAAACTGGGTAACTTGTTTTGTTCCATGTACTGTTTACAAATCGCCTTTCACTTACGTTACCAACGAAAGATCTCCCCCCCCCCCCCCCCCCCAAAAAACAAAAAAATTTAAAAAAAAAAAAAAAAAAAACAGA
>Ga0136643_10013768_pt1 | contig 12122 bp, 7 predicted proteins | sample TergutLab28metaG_FD_96883 | JGI IMG/M metagenome (GOLD analysis project Ga0136643, IMG submission 96883) | Labiotermes labralis P1 segment gut microbial communities from Petit-Saut dam, French Guiana - Lab288 P1 (version 3) (version 3) | ecosystem: Host-associated > Arthropoda: Insects >...
CCAACTGGCTCACTGCCCACATCACTAGGCTCCACACCCAGGCTATATGCCATGTTTAACTCCAGATCCTCGATGATGAGATCTCAACATCGATACACCGCTGCATGCTTTATAGAAACCCTCTTACAGCATATAGTTATTTCGGATGAAGAACCTGATGATGGCCAATGTTGGCCGAAACATGTAGTTTTTATTATCTTCTAATAAACATCAATTAGATATACAATGTTGTGTTATTGACTGCAATTACCCCACATATTAATTACTACACACAACGGGGATGGCACATTTCAGAATTATTCAGTCGATAGACAGTTACATAAGAAGTGGTGTAAACTGGTAATGGGCGTTGAAGCAAAAACCAGTATAACAGAGGCTATATGTGACCATTCAGCTGGCCGTATATTAGCTGCCTTTAATGGTAACCAAGACTTTATTACGATATTCGGAAATGCTCGCCATAGATCCCTGTCCTAAGCCAGATAAATCCAGTGTACTCCCTCATACGCCATTTGTTTAACTTCAGTTTGTACTAATACTTTCCTACTTTCGTCCTGCTATCACATCTTTTAGATTTCCCAACTAAAATATTTTTTGTACTTCCCATGTCGTACGCCAGTGGCGTATCCAGGAATTTTTTCTGGGGACGAGGGGGGGGGTTCAACAAATTCGGTTGAGGACAGAGAGAATGGGGATCTGGGGGCGGTAGCCGCCTAGTCAGGGGTTCTGGAGGCGGCTGTAATTTGGTACAAGAAACTTCATTTCATATAGTAAAATTTTCTTAATTTTTGGTACTTTAAGGCTATTTATGATGACAACCAATTTATTTGTCATTACTAATGTAAAACGATTGCGAACCCAGGTAGTTTTAGAATTTTACTGCCTTTTTTGCGAACATCTTGGGGTTTTGGCGTCCTAAATTCAGCAATTTTTAACAGTTTTCACAATCGACTTGACTTTGGCACGATTTTGGAGGGCTTTCGGAATTTCGGGGGAGGGGGGTGGTGTTTGAACCCCCCAAACCCCCCCACCTGGTACTCCACTGTCGTACGCATGCGATATGCGCCTTTTGTCTAGCTGAAAACCTGTAAGTAAATAAATATGTAAATTCCACCAGCCTTGTCCTACAAGAACGTAACCTGCAACATCAGCAAAGATAGGTATGACCTACACTTTTCGCTGCGTGAACGTGCTGAATCGTAGTTCAATTATCTTTCCTTATTCTCGGCTTTCAACCACACGGAATTTTGTAAAATGTGTCTACATGTTCAGTCAAGTCGGCGGACACAGTGCTCCTGCAGGATGCTGCTATATTACATCGTAGGATGTGATTAGTTGTTGGTGTAATGGATGAGAATAGTTCTGTGAATAATACTAACTTACTTACTTACTTAGTCCACGGAGCAGAGTCCTTCTTGAGAAGCTAACGGTTTTTCAGATAGTCAAGAAATGTCCCACATTTTTACGGAACCAGAAGGTTCATTACCGCATTCATAAGTGCCCGCTATCTGTCCTTGTCCTGAGCCAGCTCGATCCAGTCCATACCCCCACATCCCACTTCCGGAAGATCCATCTTAATATAATAATAATAATGAAAACAGCAACAACTACAACGACGGCGACGACAAAAACACCGACATCGACGTCGACGACTACGAAGTTAACAACGGAAACGATTACGACGAAGACGACGACGATGTCGACGACAACATTGACGAAAACAACAACACCGAAGGCGACAACAGCGACGAAAGCAGCAGCGACGGCGGCGGCGGCGGCGGCTGCGGCGGCGGCGGCTGCGGCGGCGGCAACAAATGAAGTTATGAATATATTTTCTCAGCACTTCCACGCAGAACTACAGTCATTTCAGGAAACAAAACATAATAAGGACCACAACTACATCGGATTCCAAAATTCAGTAATAAGACAAGTGTTGCATAACACTAAAACTGCTACACTACAATTAACTACCCCCATGGAATGAACACTTTCTGATAAAGTAATAATCTGTCAGACACTCAAGAATTGTCTCACTTGCTGCGGAATCTGAGGAAAGCCGTGGTAGCTCAGACGTTACAGTGACTATGTTACGCGGTGGACAACCAATAAACTGAAGTTCGATTCTCGGAAAGGACAAGAAAATGTGCCCTTCTTCAAAGCGTCTAGACCGACTCTGGGTTTCACCAAGCATCCTATCAAATGGGAAACAGGAGCTCTCTTCCTGGGGCCAGGGCGTGAAGCTCACCTACTTCTAGTGCCGAGGTTAAGAAGGCGTGGATCTTTACCTCCATTTTCCCATTCTTTCATGGCGTAGGGCTTAATCATGATCAGGGGTTTTACCATTTTTGGAAATTAAAGCTTTATTACAGTCTTGGAATTAGATATTTCGTTGCTTTTTGTAAATAGCTAGAATTTGAAGAGTTTTCAATAAGCACCATTTAATCATGAAATTACATTACATTACACACTCACTCTGTGTAATCGACCTGAAGATGTTCTAGTAACATAGGCCAAAGCATGTCCGTGACTTTGTAATATAACAAAAATATTAAAGTTTTATCACACTAATTCATTAGATTTAGCTTAATAATGTCTTCTACATCCGTGATAAGTGAGTCCCTGTCACCAGGGCATGGCGCGTCCTCAGGTTGCTGATGGAGGAACGGTCTCCAATATGGAGGGCGGACAGCCGACAAGGGGTGGTCCCCCAGCTTGGGGGTTGGGCGAAGTGCTGACAATTCCTCACCGTAAAAACTAGCTTTGTTAATATAGTACGGGTGAGAAGGGCGATTTGTTTTCAGACTCCTACAGTATTTTGGCTACGAGGAGGAACCATTTCTCTCAGCTGTTCCATGTACATGGGGCTAGTGATGTTGAGGCAGACGCTAATACACACGGCAAAACCAGTAATGCCTGAGCCAAGTACCTTTGAGTTTGAGATGGCTATAGACAAGCTAACAAGACACAAATCACCAGGTATTGATCAAATCCCAGCAGAATTGATTACAGCAGGGCGTACAAAATTCCCTCGGAGTCGCTCGGAGATCCATAAACTTGTAACTTCGATTTGGAATAAGGAGGAATTTCCTGAGGAGTGGAAGGAGTCGAGCATTGTACCAATTTATAGGAAGGGCGATAAAACAGACGGTAGCAATTATAGAGGCATATCAATTTTGTCAGGTAGGTAGGTTTCACCCATTTTACAAGCCACGAAGGCCCTTAGGGTGAGTAGAGGTATAGCTCTACACTTTCTAGGACCTAGGCACTAGATAGGGGTGGGGGTCAGCCCCACGACCCGGCCGCCTGTACCCCCAGGAAAAACCCGCTACTCATTTTACAGGAAGGTGTGTGGACGGGCGGAAAATCTCGTCCCCACCGGGATTCGATCCCAGACCGTCCAGCCCGTAGTCAGTCGCTATACGGACTGAACTACCCGGCCTACATCAGTTTTGTCAACTACGTTCAAAATATTATCCGACATCTTGCTGTCAAGGTTAATTACATATGCAGAGGAAATTATTGGGGGTCATCAGTGTGGATTTCGACACAACAGGTCAACTACTGATCACATATTCGGCGTTCGTCAAATACTTGAGAAAAATGGGAATACAATGGAGCGGTGCATCAGCTGTTCGTGGGCTTCAGTTAGGAGGGAGGTCTCGTACAATATTCTCATTGAGTTTGGTAACCCCATGAAACTGGTAAGGCTAAAAAAAGTGTCTAAATGAAACCTACAGAAGAGTCTATCTAGGCAAGCATCTGTCTGACACGTTTCATTAGGCGGGTACAGGTAAACAAGATGGCTTGGAATTAAATGAAATTAACCAGCTTTTGGTTTATTCTGATGATGTTAATAAATAGGGCAGAAGCGCACACACTATGAAGAAAAACAAAGAAAGCTTTGTTAGTCGGTAGTAAGGAGTTTGGTCTAGAAGTGAATGCTGATACAACTAAGTATATGGTCATGTCTCGAGATCAAAATGCAAGACGAAGTCAAAAATATGAAGATTGATAATATTTCGTTTGAAAGGGTGGAAGATTTCCAACATTCAGGAACAACCTTAACAAATCCAAATTTTATTCAGGTAGAAATTAAGAGTAGATTGAAGTCAGGGAATGCTTGCTATAATATAATTCGGTGCAGAATCATTTGTCTTCCAGTTTTGCTATCCAAAAATTTAAAGATTAAGATATATAGTACTATATTTTTGCCTTTTGTTTTGTATGGGTTTGAAATATGGTCGCTCACATTAAGGGAAACACGTAGGCTGAACGTGTTTGAGAATAGGGTGTTGAGGAGAATATTTGGGCCTAAGAAGATAAAGTAACAATGGAGTGCAGAAAACTACATAATGAGGAGCTTAATAATATGTACTACTCATCAAATATTATTCAAGTGATCAAATCGAGAAGAATGAGCATGTAGCACTGTCGGAGAGAGGAGAGGTACATACAGGATTTTGGTGGGGAAACCTGAGGGAATGAGAATACTTGGAAGAACAAGGCGTAGATGGGAGGATAATATTAAGATGGATCTTTAGGAAGTGGGATGTGAGGGTATGGACTGGATCTTTCTGACTCAGGATAGGGAGAGTTGACGGGTACTTGCGAATGCAGTAATAAACCTTCGGGTTTCCTAAAATGCGGGGAATTTCTTGACTATCTGAGAACCAATTAGCTTTTCAAGAAGAGCTCTGTTCCATTGGAGTAAGTAAGTATACCCTCTACATATGACTGTATCTCTTAATTTGTCTCTTCCCTTGAGGTATTCTCTATAAAATGTACTCATTTCCCCGTTCTTGCTAGCTACACTTTAATAAACGTGGATTTCATCCCCTTGATAATATCTGATGAAGAATAAAGGTCACGAAGTTCTTCATTATGCAGTTTTCCTCATCTTAATGTTACTTCCTCCCTCTAAGGGCCAAATATTCTCTTAGCGTCACGTCCGCCAACACCCTCATTCCAAATTTAAATATTCTAATACTATACAAGTGTCCGCGTTTTACGAATATCAATGACTGTGTCTGTAGTATGCGTACTTAACATATTAACAGACACTTAATGCAGCCCATACACATCAATAGAATGAACTTGCAACACAGGATACGATGATGATGACCATAACGAACACATTGGCAATGAGAGTAACGTTAAGTATGATACCTTTTCATATACCGATATGACAGCTTACTGGTTCCAAGTTATCTGAGATATACCTTGATAAAGAGCACGCCAGACTGTGAACCTTCCAAGACGACATTTTGCTTTGCGTTCCTCCACACTTACCTGAAAAGACAAGATAAATTCATGGTGTATTAAATTTGTTATCGTGATAGAAGTAGTAACGAATGATTGTTCCAAGCGCGCATTTGCAACAGACAGAGTGGGGATCTCGTAAACGATCTAGGCCTCGAAAACAAATGGGAAATTCAGAGAGGCATTACCATAGCTTTGCTCGGCTGATTAGGATATTGTTCTTTACGTGCGCTACTGAGCGGCTGGTATTACTGTAATCAGCCTGTGATGGGTCGTCATCGACAGACGGAATGAGGCAGGCTAGAATATCTGCTCTAAGGTAAGCATTGCATTACACACCACGACGCGCGGCGCCATTCTGTGCAGACTGTTCATCCCAGAGGAAACTGGTACATAGACGGATACGGAAAACTGGAGACAAGTTAGTAAACATAGCTTAAGCGTAACAATTTACTTACGTCTGCCCCATTTTTCTTCAGTTACCTTAACATCCGCAAGACCCACAGGAAAAAAAAAGGAAAGTGTAACTGACATTTCGTTTCTTTACAACGACCAACAGCAGCCATTTTCGCTCCGATAGACATGCAACGAATTATTTCGAGGTGCGTGCAGAAAAGCACGCAGGTTACTGTGTCAATTACTCTTATCCCACTGTAAGCAAAACTGAAATGCGTAGACAAGTTTCATTATAACTTACTACCTTATCACGTTTCGTGAGACCTTGGTTCTAGAATTGTGATGTTGTTACATGTAGACAGAACAGAGAAACAGACTAGCAGGCATGGCACAGCTAACAGGCGCATTTTTGCTGCTTTTCACCATGAACGTGCTCAAAATTTATGAACAAATTAGCGTTATAATAAAAAGTGTCCTTATCATACAACGTTTCTCTTTTACACAGTCACTTTCTCAGTTGTTATGAAGAGCATGGGTAGGAAACGGGCGAGGTACAATGTACCTAGGGGTGTACACCGGAGGGGAGAAAAGTAACAAACGAGGAAGAAACTAGGCGAACCATGCGAAGTATTTTTGTGGCAGCCACCCTGAAAATGGATATGGGAGGTTCCTAAGAATTGTGGGAATCCTGCAGCCAAATTACAAGGTGTTACATTCCAGAAGACCCAAATCTTAATAAAATAAAATTTGTAGGTAGCTGATAGGTTAAATAATCTCGTGATAACAATCCTAGATTTTCTTTCTTTCTACTCGAATTCAGTAACAGCTGCAGGAAGACAGAAAACCGGACCCATATTGATACGAGGTCAAAATAAACCCCTGAAATTTGAGGGAAAATTTCTGGCCATTATAGAGTACAGGCCTACAATTTCCAAAATTATATTTTCACAATAAAGAGAATCGAACATGTATTAAAGGGAGGGACAGACATCAACATAGTTATAAAAGAACAACTTTCGGGAAACCGCCGATGGTACTCAACTCACCCCATCTTCACATGGATAACAACTCACTGGGTAAATCGAGATAGAAGAACTGAAGGCGTTTAAAAATCGTGCAACATCGCTCTCTCTCTCAGCCACTCACCAGACAAGAACATTTTTCAATCCAGAAGCAACCATTCTTGCGTGAAAGGAAGTTCTAGGGGGCCATGTACTATATGTTACTTGTTTCCTTGCTTGTCACGATTTGACTAATGAAATGCTGTACATTTCTACAAGAATAAAAATTTTAACTGCAAAATGCTTTTTAGTAGCCCACATTGTAATAACGTCACTTAATACGAAATTTTGCCCTGATTAATAGATCCATGTCTGGTTGCCACGTTGTAAACGTTTAACTTTTTTAAAAAAAAATCTTGCTCATTGAACCAGTAGCGAAATATGTTTCAACTTGGCAACTGTGTATGTGGTGACGCATTGCAGCATCGCGCTGAGTTGGTCCAGAGAGAAAGAAAGGGAGATAAAGGTGGCACAAAGAGCAAAGGAGACAAAGAATGGCGGTCTTGAAGCCTCGCAAATAGATTGTGAACAAAACTGACGCAGGTATTTAAATTTTTCGCGACATGCGATTGTTTTGTTCCGGTGCCGTTGCGTTCCAACTTTACTGTCATGTTTGGGTTTTTAACTGAACTGTGACGTTTGGGATTTTTAATGTTACAACTACCGAATACACTTAACGCACTAGACAGCAGACGGAGAAGGAAAAAGGGATATCTTTCGACATACATCCTGTAAATATCAAAGTGAAATTTTGCAGTGCTAAAACGCACTGTGAGATTTGGGGTTCACGTGGCGGCAACTATGAAAATTTCCTGTCTTCTTGGACGTGATGCAATGTGATTGGGTAGAAGGGTACCGATGAATCGGAAGAAAAAAATCTGCCTACACCGTCAGACAGAGGCGCAGATACCCGGTCGGAGAGCCTCCGCGACTCGATAATCGGTGGATCTCCCACAATTATTGATGAAGGTGGCCCGAGATCTCCTAACAGGGATCCAAAATACTGAATGCTGTCAGAATGGAACGCAGCTCGATAAAAGCCACAACAAATTTTAGTATTCTGTGTGTGTGGCGGTACTCCGCGCCGTAGGGTCTGCGGAGGTCTTATCAATGCCACTGCGACCAGGGTGAATGAATCTAATCTCTTGGCTGTAACCAATCGCCGGACTTGGAATATGCGGACATCGTATAGTAGTAGCCTCACCTAGAGTTTTACCTAGAGTGTTCTGAGGCCCTACGAGCAGTGACTGAATATCGCTGTTCCTGAGAGTGTAACGCCTTGTAGCCTGGCAGAACCTGCTGCCGTCATCATCAAGCCCCACTCATGCGTGCTGCCAACGGAGGCGACAGTATGGCAGATTTCCCTGGAAAGTCTCCAAACTTATACCAGACAACACTTCGTCTTGTCCCTGCCTGGGTATGAACCCCGGATCGCCCAGCCAGTAGCCTAGTCACTATACCAACTACGCTATCCTGGCTTCCTGCTTAATCTTTTCACATTTCAATAGAACAAAAATCGATTACCTAAACGTACTTTCGGGTCTCTCTTCCTTCAAGAACCGAGAACTCAAGTCAGGGGTCATTACGAGATTCTTGATTACTGAACCCGACATCAAAGGCGTTACAATCAGCGATAGCGGTCGGATATCATTAATTTTGTTCCAGTATTAAATCACACTTTTTACCTCTTTTCTTACTCCTTTCTCTTGGCTTTTTTGCTGCGTAATACAACACGTCAGAGGTGATTATTCATTATATCGGCTGAGTGTCGTGACGGGATACACCATACCCACTGAAGTGCTGTGGTTATGGAGAACCGATATGTCGCCTGGATTATATTCTAGCAGTCAGCTCTACAGCACAGTTTCCCAAACTTTTCATTGCCATATACAACCTACTTTAACTACTGGATTCCATAAACGTGGAATTTGAGATGAAAAGCCATCCATTTCCTTTCAGGATCCACGCTTTACCTCATATACATACGTCTGTGTGTTTATGTTATATCCACAAGCACCGATTCGTAAACTAATTAACTCCATGCTGTAGGGCGTCTCTTGCAAACGTCGTAGAAACTCAGCTGTTTCCTCTCTTGTATGGCTGGGCGTTCCAAACGATACCTAAATTTTGTCGACTACAGTTTTACCCTCATTTTAAATATGTTATCCATTTCTGGTGTTAAGTATAAAAATTAAATAGACATTTACATAATTAAATATACATTTCTTCCTCAATATGTTTCGAAAACCAATTGTGAGCGTAAGGATGACTTGAGATAGGTCTAAACATAGACTTCTATATAATAAATAGAATTCAATTACAATTGATAACCAACAAGATGTATCTATTTTGATTTATTTACTTCTAATCGGCTTTACATGTTTCGGGCGATGTTTTCGCACATCATCAGGAGCATATCACTGTAACTACAGCTTCTGGTATTGTCCATCGATATTACTGCTGGCCAGCCAGGGGCCGGGGAGGGGGCGGGGACATGTCCGAGTAGAGAAACAAGCTGTGTAGGGCAAAGACCTCAAGTGGAGGCCAGTTGTAAGTATGTGAGGGAGAAAAGGCACTGTGTCAGAACGTGGAAGGGGTGCCATGGGGTGGTATAGATCAAACTATGGTTTCAGGTGGCTTAAACATTCTTCATGTGCAGTGAACTCTATGTAGGAGATGGAGTCTGTACAGATGCATTGTTGTCAATTTTTGACAAAAATATTCTGCAATTGTTTTGTTAAACAAAGTAAAGGTAAAGCAGTGCCATTACAGGCCTGGACAGGCCCAGAGGGTTCCAGGAAGTTACGGCTCCCAGATTTCGTGACAAAGGCACAGGATAGTGGTAGGTTGTCAGCCTTAAGCACCGGCCGCCTTTACCCCCAGGAAATACTCCTGGTGCTCATTTCTGTTAGAGGCTGAGTCGACCCCAGGGCCATGGTGCGATCAGAAGGATTTTATGTCAATGAAAAATTCACTGACACCAGCTGGGATCGAACCAGCGACCTTCCGATTTGTAGCACAGCACCTTAACCACTGTGCTACCGCGGTCCCCCGTTAAACAAAGTATACACTATAAATAAGCATGTCGGCCTGTATCCATTGTCACTTTCTTATATAACCTTCACAGTCGGTAACGGGAGGCACAACGTGTATAAATATTTCTTTGCAGAACTCGACCACGCTGCTTGTCGGAAGTTTATAAAGACGTTTTGCGTCTAGGGCTTTCCGAGAAGTAAGAGTGTCAGTCCTGTAACGGCCTGTATATTCATCCGACGCTGTGTTTTATATGCTGGGAGATACTCAGTCCGTACTGCTAATACCTTGAATACAGGACAAGAAAACACAAAGTCAAACGGATTGTTTATTTACATTTAAAAAAAAAACAAATATTATTTCCCTCGGATGACGTTTTAGAAGACTTTCGTGAAATAGTTCAGGCATTATAATTTCGGTTTTAGTGCTCTCTATATGTGGGGAATGGTATTAAGAATGATCGCATAACAGTGCTGTGTTCGGTTGTGAATCTTATACTACTGGAAACTAGTAGATAAAATTAGAGTCAAACGGAGGGCTTGAGTGAACAATTATTTAACTGATTATCCACTATATACTCTTCAAGTAAGATCTTGCTCCTCGGAATGGCTTCATCACCACAATCGTACGGGATTAAACTTTTAGTCTGTTTCGATATCGAGGACAGAAAATGTTCGACGTTTCTGGGAGACGTCCCAGCCTCTGACTGACATCGACGGAGCAGCTTCGCGATTCAGGTTTTAGGGGCGTTCTCAGAGTTGTTAAAAGCGACTATGAACTTCGTCATGTCTGTCCGTCTGTCTGTCCGCAAAGCACAACTCGGCTCTCACTGGACGGATTTTCATGAAATTTGAAATTTGAAATTTGAGGATTTTACGAAAATCTTTCGAGAAAATGCAAGTTCCGTTAAAAATCTGACGAGACGAGACTAACGGGTACTTTTCATGAAGAAAATTCACATTTTTTTTATTATATCTCGCTTATTTCTTCTTAGAATGGTTGCACCAACGCCCCTCAGTGTTACGTAATACGTACACTGCCTGTCTTGTTAGTCTTTTGTTTCCAATTACGCCAGGCAAGAATCTTAACAATTTATTTAAACGTTATGTCGACAAATGGTATTGTCATTTCGTTTCTGACTATCATCTGCCACAAAATGTCCCGCTGCGACTATGGGATATCGCTTTCCCGCCGTTTCCTTACTTGCCACTGCTCCCTCTTGCAGATCCGCGCTCGGGCCTAGCTCGTGGCATTGGCTCTCACTGTATGTTATTAACTTCATCGGTTTTCACTGTAGTTTCTTTGCTAAGAGGCTATGAATTTGTACCAAATTAACCGAAAATTACATTCCGAGTATTATAATGTGCAGAAGACTTGGTTCATAGCATATATAACGAATAAAGTTTTATGGTTTACAGTGGACACCACAAGCTGCCGAGGGTCTCATTTGGAATAATGACAGAAAGTTGTGGAATTTAGATCTACAGCCTGAAATTCTGGACAGGAATAACTTACATCATAGCCAAATACTTTACCTTAACCCTTATCCTGCTAACGTGGAGAATATGGTGAGTTTCCTAATAATGCCAGCAAATGGCAGATGGGATTTAATTCGGCGTTTAAAGGGTTAAAACTTATTCATTTAACTAAAATTATTGAAAGTTTTAAAACTTGATTCATTTTTGTAGACGCTAGAACAAAAGTCTCCAGACTTTTTATGGCAAAGGGCTACATCCGCTACTGTCGGCAGGTCCGCGGGCCGCGAGTGGTCCAATAATTATAAGTGGTATACCTAGCCTCCTGTGGGCCGAGTAGCGACTGACTACGGGCTGGACGGTCCGGGATCGAATGCCGGTGGGGACGAGATTTTCCGCCCATCAAGACCGGCCCTGGGGCCCACCCAGCCTCCTGTAAAATGGGTACCGGGTCTTTCTTAGGGGTAAAGTGCGGCCGGGGCGTGCTGCTGACCACTCACCCCCTTCTAATGCCGCGGTCATGGAAGGGTAGAGATATACCTCTACCCACCCTCTTGGCCACACCGGGCCTGTAACGGGATCACTTTACCTCTATACCTTTCACCTAACCCCCCTAAATTTGTGTAATTTTTATAGAATATACTAATTTATAAATGTAGCCTTGAGCCGCGGTTTGGATAACCATGGTCTACAATAACACAATATACAAAGCGGTAACTTTTTAAGAAATACTCTTAATTTTCAAATTACGACAAAAGGTTGTTGGAATATCTAAAAAAAAAAAAAAAAAAAAAAAAATTTCAAAAAGAAAAAAAAAAAAATATAAAACCCATTAAAACCCCACCAAATCACACCCGTGTGAAAACACCAATAAATACACACAACAAACCTAACAAAA
>Ga0136643_10013769_pt1 | contig 12122 bp, 4 predicted proteins | sample TergutLab28metaG_FD_96883 | JGI IMG/M metagenome (GOLD analysis project Ga0136643, IMG submission 96883) | Labiotermes labralis P1 segment gut microbial communities from Petit-Saut dam, French Guiana - Lab288 P1 (version 3) (version 3) | ecosystem: Host-associated > Arthropoda: Insects >...
CCAACTTTTGCGGATAGAGGGGTGTCACGTGGTCAGCGCAACGGGTCCCCACAGCCGTTAATGTCTGTTTTCTAGACCTGGAGCCGCTACTTTTTTCATTCAAGTAGCTCCTCAATTGACCTCCCGAGGCTCACGAGGCTGAGTGGACCCGTTCCAGACCCACTACTACTCAGAAAATCTGGTAGCGCCGGGGATCAAACCCGGGACCTCTGTATCTGTAGCCAGAAACTCTGACCACTAGACCACAGAGGCGGTCTGTGGAAAAACACCAGGCGGATAAAAGTTTAAAGGACGTAAGTAAGGGTTTTAGAGCTGAATAACAAACGTTTGCCAGTGTTCTGTAAGTCTCTCTTTAGACAGAACCTTAATTCTATAAGAAAAATCTTATTTTTTCCTAAATGAAAAAAATTAAAACTCGCTCGCATTTCCTGAAGATATTGGATCTTGATTACTTTGTTATGTAATTCAGCGACGTAATTTCAAAGAGAAGAGACACTCGTGGAAGTAAAAAAGTCTTTGTGACGGTTCAAAGATTCGATGCTCGTTAGCGTTAATATACGAGTATTAAAAACGAAGGATCCTTTCATCTGCATGTCATTACAGACGGTGAGTCTGCGAAACGGCCGTGGAGATTTAGCTTCAGCCTCTTTCTGCTGTCGAAAGTTGGTGTCGAATTTACTTATAGAGGATGTCCTTCTATACGAAGTTTCAAATAAAGTTCTGACGAAAATATTCCAGACTCGAACAAAGGAGATATTTAAAAAATGGATAAAATAACACGATGATAAATATCGTAAATTGTGTCTTGATTTAACAGTGCGGAGTGACCCAACGAAAAATAATGGATGAAAGGGTTATGTAACAGGCATGGGTAAGAAGTCTGTACACAGATTAAACCGGAAAAGATCAAGGGTAAATACAATAATGGAATAGATAAAAGAAAATATTTCCTAAACAAACAGGCTATGAATGGGGCGACTGGATCCAGCTGGCTCCAAAGGAAAAGTGGTAGGCTCTTAAGTCGTCAGGTGTGTACTGAAGAAAATTGAAATGCATAACTGGATAATACAGTCGTAATCTCTAACGGACTGATTAATATATCCCTAGGTTATCAACTACGCTTTCTACTTTCAAAGCAGTGTCGAATGTGATGGCATGTGATGGAAAGATCACCACAAGCTGCGAATGTAGGATATGTTTAAATCGTCACTAAAGTGCATGTAAAAGGCACTCTTTCAGGTTACCCCTCAAAAGACTGAGGTCAAGGTAAAATAAAATTTTCTCTGTGCTCTCCAGGAAGGTTTTAGTGGAAAAGGAAATTATTTAACCCCTACTGGAAATCGAAAAACTGTTCGACAGACTTCATATACCAAAGAAACCTTCAGTCATCGGGTTATCCGGGCATCCTAGGAGATTCGAATAAATGAACAATAATAGCTGGTTATACGAACTTCGTCCGCGTAATAAAATCACCCTGTGTATGCGCTGTAGAGCAAAAAACGACGGCTGCTTGATAAGCAAGCAGTTAAATTCTGTGCGTTGCGGTAGCATTTTAGTCTGAGTGTTTGCTGAATTGTGTAATTGAGTGGTCTGTAAAAGGCTTGGCTCCGCCGGCTATTACTGTTACAGTAATAATAAATAGCAGAATATAAAGCATGGCTGGCATCCGCAGCCCAGTGACAGCAATTACACGGTCTTTTTCCTCGGGTTCTAGACCGATCCTAACAACAACAATGTACGAATAAGAATAAAACTTAACTGTAGGCACAGAAGCTTCGCCAAAATGCCAATGTAAACCGTACTTCCAGTTATATCAGTAGTTCTCTATACTCTGTTGCTCACAACAGTCTTGCAAAACTCGGTATTTTTTCCGCTTCACTAGAGTTACAATGAAAGAATAAACTTTATAGTGAGTACGCCTTTTATAGACAACAGAATTATCTTAAATGAAAAAAAATAATGAAATTTCATTTCACACATAAATATAAAAAATTAAATGAATGCATATTTTTCCACACGCTATGTAACAGTGCCAAAAGCTGTTAGCAGACTATTCACTAAACACCTTTCCCTTAGCTTTGTGTGTTAATGAGTGTGTGCGTGTATTAGGAACGCCATTACCAGTTTGTCATTTTTTAAATTTAAATCCGAACATTGAATTTTTTGCCGTTCCTCTATTCAAAACTTCACGGCACACAGCAAAAGAGCAACGGCCGATTGTTGTGCCGGGGCAAACCATTCGAGAAAAATTGACCAATAAGAATAGGAACAAAAATAGAAAGCACGACAGAAAAAAGGAAGACAATAAACAAAACACAAAGTGTACATTCTGAATAAAATATTTGAGCCTGGAAAACTCGACGGTATTATACCAGGTGTTCTACAATTTCAGAACTCTTCTGTCACTCTGAAAACTACAATATGCGTCACGTTTTTCGTCTGCACTCCCAAACATAACAATTCCTACTTCCAAGACAGTAGACTGTGTTCATTGACATAGTTACGAGAAAAATGTCTCAGTTTAACGCAGATAAGGTAACACTAAATGGGTGCAAATTATGTATGGTAATGAATGACGTCACACTTACATGCTTTCAATGTTTGTTTGTTTCGTACAATTCGAAAAATAAACAGGAGTCATTACCATAAACATCATTAAACGACATATCTTTGTAAAAGAAACGCAGTGTGTTTACCACGAGTACAAATTTAACTTTAAAAACTATATAAAAACTTCAACGCCTCAGAATATCAAACTTGCCAATTGTTATTTCTCTGGCAGTATAGGCCTATCTCCAGCTGTTCCCAGAAGTACGGACCCCTGATTCTCTCCATAATACAGGTCATGCTCGTCTTATTTCGATAACCAGGATGTGTGCGGACGGTCGCACACTGATGTGATGCAGTACGTGCAATGAAAACAGAGACTGCAGCCGATGTATCTCCTGTGGTTCTGTCTGCTACAAAATACTTGCTTTACGATTCTTCCTCACTTTCTTCAAATTTTCTTGAACCTTTTGCATTACATAATCTCCCTCCAGTCTTTGGAGCGCTAATGATAACTAAACCTATCCTTCCGGCCTGTTACTCTCTGCTTACATTTCATACGTCAATAATATACACACTGCTACAACGATATTCATGAAAATTGCTTTGTTTTGTTTTGCGTCCCGTGTGATATGCCACTGACGGTATGGTATATCTGAATGGAATGTGTGTTTTAGAAAGCGAACTGTTGTGTTCCTCAGATTTAGAGATCCTTACATGACACCCTCAAAAACGACAAATCGAGTCTGATATTTTAGGCTCTTGTGACCGTGCATTGTGAACGTAGGGTGAAGAGAGAGAAACCAACAAGATGCAACTAATCTGATGTTTATTATGAAACTTCTATCTCAACATGTTTCGGGCATCATTATGCCCATCATCAAGATGGGCATAATGATGCCCGAAACATGTTCGGATAGACGTTTGACAATAAACATCAGATTAGTTGAATCTTGTTGGTTTCTCTCTCTTCACCCTACAAGTCTCATATGTTCAATAACCTACTGACAAAACTCGCCTCACGACAACTGCTAAACGTGGCACTTCTCTAAACAGCACAAGTTCAGTTTGTTAATATTATTTTACTTTTCTACTTACTGAAAGTTAGCAACCTCTTTTTGAGTTACTGTACCTTGTCATAGTCATTTTTTTACACTGTATAAGTCGAGCTTCGTTACAGAACTCCTACAACTGACACATAAAGAGCATAATCTTGTAAACGCCTTAGAAAGCGCTATTCTCATTCACTAGCCCTGTTACTGAGAATAGCTATTTCTAACTGACCCACCTGATGAGGTGTTTTTCTTTATCTGAAGACGGAAGCAGAGGTGGCTTCCGAAACGTAGTACTACATTTAAATCTAACTGACGGACAAAGTCCGAAGAAGGAATGCCTATTCAGTAAAATTCTGAGTTTTTAGCTTCACTTCTGGCAGTACATTACTAAACAATATTCAGTCCACCACTGTTCCCCTCTTCCTCATATTCTACCAATTTATTATTCACCACTAAAATCCATTAGACGGTTTCAGGACCTAGTTTTGAACCCGATACCTCCCGAATGTGAAGCTACAGATTTACTCGCCCGAATCCGATGTGACTTTTCATTCTTTGTTAAGAAATATAACTAGAGTATTTCAGATTTAACCCTTTAGAATCCAAAAGCGCACCTCACAGACAGTGAATACTGATACTTACCGGTGACACACAGAATCACGTGAAGTTTTGTTCAGGCAGTCACCGTTCCTTTAAAACAGCAACGAGAAGCAAAAACATTTTTATGGTTCAAATTAGAGACGTATCAGGCAAAGGCAATTTCGCACCATGAGAAATGCACGTCGAAACTGTTGAGGGTTGGGGGGAGTGTAGGGAGGGTTGAAAAGTGAATAGTGGAGATACAATAAAAAGCCGATATTGGTCCTTTGATCTTCCATCCATAAAATGTCTTTTATCCTTACATAAATGCTTTTCATCTAGCGATAGTGTGTAAGCCTATACATTATTTGTGGGTGATTCCACCTTTCTGGAGGCTAATAATTACTGTATCAACATTACCCGCTTTGAAGACTCGTTTCAAAATAAACTGACGTAAAAACAGTCGATGGAAGCAAGAGAGAGGGGTACATACAGCGGGAAAACAAAATTTACAGGAAAATGTGAAAGGGCGGAAGAAAGAAGTTGTACACCGTTCAAATATAGCGAGTGCAGACGGTACGTGACGACGGTCTGTGTCACGCAGCACTATACAAAATCTGTATGAACATTCTTTGACCTCCCGGCTGTCTTCTCTGCATTGGGTCGTACATTACAAAGGTGCTAATTTCTAAATTATAAAAAGAACTTCAAAAGAAACAAACTGGCCCCATATTTTTATTAAAATTGTCAGTACTATTACATTTTCCTGGCTCCTGTCTGTAAGCATAAATTTTAAAATATACAAATAATAAGCTTATCTTGTGCTTGTGTGGACCAAAAAATGTCTTTCGCTCTATAGGAAGACCACTGATTGATGTTAGGTGAAAAATTATTCAGGAATACTTTAACGAGCAGGGAATAAAGAGAGAGGCGAAGATATTTTTAAGCTCATGGTTCCGTGCATCATAATTCAATGTTAATAAAAATCCAACTATATGCAACAGTACGCAGATATTTATTTACTGCAAAGTCACTCTACATGTTTCGGGTGTCAACGCACCCAGATCGTCCCGATCTGGTCATGTTGGACGGAAGTAGTTGCACCGATATTATGACCTGTACCGGAAGCTGCGGTTAGAGTATTTAGTACTCCTGATGATGAGTGCTGTGACACGCGAAATATGTAGAGTGATTCTGCTGTAAATAAATATCTGCATACTGTTGCATCTGGTCGGATTTTTATTAATATAGGCAAATATATATAGTGAGGTGCTTTATAATTTATGTTCTTCAGATAATAGTATTAGTATGATTACATACTGGGAGGTGAGGTTGGCTGTACATAAGGTAAATGTGCTCCGTAAATTTAATAAGGAGACAGTCTGCTTGAAATAGTAACTGATAGGACTATAGCGATGAAATTCATCTTAAAGAATTAAGATCTAGGAGTGTGGACTTGAACTGCCTCAAGAACATAACACTGAAGCTTTTCGCTCTATTGTAGAGACACATTTCACGAAAAGCAGTCTTTTACAGAGTGCAGAGGTTGACCCCGCCAGTTGGATAGCACATTATGAAGAGTAGTTCAGAGCCGAATTACTTCCTAAGTACAGACACTCACCAACTTAAGCAAGAGTTGCAGCCCCGAAAGGCCAGCGCAAAGTCGAATTTTGGCATTTTCGGAATTCAGTACCAATATTGTCAACTATCGGCTTATATGTATACAAAAGGGATTCCAGCCGAAATCCAAATTCCAAAACAACGTAACTTTCTCGAAGACAACGTGACCATCTCGTTGCTTGTGTTTTCACCCAGCAATATCCTTCCACAACGCCCGACTCATTGGCATGTCATTACCCCAAGGAAATATTATCGCGCTTTTTTGCTCTTTCTAAAATCGTATAAGTATGAAATTGCGCAACTTTAAATTTCGTAACTTGAATCACGCAAGTTTGGTAGTGACTGTATAAGGAAGGCCTTATGGAGAATCTGCTGCTTATGATGAAGAACACTAATATTTTTCTGCCACCGGGTGTCAACCAAATTGCAGTTAACAAATATGTCAATATCAAGCTTTGTCTAGTCACATCAGCCTTCCTCTGTACATGCAGTGCCGTCCCTCTTGCACAGTGGAACTTAACAGAATTCCAGTAATGTCTGTTATATTAACAGTGCCATTGTTATTAAGTTACGATTAATCTGCAACGTGCTACGAAAAAATGCAGTTTCGATAAGCAGCTAACTCACATTAATTGGAGCCTGATACTCGATTACCGAAGTTTGCCTCAATACCTCCTGTTACAGCTAAAGATGTAAGTTAGCCCTGGTATTGCGCGGATACAAATCATTGGCTGACACGCAAATTCCGAGAAATGTATAAATTGCAGCGCGAAATATTGACAGAAATGGATCCAAAATTCGGTTCAATTTTTGTTTGTTCAGAAAACAACACAACTGAAAAAATGTTGTAAATTCTCTATATTACCGCAACATTGCTGGGTCTTTGATTATCCATCATCAGGTGACAGTATAATGTACACCAAAGAGGAATGTATTCCAGGGCAAGGCCTCATGTTCTATAAAAACAGAGAACTGACTGCATTCTTATCAGTTGTGTTTCTTTCTTAATATAAAAAAACTGAATGTGGCTATATAACACAACAGAATTACGATACTGAAGTTAGTAACCAAAATCTATTCCTCGACAACTTCAATTTTAACAAGATCTTCTTTAGCACTGAATACCCTCCGAACACAGAAAAGTGTCACAGTTGATGTAGCTGAACTGGATACTTCCATAACACAGAAGTTGCGCTTCGATAACATTTCGATTACCCTCACGATAAACTAGCAGCAATTCAACACATTTACTATTGAAGTGCGCTGTGAGTGAAGAGTTCCACGCACTCGTACTTCCTATTAAGCTGTACAGAAGCTGAATGACTTGTTACTTACACACGTCATTCGTGAATAGACAGAGATGCACATAGTTCGACGGGCTAGACTAATGAAGCGAGACAGCCCGTTCCCACTCGATGTGGGCAAGTCACTACAGCAGTGTAAGTATTCTTGTTTTCCTAATCTCATTTCATCAACAATCTTTAATCCCAATTTTCGCATTCCTCAATCGCTTCAGCGAGCACACAATCACCGCCACACAGTTCACCGCATTACTTTGTCAACTGATACATATTCTTGAAATATTTGGTGCTTAGTAGGAGTAAGCCTTCTTTTCTTCCTTCCTTCCTTCTCTCCCTCCCGCTCTCCTTCCTTAATTCCTTCTCTTCCTCGTTTCTTATGTAATCCCATACGTTATATCGTACCTTATCTTCGGAGCATCAGTGTATTCCAGCACAATGTTTTTACAACTGGCTGGAAACAACCAAACCATTTACTGGTCCGTAATCAGTTAATGCACAGCGTACGTTGGGGACCGCTGAATTTACATACGAATCGCTTGAAAAAAGACCACCACAAGTGACTTCCTATCGTTGCATAACGACGGCAGTTTGGTGAACTTCACAATCACTCGTGGAATTGTGTGTGTTTGTGTGCGTGCGTGCGTGCGCGTGTGCTTGTGCGCGTGCGTGTGTGTGTGTGTGTGTGTGTGTGTGTGTGTGGGAAGTCGAGCAGAAAGGTGGTCTGACAAAGCTTAATTTCGGAACAGGTTCTAACGCCAGGAAATTAGAGCTTTCAAGGTCATGAAATATTTCACCCTTTGGTGGGTTCCCAGCTGCGATTTTGAGTTGTCCGCCCCTCAAACCGACTGGAGTGCAATTCTACCGCGGCCGTAGTACTGTAAATTTTAATTGGTTTTTCGTTTTTTAGAAAGTTCGTAACACTTATTCCAGTTCGCACGTCGAGATAAAAGATTTATCCGAAGAGTCTTCGTCTGTTAGAGTGGCGGCAAAACTGGGAAGACCTGCTGTCAGAATGTCTAAATAAGTGGATTAATCACAAAGCATGTAAGTTTTTAAAATTATTGTGACGGTTCCAACTAACTAACTAACTAACTAGCAGAGTCCTTTCTGAGAACCAAACAGGTCCTCAGTTAGCCAAGAAATTCCTCTCATTTTATGGAGCCCGAATGTTGTTTCAATTCAGGCTACCGGCGCGAAGTAGCTGACAACTGTGCCCTTCCGGGTTATTACCGATAGGTTGTCCCGAAACGGCGGTAAGAAATTACCACTACTTGCGTAATAACCAAGAACAGCGCAGTTATAGAACCCGAATATTCATGACCGCATTCACAAGATTCCTACTACTCTCCCTATTATGATTAATATCAATCCAGTCCATGTCTCACCATCCCGGTTCTTGAAGATTCAATTTCAGATTGTCCTCCCATCTACGTTTAGGTCTCCCCATCAAAACCCCGTATGCATCCTGCTCTCCCTCCCCCCCCCCATACGTGCCATATCCCCCACCAACTCATTATTGTTTGATTTCATCACCCGAATAATATTTTGAAGATTCTATTTTTATAATATAAATGTCGCAAGAACACAAATATTAGAGCGAAAGCCTGTAGCGTACTTCGCAACAAAGTGTCAACACTGTGCAATGTAATTATATTTCTTAATGCATTCGGCAGATATATTTCAACGCCTCTGTGGAACCCGCAGTCTCTGTCTTCTCCTCTGATTGCCAGAAGACGTGGTAGTTTCCAGCTAACGAAGGTAACTTAGCCGTCCACAAAATACACTGATTGATCGTGCAGTATTCCTTTACGTCACACGCACTGCACTGAGAACCACAAACCTCACTTTTCTGTACAAAGATACATCAACACAATATTCATTCAATGGCGCTCTGTAGGATGTGAACTTAATGGCATTAATTTATGTAAAATCATGATTACACGAAGTGACTAAACCGAGTAATAAAGTAATTCTGAGCTGAAAACGAGTTTCGCCTGACGTCGAGAGTCACCACATATGTAAAATGTAAAGGTAAAATGATCCCGTTACAGGCTCGGTGTGGCCCAGAGGGTGGGTAGAGTTATAGCTCTACTCTTCCATGACCGCGGCTCTAGAAGGGGGTGAGTGGTCAGCAGCACGCCCCGGCCGCACTTTACCCCCAGGAAAGACCCGGTACCCACTTTACAGGAGGTTGGGTGGGCCCCAGGGCCGGTCTGGACGGGCGGAAAATTTCGTCCCCACCGGAATTCGATCCCGGACCGTCCGGCCCGTAGTCAGTCGCTACAACGACTGAGCTACCCGGTCCACTCACCAAATATGTACGACATTCAAATATACATAGAACTTTCTTTAGAAAAAAGGTGTACTGAAATTCGTCTCTGAAAGACATAAAATTCACCTTCAGCTAAACGCTACAGCCTAACCAAATGCACAGAACTCACATTGGTGGCTTGATACACGGCTGCGCAGTAAATAATCATTCGAAATGCGGAAACAGTTTCCTGGCAGTAAACCTGTTAGGTATGTACGGCTGTATTAACAAAGAAGTGAAGATTGCAATGGTCAAACTGTGTAGACAATCGTTTTTCACACGGAACAGTCACAACGGCTGAAGAGAGGCTTTCCGCAGAACACTCAGCTTTACCAAAATGGTCGGGTATCTCCAAGTTATGGGCTTTAGCAACAACCCTGAGACAACTTCGCAACGAATACTACATTAGCCACATTATTGCTCTATAACAACAGATTAATGTTTATAACAAGATCAAATACAGAAAGAACAAGACAAACAATGTACTAGAACGTAATATTGAGGAGCGTTCGTGTAACCATTGCTGCACTGGCAAGCAATCGGTAAATAGTACATATTCCGAGAGTGTGTGTCTGCAGCCTTACGTATACACCAAGCAGTGCGCATGCGTCATGTTATTTTGCCACGTGGCCTGTCCGGCTCTACAATAGTTTTCCACATTTTCTCATAAACGACACGATGTTCGAGAAAAAAACTTATTGAACATAAAATGTGCTTTTTCGATTTTCTCTACAACCTTTGTCTAAAACATTTCTCATTCTAAGAATAACTGAGCAAGATATGATCAAAAATATATATATTGGCCTTCATGTAGAGTATCGGTTATTATTGTCAGATTTTAATGAAACTTTCATTTTATCGACAGGTTTTCTATAAATGCGCAAATATCAAATTTCATTAAAATCGGCCCTGTGGGAGCCGAGTTGCTCCATGCGGACGAAAGAACAGGAGCTCAGACGGACAGACGTGAGCAAGTGAAGAGTCGCTTTCCGCAGTTTTGAGAAACGGGACTAATAAAACGAGAACAAGAATAAACAGAGGTGGAGACAAGAGAAGGCGAAGAGGAAAGAAAAGAAAGAATTTTCTAAGCGGTTAAAGACAGAAGAATACGAATGTAAAAGAGTAAACAAAAGATAGTCGTCCATTCTTGGCGGGTTTATTTTGTTGTGCTACCAGTGCCACACACTCTGTAGCATCCAAAGTTACGATGATTGATGACTATTGAATTTTAAATTACTGGGCTGAAAGTTGTCATAACCTAATCTGGGTATTACTCTGGCATTCTCCTGTGCGCAATGAGTACCGCAACAAGGTCTAGACAGGTTAGCCAATGTCTCAGCCGACATTCTAACGAGATCTGAATACAAGTGTGCTGGCTTACTCCTACATGAAGGTGCCCGTTAGATAGGAAGAAAAGAAGACAACATCGCAGAAGGACAGGCAAGAGTTGTTAGGTCGAACAGGAATTCCCCCAAAGTGTAAAGAATCTTCTAGTTTTGTGAATGACACAGTTACCAGGAACACCCTGAACGCAAACAGCAGAGCAGAACACGTTACAAGCTTATAGATAATCTATACACTTTGCAACGATGCGCATTTCTTCCTGCGCCCTGGCATGTAATTATGTGCCTCCTAAATGTACATTCCTTCAACAACAGGACAATTTAAGGAAGAATGTGCCAACTTGTGCTGTGGGCGTCTGTCACTTACTAGATGCAGGGTTATCAACGAGGTACGTCGCATACTGCAAGCAAGCGTAGGTACGACAATCAGGTACTTACTCCTGCGTGGTACATGCAATGATATAGCAAGGAATTTAAGAAATAAAGACAGTAAATGGTATATATAGAAAAGGGCATGAAATAAAAGGGGAAGACGGGGAAAGACGTGAATTAAGAAGAAGACAGAATAAGTAGTAGGTACACAGAAAAACGGAAATGAAGACAGAAAGGAGTAGCAAGTTTGTACTACGTACCTGTTTAATTCCGCATTATGGTTTTGAACAAAGTGTCACACGCCACTCTAACGAGTTTTTATTGTAATGACGGTAGTTGCTTAAACTGACAAAGACGGCACTGTGTTTCTCTTATCGTATAAGTAAATGCGGCAGGTGGTATAAGGAACTCTTCATTTAGTCAATCTGAACTCTACTCAGCATTACAATGATTTGCGGGTGTCTAGGTGCATGTCCAGCATACAAATTTACCACTGTTCGCAATTAATTCTAACTTCATATCTTGTTAGGGAATCAAAACTGATTCTGAAGCAACCAGATTTTTTGGACACGTGTTGAAACTACTTGCAGGGGGATCGGCACATTATCAGATCACTACCAACACAAGGGCACACAGTCAACACTCGTACCAAAAGTTCCAGGGGTCAAAGAACAAATGCCGTACTGACTGTCAACAGTACTGGTGAAGGCAATCCATTCAATAAGAAATTCATTTTTCGCTTAATTAACTTTTCTCTGATACAATCCAGACGAATTGCCATGAAGCACCAGTACTTCTGATCTATATTTATTCTGTTTGTTACATCAGCGCAAGATAAGCTTATCTCCATGTCAAAAGAGTTACGATCAACGATTGTCTCTCAAACAAGAGAAAATATACCTTACCATATATATATATATATATATATATATATATATATATATATATATATATATATATATATATATATATATATATATATATATATATATAA
>Ga0136643_10013771_pt1 | contig 12121 bp, 6 predicted proteins | sample TergutLab28metaG_FD_96883 | JGI IMG/M metagenome (GOLD analysis project Ga0136643, IMG submission 96883) | Labiotermes labralis P1 segment gut microbial communities from Petit-Saut dam, French Guiana - Lab288 P1 (version 3) (version 3) | ecosystem: Host-associated > Arthropoda: Insects >...
ATACGCACCGGCCGCTTTTTACGCCCAGGAAATACTCTTGGTACTCATTTCTGCTAGAGGATGAGTTGACCCCAGGGCCAAAGTGTGATCGGAAGGATTATGTCAATGAAAAATTCCAATGACACCCTCTGGAATCGAACCAGCGACCTTCTGACTTGTAGCACAGCACCTTAACCACTTTGCTACCGCGTTAGACGCAGGTACGCATTGTAAATAGTAAGAGCCGAACTTCCAACTGCCAATGTAGTCTATTTTAAAAGAAAAATCCAATTATCCGGATTTTCCGTATATCCGAATGGCTCGCCGTCCCAATTAATCCGGATAAGTGGAGTTCTGCTGTATTTTCCTAATATCAGCCATCCTGGCAACCAAGAAAATAAAAAAAAGTAATTTCTTTACACCACCATAAATAAGTTTCGAAACACTAAATGTATTATTATCTTACTTGGACATGTGCTTCACGTTACGTTTCTGACTTCGTGACTCTAAATGGGCATAGAGGACAGTGATGTTATGTGCTGTTTCTGTGACCATGGAGACAGTCAGCTGATGAGTGAGAATACAGAAAAATGGCTGCTTCTTGTAAGATTTCTTATAGCGTCTTGTACAGACTTGTGAAAAAATAATTACCAAGAAACAAACCACAACTGGAAATACACTTTGTCAAAATGGCAAGAGCGTTTGTTTTTCACTCGCGAGTAATTTTGTTACTGCGGAGCGGTGTGGTGATATTGCATCGATCGGAAGCCAAATAAAAGACGATCGCCTCACGGAATTGACCGTGGGAACAGCAGACTGGCTGACAATAGCCTCGCGGGGGCCTTGGAATGAGAGTTTTTAGGAGGCGCTGCTCAAAATGTGCTGAGTAGCCGACGTTGTGGAATCCACGCAGCGCGTCTCTCTGTCTGCCAGCACTGGCCGCAATGCATCTGAATCCGACGGCCTCCAACAGGCTCAGAGCACAACAGTGAAGTTCCTCCATTGTTACGTGTTTTGAGGAGCAAAACAATAAATTAAGTAGCCGGTTTGTACAGTAGGGTTCAAATTTTAGTTCAGTGAATTAGGTGGGTGAGTTCATTCAACGAGAAACGTGGACCTGAATTACCCAAGAACACCCCGATAGGAAAGTGCAGCAGCAGCAGCCGCCCTTTAATTATGTAATCGAGTGTTTTTGTTTTAGCACGTACTCGGTAGGAGACGCGACTCAGCTCAACGTGGCATATTATTACACATTTGTAGATGGTTCTTCTGCATTGCTGGGCCCACCATTCTTGTTGAGAAAAATCTTCCTCGCGAAGCAGAGTGGTAGCCACAGGTACCATGAGCTTCATGTGAAAGGAAATTTGCATTTTCTTAGTGCATCTTCGGGCCTGTTTGTTTTTATGATTCTCAGAATTAAACATAATTTACTGCCCTTCGAGTATTAACAATTTGGCTTTCGTAACGGAGACGCAGTGTGTTTTCATCGCCGTATGCACTGGATTTATAAACAAGTTACTGTATGGACGAGCGTTCTCACTGACAGTTTACTCTGCCTCCAGCCTACAATTGTAAGAAGGATGAGCGGGCACGGCCTGAGAAATTTCAGACCAGTACATTTTCTGTCCATCCCTTCCCCCCTCCCCCCCGTAAAGACGTAGTGTCTCTCACTACACGCTTCTTCTTCTTCTTCTTCTTTTTCTTCATCTTTTTCTTCAGTCTTGTGAGAGTCAATAAAAGCATTAATCAGGTGAGGATCATTATCATATGTTTGGATTACACGTCCGGTGTGTAAGATCACTGCGTCTTGTGACTGAAATCAAGGCTCACAGACCGATGGGTGCTGTCAGTCAGTCAGTCTGTCTGTCAGTCAATCAGTCATTCTGTCAGTCAGTCAGCCATTCTGTCTCTCAGTCAGTCTGTCAGTCAGTCTGTCTGTCTGTCACTCTGTCTGTCTGTCTCTCTGCCTGTCCGTCTGTCTGTCTGTAGTCAGACGATAGCCGTCCTCATGCTGCTAATCTCATGTTTATTTCCTGATCATGTTTGTATTTTAAAAATTCGCATCGACAAACCCTAATTAATTTAATACAAGTTGGCAGTCTGGCAGTGATGCGGTGTTGAACACCGAAAGCTTCAACCATCGACAAAAGAAAGCTTACTTCTACATCGATGAAATCAGTAAATTCTTGTCTCAGTAATTTATGTAATGTGGGAAACACGTTTGAGAAAAACATCTGCGTGGCATCAAAGAATGGACGGCTTTACTGCTCTGCTGCAGCTAAATGATGTTGCAGTTATAATCAGCTGCGAGCGTGATGGAAACAAGAGACGCACACAATATTTTGCGGTGGCCTCAAGCTGCCCTGTGAGACGCATCGCTTTGCGGCAAGTAGTCTGTAAAAATTAATGGTGGTCCTTTGTCGCTAAAAAAGAATCTAAATGTAGAGTTTTCTCTCGGTTTAATCGTTGATTAAGCGCATTAACGGAGCGTTACGGCAGCGTGACTGCACGGTGGAGTTATGCACAACAAACACGCCAACCGACAGTCAGCTGTTGCCTGACGTCACGTCGTGGCCGAATTGCTGCATTACACTCCGTCCGGCTTGTGAGTCGACACCGTCTCCTAGCAACGGCCAGTGCGTGACGTAATCTGGGCCGCTTGAGGCAGGCAATCTAGCCGCCAGGTGAAGTTTATAAATATTTGTGTGTTGCTGCATCATGATCACCATTATCACCACCGCATCATCAGTCCTCCCAGTGTTACGCAGAAAAAAGCAATCAGACCGGCCGTGCAGTAGGGTTCTGTCCCAAAGTGTGAGCTTGTGTTTTGATGTACAGTGTTTGGCGCAGCAAAGCGAAGGGCTTGAGCTGTGGTTTTGACACTGCACGGAAATGAATGGGGCCCATTAGATGTACAATGCGCAATAAACCGGACATACCTGTTGAACGGGTACAGGGCTACGTTACACACTCAGGGTCGTGCAAGTAGTTTTATGTGTACAGACGTAATCACAGACTAAAATATCACGCACATTTCGGCCTGTTATTTAATTCAGTATTCAAATATTATTATTTGTTGTCGGACTTTTCATTAACGGCACAAATACGAAACCCGGCCAGGTAGTCGGTTGGAACGCGACCCCAGGGTGTCATCTATAACCCCCTCCCAGGGTCCCGTACAACAATGGGAACCTATCATGTAGTCAGGGGAGGAGCGAGACTTAGCGCCCGACCTGACATCTGGCGGTGCAACAGGTGTTGGACACAATGGCGGTCCGGAAGTGTGACGTCACAGATAATTAAGTCTCACGGAGCGTGATGGAGCAGGCGGGATTACACCCCTTCCAGGTCCTGCGAAGGAATCTTGGAAATTGTCTTCTTCTTTGCCGTCAAATTATTATTATTATTATTATTATTGGTGATGGTAGTAGAGTAGTATTAGTAGTAGTGAAAACAACAACGATAGTGCCTTCTATGGTTTCTATATGTAATGATGACGCGGTGTATTTTGTTTTCGCTATCAAGTTTTAGACATTACTTAAATGATCTTCAGACTTGAAGTAACTGAAGATCTGAGACTGTCTTGGACTGTGAGCTGTAGTTTTACCATCACTCTGTGTGCATTAGTTCGCAAGTATGGATAGGTTACAACCGGTAACTGAAGAACAAAAACCAAGTAGATGCCACTTGATATTTTATTGTACTTCTTATAGGCTCAACATGTTTCGGACACTACTATGCCCATCATCAGCAGCTCGCGACTAAAATGTTGATTACCACATTGGTCGTTTCGTTCTTGGTTTGCTGTAGGTTGGAGGTTAGGTGCGGGTAGGCTGGAGTAGTGTCCGGGCTGCAAGCTGCATCAATATGGCTTTACGTTTCTCTACGATGCCACTGAGCAAAAAAACTGCAGCTTGGGAATTAATTACGACGATGTATTTGTGTGAACTGGAAATATATCATTTGTAATGCTAATTATAACAATAAGCATATAATTTTGTTATGATATGATAATATGCAACCAAATACAAATACAGTTAGATAAAACACGTTTTGAAATGACACTCGTGGCGACACGTAAGTCCATGCCTGTTTCTCATTAATGTTTCAAAAGAGATTTAGGTTTCTTTTATGTGAACCTCTATCTATTGCCGAGTTAAGAATGCGTGGAGCTATACCCTAACTGTCCCATATGCTTTCAAGGTGTGGTGCGTAAGCACAGAGATAATTTTAGGTTTTTATTTACATGTAAAATGTGAGATTCTTGTGCTTTAATGTAGCCTACAATAACAAATCAAGACCTCTGAGCCAGATGTAATCTGCTGAATTATTGTCGTCTATAACAAAGATCTTAGTTCTCCTAGGGGATAATACTGCTGTAGTATGCAGTGCTTTAGCATTGAATCTAATTTGCTGTTAGCCAGATATAGAGCTCGGATTTGAGACACAAAACTAGACACACAAATCTGTCACTCAAATTTCTTGGAAGGAAGTGGAGATTCGAACAGGTTACCTTCCAGTACTGAACTTGTACTGCAGATTCGGGGAGTCCTGTCACCATGTTCTGACATCCTATATGCCTAAAGTCACGCGGCCACCCACACAGCCATCCTTGTGACAAATGGAGGCGCTAACTAATGGGGACGGGCAGACACCCAATTAGTGTTAATATCTGTTTTCAAAATAGGAGCCATATGTAGACAGCAACACACACTGGGGTGAGTCTCGTGTCACCCGTTGTTAAGGGGGATTCTACCCTGAAAGTGGAGCTGACCGCTTCGCTAAGATGATTACTAAATCTGAGATACAACTACTCCAAATCCCTGTACAGGCATGGACAGGTCCTGAGATTTCCAGGAGTTTGAAGCTCCCAGATATCAAGATAATCGGCACGTGATGGTGGTAAGGTCTTCAACCCTAACACCGACCACCTTTACCCTCCAGGTACTCATTTCTGATATAGACTGAATCGACACCAGGGCCATAATTTAGACGGAAGGATTATATCAATGAAAAATTCCAATGACACGATCGGGAATCGAAACCTGACCCACTCTAAGAGAAGAGACTATTTTGGCCTAAAGCAGAGAAAGTGATAACATGATGTAACAAATGACATAGTTAGCAGCTGCGTAACTTGCAAAATTAAATGACTTGCGACATCATATCGTCAACACAGCATTGTATTTTTTGACGTTTTGCTGACCGTGCATCTCAGTATATTTATCTCAGTATTTAACCAACTTGATGCATAAAACTTATTGTAAAACAAATTTTGTGCATCAGTTTGGTTAAATACTGAGATAAACAGCATTATATGGTTTATATTTCGATGTTCACTGCATTATCATCAGTAATTTCTTTCGAAATTCGTAACCGATAATGTTCTTACCCCCTTAAATTGCAAGGTGACACTACTGTAATCACGAGAATCAAAATAGATTGTAGGGCAAATTCGTCTAATGTGGAATAGAGTTTTTTAGTCACACGGACGATAAAGCAAACCATAATCAAGCAACTGTTTGGTTTATTTGTAAGCTCATTTCTCCTGAATTTTTGTTCATGGCTTGACAACCCTAGTGGGCCTATGCCTCCTCATTGTTAAGTTTTCGAGATCATACTTCGACACACCACAGTCGGTAGGATTCCTCTGGACTAGTGTTCGGCCCTTCGCAAGGAATCCTACCTGCACGCCACGCAGCACTTACAATTGACAGTCATCCAAGACCTCGGCGGGACTGGAACCCACAATCCCAGCAAGCCAGGGGTCGCAGACCTACGCCTGAGACTGCGTGGCCACTGGGAACAGCATTCTGCATTAAGCACAGTGATTATTAATTCATTCCCTTAATTCACTCTGAAAGTAATTCGAGATTTACGAAACAAATAGGCTTCAATCGACACCTAATGTGGGGCGGTTCGTCGTGTGGAGTAATGCATGTAGGACCAGAAAACAATAAGGAAAGACAAACACTTCTAGTAATAAGCAAGTGTCTCTCATTATATACGCCTGCCACACACAAAGGCCGTTGTTGAATGGTTTGCTAAAAGTATGTACACACGTTAAGAAATTTATAGCATCAAACTCATTCTTCATCGTAGTGGTCTTCAGAGAAGAATCCTGCATATCATAAACATTCGGTATCAAATTCATCCTATCTCTCTTTCTCCCCACCCGCCATCTTCTACTGACGCTGAAGGAAGAATTAATTCGCATTCTGACGACATTATTTTATTACCCTTCTCTCTGTCTTCGCGATGGGTTCTGTTGCCCCACGTTTTGTAGCGAAAGGGGGTTCTTTTTCGCTGTTTTCCTGTTGTTTCTTATTAAGTGTCTTACAGAGTACTTATGACAGTTGTTTATTGACCTTGCCGCTAGGTTTGTCCTCTGCTCTTTTCTGTCTTTGCCCTCGTAGGAACAGGTAGTTATTATTTTTGCCAAACCAGCTCTATAATCACATATGGTAAAGAAAACAAGTAATGCATATAAACGAAAAAGATTATCTTATGTTATAAACATAATACGCCTCCTATTTGTTTAATATATTCTATATTTTAAAACATGTATTTTTAAAACTCAGCATCTTATATATGTACATTGGTTCAAGAACTTCTGTAGCACATTCTTTGTAATGCACGTCCCTGAGAATAGCAAAATGGTGGCCGCAATATGTAGGAGGCATACTGAGTTCATTATATAAGATAATTTTATACGTTCGTAGGCTTTTTGTTTTGTTTTGTTACCTTGTCTAATAAGCTTAATGTGTGATTAAGGATTATTTAAAACAGCTCTATAATTACTCAATTATTACACCAACCACTGCACATATATAAAATTGATAAAATTTACACATTAAAACATTTAAAATCTTCCGACATGTTTCGGTCCTAAGACCATATTCATGGAGCTATATATTCCTTGCTAAAGTCACACTAGAAATAGTCACAGATTAATTTCGTTGTATAAGTTGGGTGTTGTGGCAGCATGCCGTGTTGTGTAATGTTATGTTGCGAAGAGTGCCCTGCTACGGATGTGCATTATGTGCTTCGTTGCGTGATACTCACGGCATGCTGCCACAACACCCAACTTGTACAAAGAAATTAATCTGTGAATATTTCTAGTGTGACTTTAGCAAGGAATATATAGCTCCGTGAATATGGTCTTAGGACCGAAACATGTCGGAGCGTTTTAAATGTTTTAATGTGTAAATTTTATCAATTTTATATATGTGCAGTGGTTGGTGTAATAATTGAGTAACTCGACAACAGGCACGGTGCAACAATAAAAACAGCTCTATAATGCTCAACGACGTTTAAAATTTGTTCTGAATTTGAAGGCAGAGGACTGAGACTTGTAGATCGGAACGGTTTACTTGACGAAGCTCTTGGTGTGTCAGGAGTGGATGACGTTTGTTTATCAGAAAATACTGTGGGGGAATTAAAAGTTGCCACTGTAAATTTTTTAGAAACATTATATGCACTTAAACGAAACTCGCTGTACCTTGTGTGCGCATCGGAATTCCGCTGCCCGTTTCCCCGCATAATTAGTTTATAAGGATTTTATCCAAAATCTGTATCCTCTTCCTCAATACAAACTTGAAAGTCAGTGCTCTTGAAGATGCTGCAGCTTAGTAGCTCTATCCCATTTTTCTTGTACCTGGAGTGCCCACACGGGATAAAAAATTAAATTCCGGAAACACATTTTAATTTGATTCAAGTGATTTAATCCATCGTTAAAAACTGAAATTGCCAGCTGCAGTATATAATCCTAATATGGGATACCCCATTTTAGGAGGCAGCAGATCACGTCAGACGTAAACTGTAGCTCTGGATTTTGCGAATTTGCACGCATGAAAGTACCATTTACATCGTTGTAATTAGTACTTAAAATATAAATAATGAGAGGGTTACAATCCTGACCTTGAACGATGGGGAAGCGATAGAACAAAGACTCAAAAACCTTGGCCAACCACAAGAATGAATCGTCATAACTAAAACAACCAAACCAAAACTCTTCCAACTATTTGATACTTCTTGCACATTATGTTATTGTATAGGCTTATCACCTACACTGTTATATATATATATATATATATATATATATATATATATATATATATATATTCTTCATTAAATGGCAGCAGCATACAGTGGTACCACACATTAGGAACTATTGTCATATTAGGCGATTTTACCCCACTATAATAATATAATCAACCAACTAGATACAACAATAACAATCTATTGATAACTTTAATCAGCTCAACGTGTTTCGGGCGATAGTTTCCCCAACCTCAGAAACACTAGACTGCGTTTTATACCAGAAGCTGTAAAAAAATACAGTCTAGTGTTCCTGAGGATGGGCGAAACTATCGCCCGAAACGTGTTGAGCTGATTGAAATTATCAATAAATTGTCATTGTTGCATCTAGTTGGTTGTTTATATTATTGTATCAATGACGCACGGTCACGCAAACATCAAATTTACCCTACTACTTCTGCGGTTGCTATAAGGGATAGAGTATGCAAATAAAGTAGTGTGTCATATTTCCTACAGTTTACGAATAGGCCCACTGTTTTAAATGTTAAAGTTGTTTTAACATTTAAAACGCTGAATTTTATCCCCAGGTTATTTTTTGCTCTCTTTTACGATTCTCACAATCAACAGTGTGTATTTCCTTGAAGAGCATCTACCGTTGTGTAATGAGAACGGAGCGTTTTTTCTGAGGTAGGAGTTTAGCTTTTAAATCACTTTGCAGAAGTACCCTTCACATGTCAGGATAATAATTGTGATGTAAAGTGAGACATTAACTTAAACTCTTGCAAATACTATCTTACTTAATGGTCCGTCATTAAATGACGACAGGAGAAACACGGTCTTCTGGGATGTGACAGATTTTGGCCTAGTAAAAAGGTATGGACGTTTCGGAGGAGCGTGTTTTCTGCATCGTCAGGACAGAAGAACGAGAAGAATTGGCAAACACATACCAGACTACAGACAGTGCAGACACTCCCCGATTACGCAATAATTACTTAACGCAGAATTTTATATTTCGTTGAGCGTGCTTCTTATTACAATCTTTGTTAATAACCAATTTGACGCACAATTATTTTTCTTATATTTGTTGATTCCAGTTCTCTGCATGTTTCGAGCAACCAAGTGCTCATCATCAGGAGAGTCAATTGTATCAATACGACCTCTGGTATATGTCACTGTATGTAGGTGACAGTGTGATATGCAGGTTGTATGTAGTTCCATCTAAACCTGCATACCACACAGTCACCTACATAGATTGGCATATACCAGAGGTCGTATTGATACAATTGACTCTCCTGATGATGAGCACTTGGTTGCTCGAAACATGTAGAGAACTTGAATCAACAAATATAAGAAAAATAATTGTGCGTCAAGTTGGTTATTAACAAAGATTACGTTACTGCATTTCGGGCGCAAATACAATTTCATCTCAGTCGGTATTGAGTAGGCCTACACATGGTCAACTAACTTTATATATTCAGAAGGGAGTCCAGTACAAAGCCAAGCTCGAACTCTCTAGAACCCGATCCGTCGCAGCATGGCCGCCCTAACGCCTGTGTTAGTTATCGCCCCGCAGGATTCTTCCGCCACTTTGGATTCGTTGCACTTTTACTTCTGTAAGGACATGTCTCACGCATCTTTCCAAAATGTTATTATTATTTAATTTTTTTACTATTCTAGAATTGCATAAGCCTAAAACTTTGTAACTTGAAATTTCCTAAGTCGAGGAGGATCTTCATAATCACTGTTATGATAATCTCGCCAGCACCCAAATTACAGTGAGTGATGTGGTCCTTGTGACAACCAAATGTGGCAAGAAGAGACCATACTGAACTTAACAATTGGTCACTATTCCATACTGATCTGAACTTAATGTTACTCTTCCATTTTGCATTAGAAGTCACTTCTCTACACTAAACTGAACTGCAAATCGTACAAAAGTGGGCTGACTTACTGTTCCATTCTTATAATAAAACCAACTAGATGCACTAATTTATCAAATTACTTTTTGGAATAAAGCTCTACATGTTTCGAGCAGTTCCTCTGCCCATCATCAGGAGTTTTTCACTGTACACACAACAGTGGTATATGTGCTGACAATTCGCGAGCAGGATCAGGACGGAACTGCAGTTCCGTCCTGATCCTTCTCGCAAGCTGTCAGCAAACCTCTATGACATATACCATTGCTATGCGTACAGTGAAAAACTCCTGACGATGGACGGAGGAACTGTCCGAAACATGTAGATTTTTATTACAAAAATAAATTTGAGAAACTAGTGCTTATAGTTGATTTTATTATAAGAATTTATCACGATGCACGGCCATATGAACGTCAAATTGCTGTTCCAAATTTCACAGAAGTTGCTGTGTCTATTCCATATTGAAATAAATTCACTGTCTATTCAATATCGAACTAAAACTTCCATGCCTCTTTCACATTTTCAGCCACGAAGAAGAACCTTGTGCGATATTTCCAATAATAAGATGATTCTTACGTTATGTTCTCAGAGTGGATACATTTCAAAAAAACAAACATTTGACTAGCAACTGCTAACAGAATAACGACCTAATTGATCACGTCACTTGATGCAATACCTCATAGTGGCCCGCGATATTACACGTAGTCAGTATACAGTTACGACTGTCTTCATAAACATCTCTGTAACCTCAACACCAAACAGGTGGATGTGATGAGACCACAAATCCAAATGTCTCTACACCCAAAAATTTTATCAGCCTACCCGCTTGAATCGCTTCTTTTCCTTTGCTAGCTTTATCTACAGGCCTAATTCTCGTCTTCATTGAAATTTGTTCTACCCATTATCAGCCTGTTTCTGTTTGACTGTTCTTTATGCAGTGTTAATTAAAACGTGAAACGAAGACTTTGGCCTGCAGTAACACTGCGCATGTGTCAGCCTTTGAAGCAACTTACCGGCCAGGCCGCAGACCTTCCCCGCCAAATGGACCGCGACAATAGCGGCGTTGACGTTGTTCGTCCCACCGCTAGGCATCAGGGCCAAAGCACGGCGAGCAGCCAAGATGGACACAAAAAACTGTTACATATAAAATACTTGATAACTCGTGGGTGCCAGATATGCAGCGAATTATATCCTACGATTTAATATCTGCATGAATGATAGGGAATCATTTTAATGTTGCGGGTAAGTTCATAGACAGTGTAGGTCTGCCTCAAATATACAGTTTCACACAGTCTGCAGCCAGCAAAGTATTTTAAGTCATACATGATACTGTTAAATCTACTTGCGGGTTTTCTGTCTTCTTGAAACTCATATTATGGGAGTTTTTAGTATATTCATCGTACAACACGCGAATATTCATGGCAGTTTCGGAGTCATCTCTTTGCTGAATGACCCAACACTTGCCGCTGCCACTGATGATTGCATTCTTCAGGCGTTCCGAAATGTTCGCTACTGCAAGTGTGCCGTTGCTGCCTACAGCTGCCATGTGCTCCACGGCCCGATGGATGCGTCGCGCTAATTGCAGGGTTAATATGGTACTGCTTATTAGTGTGACACCAACACATGTTGCTGTGTTGTGAAGTCAAGGGAGAAACACGTTGGCGGGGTATGTAGCACGTATAAGACACGTGATGTATGAGTACAATATTTTTCTTGCAAAGGCCGAATGGAGGAGACAGCACGGTACATCCAGTTTTAAAAAAGAATAACATTGAGGTGGATCTTAAATAAATGACATGTGAGGGTATGGACCGAATTCGCCTGACTCGCAGTAGGTTTCGTTAGCGGACCGTCGTGAACGCGTTAATACACCGCCCTATACCGTGAACGGAGGGAGTTTTACCATTTAATAACCACTGGCTTTACAGAAGAAGTCCATAATTCGTAGGGTTAATCCGTTCTTAAAAAAGGAGTTCGGCTTATCCCCACACAAACACACAAAACACACGATTAATTTTGATGTTTTCGTGACCGTGCATCACTGATACAAAAGTATAAACAATCAACTAGATGCAACAAGAACAATTTATTAGTAATTTCAATCAGCTCAACATGTTTCGGGAGATAATTTCGCCCATCCTCAGGAGTACCAGACTGTGTTTACAGCTTGTGGTATAATGCACCGA
>Ga0136643_10013772_pt1 | contig 12121 bp, 6 predicted proteins | sample TergutLab28metaG_FD_96883 | JGI IMG/M metagenome (GOLD analysis project Ga0136643, IMG submission 96883) | Labiotermes labralis P1 segment gut microbial communities from Petit-Saut dam, French Guiana - Lab288 P1 (version 3) (version 3) | ecosystem: Host-associated > Arthropoda: Insects >...
GTGGCGGACGCTTGTGAGTGCGGTAGTGAACCTTCGGGTTCCGTGAAATGCGGGGAATTTCTTGACTAGCTGCAAACCAGTTAGCTTCTCAAGAAGGACTCTGCACGATGGAGTAAGTAAGTATTAGTACCGTAAATACACATCATGTACAAAGACCTGACGTATTAGTACAACTGGGTTATATCTGGCGACAATTTGACTGTACCTTAACAATACTATTCTTTGTTGGCCTGAGGATGGCCGTTTAACGGCCGGAACATGTCGTCAGATATAACTCAGTTGTACTAAAACATCTGGTCTTTGTACATACATGCTGTGTATAGACGGTACTAATACAATAAATAATTATTCGATAATGTTTCGTGTCTTAACATGACTCCTCAAGGTATTCACGGTAGGCATGTTGGCACAGTCTTGTTATCAAGTATTTCCCGTTCAATTTCACAAAGCTTCACTTAACTGCTTATAAACGTTAACAACTGAAGCGACTATTCGTTGACTTTTTCAACGGGCATTGTACTGCTGCTGTGTATATACCTAACACAAGGGTGAAAGCTACTTAAAACCTGGCGTCCTTGTTATATGTCAATGAGACGCCTATGGTGAGGAGAGGAGAGGAGAGAAGAGGAGAGGTATACACTTTTACTGTGCAGTACAGGCTTTCAGATTGTTCTTTCCTGTGCCTGCCTACCCTCCTCTTACCTTCATCCACACACTCGTTTCTCAAGTCAGTTTTCAGGTTATTACGAAAACTGCTGCATTTGGGACGTAACAATCTGTAGTTGGGTTGGGTATACAGCTTCCTCCGAAACATCTGTATCTACCCAAATTACTGTTGCCACATCCCAGAATACAACAATGATGTTTTATAACTTTCTGACGTGTAACAGCGGTACACTGACGTCTGACTTAATCCTTCCTCTCATAATTTCACGAAAAGCATTACACACCAAAACCATACCTAGCCAGGAAGAATATTTTCCGAATAATTGTTGTAATTCCTTTACGCTTCCGCGTTGGACAGCTTGAATATTTCCATTATAATATTTCACACCAATCTCGACACCGCAGAAATATTGCATTGAAGAGAGGGCTGCAGGTTACCAAGGTGCGTTCGAGACAGGTATTACTGCACCTAACACGAAGTGCGAAAACTCTGTTATCGGGAAACACTGCCACTACAATCAATACCAATAGGACAATCACACAACCGTTTATTGCACAGCAGACTCATTACAAACTCGAAGAAGAATCTGAAATACGGATTAATGGCATATTTTAATAAAACGCATTTCATTATAACTCAAACGTGGCACTCCGAAAATGACACCTCATTACATGGTATCGAATAAAATGTTCTTGTAAGTGGTGGTGGTGGTGGTGGTGGTGGTGGTGGTGGTGGTGGTGGTGGTGGCGGCGGCGGCGGCGGGGGGCAGCAGCATTAGCATTAGCACTACTATGCCGTCACCGCCGCCGCCGCCGCCACCACCACCACGTAGTAGTAGTAGTAGTAGTAGTAGGGTTGTAGTCTGGCTTAAAACTCCACAGAAGAGGGCAAAGTCGCCGGCTCTTGAGAACACGTCAGTAAAATTTAAGGTTTTATAAGAAGGGGAATTTCTTGACCACCTGAATGACTTTCTCCAAAAGTGCTCTCCCCCCAGTGGAATACCGTTTTCGGCTAACCTTTATGAAGTCACAATGTCAACTGTTTATTGAAACCCGAATACGCGAAGTGTGGGCGTGCGTGCGTGCGCGCGCGTGTGTGGTTTACACGAAGAGAGAAAAACGAGGCGGACAAGTGCCACTGCTGCAAGAACTGCGGACACGAGCAGTTCCGTCGAACTGTGATGGAATGTATTAAACCTGCCATTGCTTGTGGAGTGTAGTACTGTACCATCCGCAGGCTCACCCACAATACAAGGCAAGCAGCCAGTACTCAATGTGCACGCTCAGGCTCGCTTACTTCTTTTAATTTTTAATTTGTCATATATCATATAGGCCTCCACGACATTAATCACAACAGAAATAAGACAGAAACGCAAAAAAAAAAAAAAAAGTTAGCAGAAATTCAATTTTGGGATATCCTAAGACACGTGGGTGCTGAAATCATTTACTGGGCCCAAAACAGAGTAAGGGAAAGTCGAGAGGGTCGCACAACACCCGATTCTATTTACAGCGTGTCTAAACGTTTGAGAATACCGATCACAGTGTGGGATATAAAATTCTAATTAATTTGTAACAACGCAGTTCTCAGACATTTATATATAAACAGTACGCACACTTTCTCCTTAAAGACTTTCTCTTACGTTATCAATCACTTCTATATTTACAAACGAAAAGTAGATAAAAGTGAAAATAAACGGCAACTACTCAAAGAGTCTTTAACGTCACTACTTCAATTTTTACAGCAAGGTTCGACCCGCGGAAATTACAAAATAGGCCCACCCGAGAGGTATTCAACTCAAGAGGATGACGAGAAAAGAAGAAGAAAGATCTTGACCACTGCGACTTTTCAGTCGACCCAGTTTATCACAAAGATTTTAGTATGTCCCAAACAATACTGACAACGTATCTGGCATAGAATCTATATTTTTTCGTTTCTTTACAAAATCAGCAATACTCACTATATGCTACATCCTATCATGAACCTTTAGACTGTAGTTCCGAGTGTCTTACAGTTGGTTATTCTGCAATGATCATTAACGAACGTGGCTCAAACACCTGATGACAAGTGCGAACCCAATATTTTCCATAATCACTACCAAGCATACCTGAAAGAGAATTCCTTTCTCAACGACAGGATGAGGACGTCAGGTTGCAGACTACACTCCATCCTTCATTCGGCAAGGTGGCGAAATATCTACACGAGAACATATTTGATAAACATTCTTTGACACTGGCACAAGCCTGGCGCAACAACCCGTGCTCTCTAACCAACGCCAATTCTGAGCTCTCTGTGCTATGAACTGCTGCGAATCTGAAGTGAACTTATGAACGAACACCTGCATGGCCTGAAGCCGGGGGGGGAAATTACCCATCAGCAGACCAAAGCTGTCATTAGGTCGCCCTCCGACGATGACGCTGCGTTGTTCCTGTAGAGCAGACAGGGAGTTCTCTTAAAAACCAAGACGCCCAACAGATACTCCATGATCCAGTACTCCATTACGCGTTTCTTACCGTCTATTTTAAAATGTTGCCACAGCACTGTAAAAATTTTCATTTCGAGACAAAAAATGAGACAAAAACTATAGCTTAACAAAAGCAACAGATCAGTTGGGCAAATGACATTAATGTTGCCTTCGTCTTGCCACTAAATTTATTCAAGGCTCCATTACTAATCGTTGTGGATTGAACCCAAAGCCCCTCCCCTTAAACACAGCATGTCTATTGTCTAAACTGAAGGCCACGCACATAATGCGTAGTCACTGCATGTACATAACAATTTCAGGACACAAGTCTGAAGAATACGAATCAAGAATACCTACCAGCGGTGCTTAAAACTGAGTGAAGAAGTGGTGTAACATCTGAGTCTAAGTACTAAGATACAGCACGTACGACCGCGATTTCAAATAAAACAGGTGATACACACAAAATAGGGTTCGTTTTCGGTAGGCAGTCACTCTCAGCGATATTCAGCGCGGCTTACATCGTCTCTTCCAAGGAACATCGATGACGACAGCTTTCTGACGCGATTGTACAGAAATGCGCTATCAGCTTGACAGTGTCTGTCCGTCTATCTCTCACTCCTTACGTTCGCATGTTCAGTAACTACAGTTCCCTAGGTCGTAAACTTTAATGACAAGTCATCACATCGTTAAATGCAGCTAATTTATTCCACTTAAGTATCACTACTTGCGATCATAATCCCCATGCAAACTGATGCGTTTATCACATCTTCGAACAAGTGTAAAAATTCCGTTGCGCAAGGAATCGGGATCTTGACAGGTGACGAAACATTCGCCAGGTCACGGATTCCACAATGACAAGGAAATAGAAATGGCTTCTCGTTGATGGTTCAGAATGCAGAAGTACGATTTCTATTATTATTATTACTATTAGACTCCTTTCGTATTAATGTGTGTGTGTGTGTGCGTGCGTGTGCGCGCGCGTGTGTGTGTGTCTATTCTCGCCTTAGATATCCGGCTTGCCAATCGCGTCTTTTCTGCGTCCTACTCCATTATCATCTGTGTGTGGCCTGTCCACCTCTACAGTAACTGAAGAATAAAAAACCAACTAGATGCCGCTTATTATTTTATTGTACTTTTTATACCCTCAACGTGTTTCGGGCATTACTATGTCCATCATCGGGAGCTCGCGACTATAATGTTGATTACCACATCGGTCGTTTCGGTCTTGGTTAGCTGTATGTTGGAAGTTAGGCGCGGTTAGGCTGGAGTAGTGTCCGGGCTGCAGGCTAAGCCTTCTTTAGCCAGCAGCCCGGACACTACTCCAGCCTAACCGCACCTAACCTCCAACATACAGCAAACCAAGAACGAAAAGATCAATACTGTAATCAACATCATAGTTGCAAACTCCGTATGATGGGCATAGTAATGCCCGAAGCATGTTTAGCCCATAAGAAGTACACTAAAATAATTAGTGGCATCTAGTTGTTCTATTCTTCAGTTATCACAATGATGCACGGTCCAATAAACATCAGGCTCCTCTACAGTATTTATCCACATTATCTCATAAACGGTAAGATTTCCAGGGGGAAAATAACTTAATATAAAATGCTTGTTTTGGTTTCCTTTACAACGTCTGTCTGCAACACTTCTTAAACTGAGAAGAATTCACCGAGATATCATCATACACTTACATAGGTCTTCACAAGAAATACTCGTTTTTCTTGTCAAATTTTAATCAAACTTAATTTTCTTGGCATATTTTCGAAAAATCCTAAAGTATAAAGTTTCACGAAGAGTCGTCTAGTAGGAACCGAGTTATGCCACGCGGACAGACAGACAGATGACGAAGCTAACACTTCTTTTCGCAATTTTGCGAACGTGCCTAAAATCCGTCTGACACTCCAATAACAAGCATTGGTGTTTTTTTCTCACTTACTTAGTTCGCTTAGCGATGTCGGTGTGTTTCATCAGGAGCACGATTTTCATATCGACTTCACCAAAAACTGGTTAATTAGCGTCCACACTAAAGACATTTTACACGAATTGGAACAAAGACGGGCAAGTAAACGCTGGGTTACGATGAACCGATGACCACAGTAGGGATTAGATACACATTACCTTTTCAGGCACAAATTCCAGGGCGAAGTCAAAGCCTTTAGCGGCCCTAGGCAAAAGTTACGCCTGCCACCCCCTCCTCTCCTTTAACTGAACCCTTGAAATGTCAAAGCTTAGAGAAGTGCAGTCGTCTAAGTATATATCATTCCTGTTTCCTCAGTCCCCAAATATCTGCCATCGTAGGCGACCGCCAAGCTCGCCTAGTTCGTTACGCCGACCCTGACAAATTCTGTGCAACTAGAAAGCGATGTACAAGTAACGCCTTACTTGTTTCCGATATTAAATGCAGCAAGCTTACTTGCGAAGCAATAAAATATCTTGCTTAATTAACTTTGAATTGTGCCATCCGCGTTGTGTATATAAACTATTAAGTGGGTCTGAAGTCAATAACACAACTAATGTTTAGTTAGATGTTATATTCTTGGTCAAAAATACTACATGTTTCGGCCAGTAGTGGCCATCATCAGGTGTTTGTCGTTCGACACACTTTATACATTTGTATTTAGTGCTCTTAAGTGTGTCGAACGACAAAGACCTGATGATGGCCACTACTGGCCGAAACATGTAGTTTTTGACCAAGAATATAACTAACTAAACATTAGTTGTGTTATTGAATTCAAAACCACTTAATAATTGCTTAATTACATTTACGAAGAATTGATGAGCACATTAAATTAGGGGAATACTTCCTACATTCGCATTTGAGGTTTCCACAGTACTGGCGTTGCGGACGGTACGTTGTGTAGCGGGTAGTTTAACATATCCCGTTATTTCAAACGAACACAGTTCCTTCATTTTCAAGGTCTAGTAGGCCCTGGGTCTAGCAGCATAGTGTCTTCATCTTAGAGGGCTGGTAGGTCGTCGGACACAACAACCCTAGAATATGAGGGCGTCGGCTTCCTTTAAAACGTCAGGATATGACGAACTGCCTGCTACACAGATTTAACATCCCGAAAGTAACAGAATCCTCTAATTCAGTACCACTCGAGTCTTTTGCCTTTCCGTCTAACTACAAACGCCACAATATAAAATGCAGTTTTACCTACAGTATGGCATGGAAGAGAAAACACGTCGCTAGCTGTCCGTAAAAAACAAACTGCTGGGAAGAATATCAAGTATAAGTAAAAACAGAAGGTTGCAGGAGTTTATGCAATGAGCAGTTTCACGCTTCTTACTGTCCACAGAACACAACTTACTTGGTTTATAAAATCAATAATAAAATAGATGGGACACACAGCACGTACAGGGAGATATCGCTCACTGGCCGCAATACTGGCACAACTAAAAAATTGCCATGCGCAGTTAATACTACGATTGAGTTCAAAAATATGACAGCTACATCCGACAATGGGGACCGAGGTGGCACAGTGGTTAAGATGCTGTGCTACAAATCGGAAGGTCGCTGGTTCGATCCCAATTTTTCATTGACATAAAATCCTTCCGATCAAAACATGGCCCTGGTGTCGACTCAGCCTCTAACAGAAATGAGTACCATTTCATTGGGGTAAGGGCGGCCGGTGCGTAAGGCTGACAACCTTAACACCATCCTGTGCCGTTGTCATGAAATCTGGGAACCTTAACTTCCTGGAACCCTCTGGGCCACTCCACACCTGTAATGGGATTACTTTACCTTTACCTTTTACATCCGACAATGCCGGTCAAAACACACCCCGCCAGATGCCATTACTGTCGGACGTTGTTATATTTTGATTGTGCCACCATTGCATTCAGTCGGCGACATTAGGTTCACAGAAACTTTGGAAGAAATATCTAAATGGGAGAAATCACCTTGGAGGCACATACTTAGAAGGGCAACATTCAGATGATTTACACGACGAGTACCGGGCATAACTCGCACAATCTACAATGCGGTCGCATTTTACGTAAATGTGAAATAGTGCGATATAAGCGTACTGTGCAAAATCTGTAACATCTAACCCAAATCCGAAGAATAAAAACAAAAGACTCAAGAACAGCGCAATTTCGACGCTGGCAAGCAAGTGAACTGTAAACCTTATTACGCTATTACTACATGGCAGCGCCACTTTAGTTGGTAAACAGAAATACTCGCCATATTAAATTTTATTCACCAAAAACTTTCAATTTAATTACACGAGCGCTGAACGTCGAGCAGGGAGACAGCGCGTCCTAATTGGGCGACTGTTGCACATCCCGTTCTTGCAGTGTCGTCGGAATACGACGATAATTTCCTACTTTTTAGGCAGTTTACTACATGATTGCCAAAACTACCATTCGATTACTTTATACTGCTTACTTATTTATACTCTGCTAAAAAACGGTAAGTTTAAAATCACAAATATGCTACAACGATTGTAGATATCTGCGTTCCCTCTGCTTTACATTTTAATCCTTCCGGCCGCACTATGGCCCTCAGGTCGACTCAGTCTCTTAACAGAAATGAGTATCGGGAATATTTCCTCAGGGGTGAAGGCCGCCGGTGCGTAGGGCTGACGTTACCACTTTCATGTACCGATTGTCTTGAAATCTGAGAGCCTCAATTCTCCTGGAACCCTCAGGGCTTGTCCAGCCCTGTACAGGAATTATTTTACCTTTACCTTTAGTTATTTTACATTTACTCCTATGAAACGAAAAATAGTCTTGAATTATGCGAGGTCTTCAGGAACCGACCCCTCGAATAAACGCCACAACACTGTACTTTACCACTACTACATATTTCTAGCGACACATCATCATCATCATTGTCGTCGTAGTGCTACTTAAGTACAGATTCTGCGTATATTAAATCTGTCGGATACAACCTTCACTTTACGCGTCGTTGTGAAACTCGCAACTGCTGCGATAAAAACATTTCAACAAAATGTGTAGGTACGTTTATGGTCTTCATCCGCACCAAACTTCGCAAGTCTTGCTTGTTTGATAAATTAGGTGTCGCCACCACACGGAAAGCTACAGAAAACATTCGCATGGTTGCCATATTTTTATTTTACTGTCCATAAGAATTACTCTAATAGATGTTGCGCGTTTTTTTACACTCGATTGAGTGGCACCAGGACGGCTCTCACGTCAGAAGTTTTAGCGTTCTTGCGGATTTGAAAATAAAATGGCTAGGTATGACTTCAAGTGTAATGTTCACACACGGTCCGTGAAAAAAAAAAATAAATAAATAAATAATAAAATTTAAAAAAATGCAACTGGGAACACGCGCGCGGGTGACATGGTGATCTCCTAAGTCTACAATTGTCCATTTACCACAAAACAGCAGGCGAAAATTGTGTGTATTGGATGGAAGGGGGCTGGATTCATACGGCCCACAAAGGACCCCAGTGATGCGCCGAACTCTTGGAACGCCACAGTGCGCCTTTGGATACTACAAAATGCAGGAAATGTCTTGATCAACTGAGCGACCATCAGCTTCCCATAACGGACCGTGATTTATAGAATTTGATGACACAGATTACATCTAATAACACTCAACCTACATATACAACCCTTCATACAGACATACTTCCTCTAGTTGCAGCTCACTGAACATATCTAAATAATCATATGACATAATGCGATCTGCAATTTGTCACCTAAGTCTATTAAATTAACAAATCGTTACCACGAAAATGCTCAGGATATGGACAGATGACGGGCACTTGAAAATGCGGTAATAAACCTTCGGGTTCCGTAAATTACGGGGAATTTCTTAACTTGAGCTTTTGAAGAAGGACTCTGCTCTATGCAGTAGGCATCGAGTTACCAGAGAAATTGTCTGCGTTTAATCTGATCCGTATATAAAACAGGCTTAGGACTAAACAATGCATCAGTACGAGCCATAAATAAATTTTCCCGACAGACTGTACTGTAGTGCGGATTCCGAATGCCAAATTTCTTCGAAATCTGTGTAGTTTCGAAGACGAATATTTCGGAACAAGATACAACAAATATTCGATATTCGAAACTATTTCACTAAGATGGATCTTCGGAAGGTGGGATGTGGAGGTATGGGCTGGATGGAGCTGGCTCAGGAAAGGGACAGGTGGTGGGCACTGGTGAATGCGGTAATGAAACTTTACAATCTCTGAACCGTGCATCGTGATACACAAACGTGAGAAAGACCAACAAGATGCACACATTTCTTAATAATTTATTTCACTTAATTTATCCTCGACATGTTTCGAACAAGTAATTGTTCATCATCAGGAGGAGTTCTGTACAAGCAGCTTACAGTATTACACCATGCATATTAAGAGCAGTCTAGTCGCTGACACGATACGAATGATACAGTATCATTCGTATCGTGTCGAGGGTAAATTGAAGTGAAATAAATTATTAAGAAAAGTGTGCATCTTGTTGGTCTTTTGCACGTATGCGGCAATGAACCTTCTCCATAAAATGCGGGGAATTTATTGACTAGCTCAGAACAGGTTAGCTGCTCAAAAAGAAATCTGCCCCATGAATTAAGTAAGTAAGTAAGTAAGTAAGTAAGTAAGTAAGTAAGTAAGTAAGTAAGTTAGTTAGTTAATCAGTCAGTAAGTAAGTTTAAGACGAAACATGCGGTCAGACGCAAGCTCTCCATTTTACGTTCATATGAGCTTGGAGAAATGGTTAATAAAGAAACCAAATTCAAATCACATCAGATCAGGATCTAACTCTGTAAAGCCCATCACAATACACCATAATAAGGAAGATTAAAGTCTTCTGAGATGTACCGGAACCGCCAATCCCGAAATACCGCAATCGGCATTACAATGTCCTTCTGTTTCCAGTACCGTTCCACTGAAACGAAAGCAAGAAGAACCTTCACGTGGCCTTCAACACGTCATTCAGGAGTTTATACTCACTGAAGTGGGTTTCCCCCCACCGATGCCACATTCATTCCATGAACACTCTGATATGACTTCGTCTTCCTTCAGACGTGCACTATTAACTCGAAACATCACTGGAAACAAGAAAGGCAATGTACGTATAACGTAACGTTGAGACGCGTTCGTGCAACCATTGCTACGGCGGAAAAGCAATAAGCATTACATAACCTGAGTGTGTATTTGTGGCCCTAGGTATCCATCATACCATGCGAATGCGCCATTTTGTCATCTGTGGCACGCCCCGCTCTACAATACTTTTTCCACACTACCCCATAAACGGCACGATTTTAGACAAAAAGTTACTGAAAATAAAATGCGCGTTTTGATTTCCTCTACAATTTTTGTCTGAAACATTTTTAATTCTAAGAAGAATTGAGCGAGATGCGATCAAAAATGTATATTGGTATTCATGTAAAGTATCCGTTATTCTTGTCCCATTGTAATGAAACTTGAAATTTCCGGACAGGTTTTCGAAAAATACCCAAATACTAAATTTCATTACAATCCGTCAAATGTGAGCCGAGTTGTTCCATGTGGACGGACAGACATGACGAAGCTAACAGTCGCTTTTCGCTATTCTGCGGATGCGACTACAAATACAGTCAGGGGAATGGAAACGGGTCGAGACATAAAAAAAAATGCAGCCTGCAACCGCCCGAAACAGTGATAAGCTTCTGGTTGAAGTGGGGATAAATGTGTCGGAACTCAGGCAAGGCCGCAGTATCATGTCCAACTTCCGGTTCTTCATTAGGCGTCATCAACAGCAACGAGACGGCCTCCACACATCCTTGACCTGTAGCCACGTGATATACAGGCAATGTGCCGACAGATATAGCCCCTTTCAAATTAACGTGACAACAGCGAAGATTCACACCTTAGCAAATCGCGGTTTTGTTCTGTAATTTCTCTCACCCCGAGGGGCAACGTAGTTACAAATGCACATTCTCTATAACGAAGAGCGTAATCAAACTACACGTGAGATGGGTGGAAAACGTGGAATACATGGCAGCAATGCAAAACGCGAAAAAAAAAATTGTAATACATTATGGGAACAGATTACTGCGGGGAGGCAGGCAGTGAAAGGGGTTCGGTTTGAAATCAACGTTAAAAAAAATGTATGGGGAAGTGCCACTGAAGGAAGAACACGGGCGGATGGTGTTCGAGATAGGGCGCTGTTGAAGATATTTAGGCTTAAGAGAAAAAGAGTAACAGAAGACCGGCAATGTGCGTATAACGTAACACTGAGGTGTGTTCGTGTAACCACTGTTACAGTGAAAAAATCCTAGGTACTAAATACTATTTGTGTGTGCGTGTGTGTAATCTTGCCTTAGTTATTCGGGACGCAAATGGCATCATTTCTGCGTCCTAATTATACTGTTATATTTTTCCACATTGTCTCGTAAACGGCAGAATTTCGAGGAAAAAATTATTGAACACAAAATGTGTGTTTTTATTTTATCGGCAACTTTTGTATGAAACATTTTCCATTCTGACAAGAATTCTGCGAGTCATCTTAAATGTATAGACGTCCCCACGTAAAATAGCAGTTATTCTTGTCAGATTTATATCAAACTTGAATTTCCTGGACGGATTTTCGATAAAATTCCCAAATATCAGACTGCGTGAAAATGTGTGCAGTGGGAGCTGAGTAGTTCAAGCGGACAGACAGATAGGGCGAAGCCAATTAGTCTCTTTTCGCAATTTTGCGAACGCGCTAATAATTCGCAATTTCAGAACTTAATTATGACCTGCTAGTGGCCAGATGGTCTACTTCGTAAACTTTTTCTGAACGCTTTAAGATACGTTTCTCTCGCTGCTCTGAAATAGAAAGCCGAAGGTGACTGTACAGAGGCATGTGTGCAGTCTGGTCTTACGTTTGTCGGTGACACACTTCAGGTTACTGCAAGTTACTTCGCCAAGGTATATATATATACAGGGTGTTTCACGACTTTAGGGCATAACTGCAGGAGGTGATTTCCTAGATCTTTGTGATCAAAAAAGTTCATATAAACATGTGTCCGATTTTGGACGGTTACGGAGTTA
>Ga0136643_10013775_pt1 | contig 12119 bp, 9 predicted proteins | sample TergutLab28metaG_FD_96883 | JGI IMG/M metagenome (GOLD analysis project Ga0136643, IMG submission 96883) | Labiotermes labralis P1 segment gut microbial communities from Petit-Saut dam, French Guiana - Lab288 P1 (version 3) (version 3) | ecosystem: Host-associated > Arthropoda: Insects >...
AGTATATACCATGTTTAAAATATTCAGTACCTATATTTGTTGAATAAATATATAAAATGCAACTTTAGAGGTTAGCGGTGCGGTACGACCACTATAGTTGACATTAGGCGTCAAAAAGTTAAAACGTTAGCATAAAGTGTTCCTTTTTTCATGTCTCTGAACACAGCAGCTCTCAGCTCTCATGGGTTGTCCCGGTTGATGCAGGGTTTCTGTGAGATAAAGGGACATTCTGTCCTATGTAGGACACCCTTCTACGACGGCTGAAAGTGATAAAATCTCGAGCGACCGGCCTCAGTCGATTCGGACCTGGAGTTCAACGTTGCTAAAATATTCTCCCTCATCATCCCTGAAGAATTGCTGATATTGCTGGAAGCCAGAAACTACATTATAGTGACTACAGTCATCTAATTAAGTAACTTGCCGATGACAGTGGCCGCACGGCCTAAGGCGTAGGTTTGCAGCCGCCCGCTTTCTGGGATTGCGGGTTCGAATCCCGCCAGGGTATGGATGTTTGTTTCTTGTGAATGTTATGTGTTATGTAGGTAGAGATCTCTACGACGGGCCGGTCCCTCGTCCAGAGAAGTTCTACCGAGGGTGTTGTGTCTGAATGTGATCTTGAAACCTTAACAATGGGGCGGCCTAGCCCGAGTAGGGCTGTTGGACCACAGGGAAAAGGGTAAACTAAATAAACCTATTTAGGCACTTACGTACCCTGTCAAAAAAAAAATTGTGACGACCTAAACAAAGATATTTCTTTTGTTTTGATGACTTAGGTCGTGCGGCCAGATCCAGTTCGGAAACTCGAAATATGTTCGACAATGGCTAAGACTTTGTTTGATCTGAGTCTTACATATTATGTTATGCTGTGCTATATCATGATCGTTCAATTTTATTGTTATTTTGCATTCATTTCCTTTCAATCGACAAGGGAAGTCTTACGTTTCGTACATTTTATTGTCGACCGGTCAACTATATTGTGTTACATCATAGCACAGTAATTCAGGTAACACTCTGCAAGACTACTCTTGAAAACGTTTCCCGCCCTTCAGTTTGTCTTATGGCAAATACATTCAGCTCTCCACAGGCGTTTTTAAAAATAACAAAAAATGATTCACTTGTGTAATGTGTAAAGAGGGAAAACACTTTCGTCGGAAATATTCATAGACAGTTGATTATTTTCTTTTCAGACTACCAGATCACGTTTCTCTTGAGGAAGGAGCACTCCTGGAACCACTTTCTGTGGGAGTGCACGCCTGTAGACGTGGAGGAGTTGGACTGGGGAGCACAATTCTGATTACAGGAGCTGGGCCCATTGGGTTAGTTACACTTATCACTGCGAAAGCCATGGGAGCTGCAAAAGTTCTTATAACAGGTTAGATTTCTCGCATTCTTTCCATGTTTGTCGACTCAAACAGTACCCAAGCGTCTGGCGCTGTGCCGCCACCACGAACCTTGCTATGCAAGGGCATTCGTTCAGAGAATGATCTGCAGACGTAAGTGTACCGCTTTTAAGTAGAGCCATTTAAATTTTGATGTTGTAAAATGTTTTAACGTGCTTCTACTTGCTCATTTCACCTCTTAACATCCTCTATCTTTCAAACCAATGTTCCTTTCGGTGCTTTTAGGTGTATGCTTTTATGTTATAGACCTGTATGTGTATATGTTGGTCTGTCAGGCTGAAGAAGGAACATAGGTTAAGAATTTTGAACCTTCACAGTGACTAGATTCAGTGTCTAACATTTTACAGACTGACTGTATTTCCACTATCAGGGTTTCAATATGGCAGGTGTCGCGTCACATATCATGTCGAGGACACGTCTGTGGAAAAATAAGTGTTTTCTGAAGCGTCTTTTTCTACGTCTTTACATAACTGTTAGCCTGTGAATATTTTATTTCATGGGTTAAAAGTGAGTTTTAATTTTAGGTTTCCAGATAGAAGAAGGTAAGATAAGGAATAAACATCTCCATGTAAGCATCTAATTTGAACCATCCACATGAATGCTCTGTAGTCGGTTTAGGCCAGTGATTTAAAAAAAAAAAAATCGCTGCCCCCGGGCCTTCTGCAGCCCGCCAAACTTATTGGTACTACAGGCGAGTCTTTTCAGATAAGTTTGACTCATTCTTCGCCGTCAGAATGAGGGACAAATTGTGGTGATTTGGTGAACTTCGCACGTGTAATTAAACATGGCGAGCAATATACTTTTAAAATTTAATGTGGTTCTTGCATTTTACAAGGGCAAACGTTTTAATTTGGAAACTTTACAGTGGGAGGAATGAGAAAAAATACGGAGTTGTGAGCTCCACCCTCTCGCACATTATTTCAGTGAAATCATATTTGTTGCGGTCGTCGCGTTATAGAATAGAATTCGATGGATTTCTTCTAAAAAAACTCAAGACACAAAGACATAGGCAATAGTATAATTGACGTTTTTCCAGTTTTTAAAAGTAATTTGTGTCCTAAAATTAGTTATAATTAACTGTTATGTTAAATTTTTACGAATAATTAATTGTTGGTAATTTTAATTCATTTATCGCTTAATATAAAATAGAATTTTCCTGAAAAAAAAAGGGAACTTGTACTCTAAACAATTGGTTTGCAGCCCCGCTCAGGGTCTGGAGATTTTTCAAATGACTTACCTGCAGTAAAAAACTTTACCCTGATTTGATCAAACAGGCCGAATTGGCTTAAATACTCTTTCTGTGTAAGAAGTCCGTGTCTACAAGGTCCTATGTATGATTGTTCCAGACATCGTTGATCACCGCCTTGGAGTCGCCAAAGATTTAGGGGCGGATTATATCTACCTGTCAAAAGTGGGTGAAGATGAACAGGAAACAGTGAAGGCGGTGCATTCCTTACTGGATGGAGCCCCAGACATCACCATCGACTGCAGCGGGGCTGAAGAAAGTATTCGGCTGGCCATTCTCGTACGTACATATTTTTAGGTGCTTCTTTCAAATTATAGAGCTCCTTTAATTTCCTCAGATTTCAAACAACTAGTATGCTCCTCTCTAATAGCGGCTGGAGTAGCCGAGTCGGTAATACAGTGACTAATTTACCTCCTGGACGACCGAAGGATTATGTTTCAATAACTAGAAGAGAAAAGAGAACTTTCTGCTTTCCGAAGCATCCAGATCGGCTTTGAGGCTCACATACCCTGGGCACGGCGCTCTTTTCCGGGATGGTTAAAGCAGTCGGTGCTTCAAGCTAACCACTTAAACTCCATCCGATGCGGAGATTAAGAAATTGTGGTGCTGTACCTCCATTCCCAAACTATGTTTTTGTGGCGTACACAGGGACGGTTTAACTTTTAAGTCTCCCGCACACTTTTCATGACTTTCTGTGGTTGGCAGTTAATGTATTTTCTTCTTCAGTGTTTCCATGGTGCATCGCGGAATAGTGCATTTCTGTTACCAATCATGTACCTAGGCTGAATATAAAGCATGATTAAAAAAGATGGACTCAATTTTGTACATCTATATTTCCTGAATTATACGTGGTATTGAGTGATCTACATAACTTTTGAAAGAGAACGTCCTGAATTTTCAAATAACACCGCTAGATTTCTCACCTATTGCACAGCCTTACAGCAGCATCAGTTTAGAGCAAAATGGCTACTATGCAGCACAATAATTTTTGCGTCTATCAGAGGAGAACGTGAGACGAATCCAAGAGAGTTTTGAGTGTAGCCCACGTACGTCAACCCGTAGAGCGAGCAGAGAAGTTGCAATAACGCAACCCACTGTCTGGCGTGTGTTGAGGCGCCGTTTACTCTTCAATTGAGTCCATCTTTTTGAATCACCCTGTGTATGAAAACAGTTTTTTTTCCTGCCCTGACTGATAAAGAAATACCAAAAAATAACAGTTCTTTTAAGTTCCCTGATTCCCGGATCAGTAAAAAAAAAAGTCGCGGGTTTTCAAGAACGACATACTTCATGTGGTTCGTTAGAGACATGTAGTGTAATTGTAAGTGATGAGTGAGGAGATGTTGAAAATAGTTGTCGTACGTCTATGCCAAGCACATGCTGGTAGTGAAGAAACCACCAGAAATCTCATTAAAGACAATTTGTTTTTCAACCGATATTCTACCCGTTGTAAAGGTAAAGTTCACTATAACAGGCCATGAAGGCCCAGAGATGGTGTAGAGGTATAGATCTACTCTTTCTTTAACCTCGGCTCTAGATGTGGGTGGGTGGTCAGCGTCACGCCCCGGCCGCTTTACCCCCCGGGAAAGACCCGGTACCCATTTTATAGGAGGATGGGTGGGCCCCAGGGCCAGTCTGGATGGGTGCGGAAAATTTCGCCTTCACCGGGGTTCGATCCCCGGACCGTCCAGCAAGTAGTTAGTCACTATTCCGATTTCGCTATCCCGGCCCCCATTCTACGCAAGTGACAGCCGAATTCCAATTAGACGCATACACGTTCTTGTTGAATTAATGGGGAAGGGGGGCGGGGAACTGAAGAATAATACCATCGCCCGTAGTGACGACCTGCAAACCGACTGCAATTCGCTCCGTTTCCTTGCGAATACAAGTCAATTTTGGTCGTTCTTTACGAAGTTAAAAATAACGCCTTGTGTGAAGACCACGTCCGTCCATTTATCCGCCTCCCTAATACCTAGTATCAGAGTAATATTCTACGTAAGGGCGTGAATTAATTTCTAACCGTAATTTCGAAGTTTCTCGGCCGATGTGGGTGAAAATAGCTAAAGGAAATCTACACTTACTGTTTTTGAGTAATTGTGTGCAAATATCGGGAGACATAAAACCTATGCTTTTACTCAATTTTTGAAACATTTTTGCCCTTATTTTATAAATATCCCATCTGATTTACAGTAAATGCACACGAAAATATACTAAGCTATTATGAGTTTCGTGCCGGTCCCAGTGCCCGCGTGGTCTAAGGCGTAGGTCTACGGCCGCTCGCCTGCTGAAATCGTGGGTTCGAACCCCACCTGGGGCATGTATATCTCTCTGTTGTGAGTGTTGTGTGTTGTCAGGTAGAGGTCTCTGCGACGCACTGAACACGCGTCCGGAGGAGTCCTACCGTCTGTGCTGCGTCGTTGTTTGTGATTTAGAAACCTCAAGAATGAGGAGGTCATGGCCCGCGTTGGGCCTCAGCGCCACAGGGGGGAAAAAATGAGTTTCATATGTATCCACGCAGTAAAAGTCATTCTTTACTTAGGGGACCTTATGGAATTTGTAACCATACTTGCCGCATTTGTTTCCCGGTTTGTGTGAAATTCGGCATAAGAGATTTTAATGTTATATGGTTGGGCATTTGTGAGCTTCTTGAAGATGGGCACAGGCAACGCCACCATTTTTTAACAAGCCTAAATGAAATAATAATCACTCCTACGCCACGAAACAGTATGAAATTTTGAAAGTAAAAATAGGCTGGGCAAATTCGGTGTACTGCGTCACGAAATACGCCATTTGTAATTTTGTTCTAATCATTGACCGTAACAACACTTCGCTTACACTGTGCGGCAGAAGACGTGAACGTTTAACGGCAAAACCGTTACGAAATTCTAGTCTCCAAATATCGGCCTCCAAAAGATAAAACTTTCCTAATTTTTGTACAAAAGATATAGAAATTTTTACTGCAGGACAGTGGAGAGTCGAGAATTTAATCGACTAATAAAAGTATGCGTCAATTCACAGAGTGAACCGTGCTGGCATTTGTGATAAATGGCGTTCAGAAATTCGCAACTTCTTTGCTACAATCTTTGGCTCGTTATCAAGTTGCCTTTCAACCTGCAGCAGATAGTGTATCTGAAGTCTGATCCTGTCTTGCGCTTTCCAGTTTTGAATTTGTTGCTTGCTGCAACTTCCCTAAAGGTTTATTTGCTTACTATGAATTACTTTGTAGCAGTGACTTCAAAATCTGTTTGACATTCCATGAACGAAAAGCATAACGCGCTTCTCAGAAAATGCTATCGTAATCAGTAAAAGCCTTCACTGCAAGCCACGTGCCAAACGATTATTATACCTTCTAGAGCACATAGACTGTTAGGTAGGCTGCAATATGTAAGAAGTACATGGAAGGAAAACGCGGAACCAAACGGGGACGTATTTTTGTAGTATTACATGACTGTCTCTTTTCATAGCAGTCAGTAGGCATGGACAGTACTTTGAAGAGGTCAGAGTATTGCCGACCACCAATTAACGGTAAACATGTATGTAGGCACGTAATTAATACATGCCATGATTTCGACCTAGAGTTCCACTCCGCTTGATTTTGGCACTAGATTGAGGTGAGTTCACTCCACTTGATTTTGGCACTAGACTGAGGTGAGTGGTCTACTGTAGGTCTACATAGCCGGTATTGTTGTTTGAATAAGAGACAGAGCCGATACAGACCCTCGGAGAACAGAAAAATATTTTTGTCCTGCTGCGAATCGAAATAACGTGCATTGCTTCTGCAGTCTCTAGTCTAGTCATCTCACTGTAAATTTATGAATATTATTCGCTAAGTTCCTGGTTCGAATACTGGCTACCCTTATTGATGTTTTCGTAGTTTCTCTCAGTTCTCGAGATCAATAAAGGGATAGTACTCAATCGCAGCTGTACGTTTCCACGATCCTAGGTCATGCGGAAAGTGGATTCAGCCGGTAATATCTCTTGCTTCTATTTGGATTGTGTCCGATTTTAATCTCAGAGGGAACACTGACGTCAGAGACTCGTATTTTCAGTGTTTTACCTCCGGATCTAAAAAAAAAAATGTGATACTTTTTAAAGTAGGCTACTGCCGCTTCCTTCCTCATAGTGTCCAGCTTACTACCTTCCTACCCTTTCGTATTGTTAAATCTGAGTTACTATCAGCATCGTTAAATAAACACTTATGGCTCTAGAAATATTGTCATTAAAAGAGCGGAAGAATAAACTAGCCATCAAGTTTTAGGCACACATTGCACAGGGACAAATGACTTGTTCACATTTATTGTCTTTCCTTATCTGTAAAGGGAAGATCTGTATTGATTCTTACAGGCAACTAAGTCGGGTGGAGTGGCCGTAATTGTCGGAATGGGGGCCTCTGAAGTGAAGATACCTTTGGTGAATGCACTTATAAGGGAAGTGGACATTCGCGGAATCTTCCGTTACGCCAACGAGTAAGTTTAGCGTTACAATTACTCTGTAATATTTCGAGCCATCTGTACTGTTCCTTTTTACGGGTTTTTAATTAAATGATCCTGTTTAAGCCCGGCCTAAGCTCTGAGCTAATCTAGGCCTGTTGCTATTACATGCATAATAACAAAGCAGTATTTTTAAACTTGACGGAAGGCATCGCGATGTGTTAGGAATATATTAAAACGTTAATTATTATACGTCAGCACAACTATTTTTATTATACAAGGCTACATGTTTCGACCTGAAGATGACCGTTTAAAAAGTCGAAACATGTAGCCTTGTATAATAAAAATAGTTGTGCTGACGTATATTCATGTTTTAGAGTAATTTTAAACCCCATTATAATTGCATATGTAGGATGGATTGAAATTCGTGCACAAGCTCTCCATACAAAGTCGGAAATGTTATACAACATACGCCCTGAGGCGTTCTATCTTCGAAATACCCACCCACTTCACATGGCAGGAAGTATTAACCTTTTGACGCCTAATGTCAACTATAGAGGTCGTACCGCACCGCTAACCTCTAAAGTTGCATTTTATATATTTATTCAACAAATATAGGTACTGAATATTTTAAATATGGTATATACTATCCGTTTTTTTCTCTTCAAAATGCAGTTTGTTTCATAATTCTAATGTATTTGGTTCCTGTATTATTCACATTTTATATACAGTGTGTGTTAAAATTAAAAAAATATTTCCGGCGCCAAAAGGTTAATAATGATCCTACCATGGGTGCCCCATAGTTGACAGGAGGTACTCTAGGCGACCTCCATCCATCTTGAGGCATGTTGGCATCGCCCGTTGACACAGCTGCCCAAAATCTTGTTACGATATCTGTGATAAGGGACTGCGTATATCTGCTTGTTCAGGTGTCCCTACAAGAGAGATTCTATCGGATTTAGACACTGTGACTGAAGATGATATGAAACCGTCCCTCAACGTCCAATCTGCCTTTCAGTGTACGTCGCTTCTAACCACTGCCGGACATCTTCTCCGTAGTGTGCTGGAGAGAGACTGTGCTGAATCCAGAAACACTGCCTCACACCGGAGATACATCTTCACGCAGCCCCAGTAGAACCTTTACCTTAAATACAATAGACCTGAGCAGTTAGCCTGTCAGACAGCAGATGGAGGGCCACGTCAATATTCAAGACGACACCAGCCTAAATGCTGACGATGAAACGGGCTTGATATTATGTTTTGAGGGGAGCATGATGATTATTCCGTGTTCAGATGTGACTTCTGTGGACGGAGAGCGCACTGAGGCGTGTGTGAAGCCAGCTTTGTCCACTCACAGAATGTTGTGTCTAAAGAACTCGTCTCAGCATGCTGATGTCTTAGCCGACCGCAAAATTACACCTGTAAAGAATAATTGCTGACAAACGAGTACTGGTACGGATGAGATTTGGGGTTGCTAAGTAGTTCGTGGGCCCTCTGTTGGACTATTCCCAATTCTCGTGCGATACCTCATGCACTTCTCCGCAGCTGTCGTCCCACTGTTGCAATTAAGACTTTTTTTTGGGATAGTGTCTGTACAGTCCGTGGGCGAAGCTCATTCAAAAATGCCGCACGTGTTACACTGTCTGTCGCACGGAAACGCTGCTGCAGTAGTCCAAATACTTAACCCTTAACCCGCTAACGTGGAAAATATGGTGTGCTCCTAATAATGCCAGCAGATGGCAGATGGGATTTAACTCGGCGTTTAAAGGGTTAAGTATCGGGATGACGCCGACCAGGATATTATCGTGCGTCGGTATTATCTCGACTATTAGAGGCACCGAGGGTTCAGAGCAGGTCGCAGTATTTCTTGTGTGCATTCCATGGCCATTTGATCACAACTGGGCCCTACAATACACTGTGTGTCGCGAGTACACCTTACAAACGCTCTATCGTCGTTACAAATAACGCTGATAAGAAGTGTGGTACATCATCTGATGTCAAGGCTGACCACTTCCGGCTTCGTTTTTAACAAGGAATTAGTATGGAGAACATGTGAAGGAATTTAGTTTTGCTTTTTGTATAGGCTACGTAATTACATCAATTACTAAATCAGGGCTGACCACCGTGCGGCCCCACAGTAGAGTATCTGCGGCCCTCAGTCCCCTGAATAGTTTCAGTAATAGAGTTTAACAAATATAATATAATAATTCTACAGAACGTAATGTAGACATTTATTAGCAGAGAAAAACTCTCCAAACTATAACTCACCACTTTTAAGAGAGCACACAGCAAACCAATATTTCTTTGTTTTATCCAGTTCAGTACGGCCTGCTACTCTGTCATTCAACCGTAATCTTAGCGTAACTTATTCTTTGTAAATAAGGGCCTTCTGGTCAATTCAACCCCACACCCCACCCCACCCCTTTAGATATATGTATACAGAAGTGTGGCTGTCAGGCGAGTCTTTAACGAATTATTTGGCTCTCTTGTGGGTTGAAGTTGGCCAGCCCTGGTCTAAATAATGCCATTGAAGTGTTTATTTTTTTATTTTTAAATTTTTATTCGAAATATTTTATTGATTTTAATTATTTAGGAAGGATACCTTTATATTTCCCACATCTTTTGGCTTCAGATATTGAATAAGTGATAGGAAACTTTACGCCATGCCTTATCGTTAAGCATACGTTTTCCATATGTAATATTTATCGTTTGTATTCGTCATTGTCACGGACATTCATGCAGTGAAGATACTGCATGGCATAGATAAAAATTAATTTGCAATGTACTTCTTTAAAAAGGATAAGTTTTGCAGCGTACAATATAACTCAGTCAAAACCACAGCTAATCGACATTCATTAATTATTTCTTAAATAATTTTTTTTGACTGGAACTGGTGGACACAAAGAATCTATCAAATGTGCATTAATTTTACATGATGTCACATTAACTAGAGAAGTGTACTGGCGTTATATCAAGTGTTTTGTTCATAATGCGCACTTAAATAAACTGATAAACAAAGGGAAAATATATAAATGACAGCGTAAATGTTTTGCACATTGTTACTTCACAGTTACCCGATTGCGTTGTCCATGGTGGCGTCTGGTGTGGCCAACGTGAAGAAACTCATTACCCACAACTTCTCTCTCGAAGACACGATCAAAGCTTTCGAGGTTGCCAAGACTGGTGCTGGAAATCCTATAAAGGTGATGATTCATCCGCTCAAAGAAAAGGTGTAATACATCTGTGAAGGATTATATCTATTTTTGAGAAAACATAACCCTGAACTTCTAAAAAAGTTTTGATTCAGATAAGGATTTGGTTTTGTTATTATGAGAAATACTGTAATTATTTTAATGTTGTGTTGTATTGCTTAATTTGTGCATTATATTACTGAGCAAGTGGCCTTCTTTATGTGGTGGTATTGATTTTACTTGAACACTCCCGTTCCCTCTGCTAGTCATTCTGTTCTTCCATTGTTTACTGAAAGTCTGGGTGCAGTAGGCATGGTGCAGTACCTACTGGATAGAAGGCGACGTTTGTCATTCATTTTATTGAATTGGCAAATTCAGCTGTGTTGATGGAATAGATCGGATTCAAAACACTCAGCCAACAAAATGCGCAATGTTATAATATAATATAATATAATATAATACAACACAATATAATATATGATGTTATGTGATGTGATATGATATATGAACATTGTGCATTTTGTTGGTTGAGTGTTTTGAATTACTTATCGACAATCCGCGGAATGAATAACATAAAGAAGAGATCTGCTTTACGAGTAATGAGTTTTGAGATGCTTTTCAATGACGTCGTGAGTTACCAATCGCTTGGTACCCTACAGTGGGCTGTCCTTATTTTTCCGTGATATTTCAGTGTGTACTGAACCGGATTTGTGTCCATTCGATTACTCTTTATAAGCTTTTACTGGCTTGTGATATATTTGTATATGTTATTTTTATTGAAATGACTTCCCAGTGACCTTACTTCATGGAATACTCTCCGAACCATTAGTCAAGTTTCCTGCAAAGTTGGTAATTAAGTAGCAACTCTGATACAATTTACTAGCGCAGCACATTTGTTACACACGTGTCAGTCCGCAGCACAACAGTCGCTGGAGAGATTAGAATATAAACAATTTCGTGTGAACTAAATTTTCTTATGTAATGAACTTTGAACTCGGCATTGTTTGTTTCCTTCTTCGGAACCCAGTAAGTGTCACTCTCACAATCACCTGATTGTGTGCACAAGTAACAAACTCACAGATCGTCAACCTTTTTGATACGTTCATAATTCATCATTCAAATTCATCATTTTTATATCATTCTATATTCCACTGCCTTGTGCTGTATCCTGAGCCCTCAGGGTCCAATCCACACTCTGTACCATTAACATCCATTTTTAGCTTATATTCTTTCCTATAAATAAGGGAAAGTAATCGCCATACGTTTGAAAGAGTTGACTGATTTTTTAGAAGCAACACCATACCAATATTTTGCCACCGCAGAACGTTCCGATTACCGTAGTTCTTAATTTCGTACCTGGTGGAAACGATATTAGAAGCGCTCGCTTCTGGCTGTCTATGTGGTTTATGGTAACGGATCTTTACAAACTGTGCGAATTTTGAATTGCTCAAGTAATATTTTTGTGGACTGTAGAGCTAGCGTGCTGGCCTTTTTTACCCAAGTTCGCGGGTTCAAACCCGGCCGAAGCATCGGATTTTTAGGGCGAAAAAATCCTCAGCACGCCTTCCTTCGGTGGGGAAGTAAAGCCGTCGGTCCCATGTCGTAGATTTGCGACATGTAAAAGGTCCCTAAATTTTCGTGGAAGTCGGAATTTAGGCAAAATTGCTACCGGATATCTTTTTGCGCCCACAGTTCCACCTTTCGCTACTAGGATCTCGCGCGTCGCTGAGGACGCGGAGGCACGTGGTGGCGAAAGTGGGAACATCTAAAGGCGGGGAAAAGCAATGGCAAACTATCCCCAAGAATTTGCCTAGGATGCAGTGTGCCAAGAGCCACATCGGTTCCATAACCGGGC